>Ga0272444_10000944_pt1 | contig 29294 bp, 25 predicted proteins | sample SSMForm13_FD_201033 | JGI IMG/M metagenome (GOLD analysis project Ga0272444, IMG submission 201033) | Marine sediment archaeal communities from Little Sippewissett salt marsh, Falmouth, MA, United States - SSM-Form-13 | ecosystem: Environmental > Aquatic > Marine > Wetlands > Sediment ...
AGGTGTGCACGTCAGCGTCGCTGCCGCGGTACATGCCGCCGGGGATGGTGGCGGTGCGGTAGTAGTCGTGATCGCCGACCAGCTTGTCGATGGTCGGGCCGCTCACTTCCACCAGCACCGCGTCACAGGAGGTGGTGGCCTCCTTGATCGAGCCACTGGGGTGGCCCACGGTGAACACCATGGCGTCGATCTTGTTGTCGCACAGCGCCTTGGACTGTTCTGAAGACTTCAGTTCGGAGGTCAGTTTGAAGTCGTCCATGCTCCAGCCCTTGGCCTTCATCACCACTTCCATGGTGCCGCGCTGGCCGGAACCCGGGTTGCCCACGTTGACGCGTTTGCCTTTGAGGTCGTCGAAGGTCTTGACCCCCGCGTCGGCGCGTGCCACCACGGTGAACGGCTCGGGGTGCACCGAGAACACCGCGCGCAGTTTCTTGTTGGCGCCGGCATCGGCGAACTTGCTGGTGCCGTTATAGGCGTGATACTGCCAGTCGGATTGGGCCACGCCCATGTCCAGCTCGCCGTTGGCGATGGCGTTGAGGTTGTAGACCGAGCCGCCGGTGCTTTCCACCGAGCAGCGGATGCCGTGCTGTTTGCGGGACTTGTTGACCAGGCTACAGATGGCGCCGCCGGTCGGGTAGTAGACGCCGGTCACGCCACCGGTGCCGATGGTGACGAAGCGTTGTTCGGCCGCCTGGGCGATGCCGCCGAGCGCAGTGCCCAGTACCAGGCCGGTGCCGAGCAGCGCCTTGGCGAGTTGTTTTTTCTTGATGAAAGGCATGGATCCTCCTTGTGTGGTATCCGCGGTGCCGTGCACGCAGATGGCATGGCCACAGCACCTGTTACATTGCCGCCCGACCATAGCGCGAAATACCCGGGCGTTCCACTTTGCCGGGACCGCCCTGAGGGGGGCGCCGGACTACGCTCATTGCCTGGGGGCGTAGAGTGCCGCGTAGCGTTGCGGGTCGAGAATCTCGCGGATATCGACGAAGCTGCCGCTGGGGCGCTGGCGCAGTTGCGGCAACACCTGCAGTAGCTGGCGTGCCGCGCTGTCCGCGCTCGGCATGGCCTCGCTGCCACGTGCCTGCTGCAGCCGGCGCAGGGCGGGGAAGGCCTGCGCATCGGCGCTATCGCACAGGTAGGCCATCATCGCCGTGTCGATGATGCCCGGCGCCAGCGCGCAGATGTGGGTGTGCGCAAACTCGTGCGCATACAGCTTGGCGAGCATGTTCAGTGCCGCCTTGGACAGCGAGTAGCCACCCCAGCCGCGGTTACCGAGTACCGAGGCGCCGGAGGAGATCATCACGATCTGACGGATTGGTCTGCCCCAGGCATGCAGCCAGTCCATCACCGCCTTGTTGGCCCACAGGTTGATTTCCATGACCTGCCTGGCGTCGCTCATGGGGGTGTCGCTCAGGTCGCGAATCCCGCCGAGGATGCCGGCGTTGAGCACCACCAGGTCAAGCTGGCCGACATCGTCGAGCAGGCTGTCCAGCGCTGCTGGCAGCGCGGCATAGTCGGTCAGGTCCAGCTGCTCATCGTGGATGCCGGGCAGGTCACAACCGCGCCGGCTGCAGCCGTAGACCTGCCAGTCGCTTTGCAGCAGCGCAGCCGCAAGGCCCCGTCCAAGGCCGGAACTGGTACCGGTGATCAAGGCTGTCGGCATGTTCGTGTGTCCGCTGCTGGCTTGGGTCGGTCGAATGCTATCAATCACCGAACGCCAGGCAAGTGCGCGGATTTCTCAAGCTGGGTTCGCACTGGCCCAGAAATACAGCAAAAACTAATTGACTTGACTCAGAAAACCACGATTTTGCCGAGCCATATTGGGGAAATCTCTGTTCCCGGCGCTTCGGTTTGCTGCTTAGATCAAACCCAGGTGTGGCGATTACAACTATTCGTGCCGCCCTGTACCTTAGGAGGAAGTAAGCAATGACGACGCTGCTCGAGCTGAAAAATCAGCAAAACGAAATCCGTGAAATGACCACTGCACTGCTCAACCTGCTCTCGCCGGAACAGCAGGCAGTCAACACCATAGCGCGCGTGACGCACACCCTGCTGTGCGACCTGTGTGAAAAGGTCAACGACCACCTGGCAGAGGAGCATCGTGGCGTGTTCCCGGAACTGCTCAGCCATGGTGACCAACAGGTGCAGAACATGGTCTGGGGCTTCATCAACAATGACAAGCCGCTGCGCGAGGAATTCAACGATTACAAGCACAAGTGGCTGCGCAACTGCGAGTATGCGGTGAGCCCGGATTTCATTCGCGAGACCAAGGAGATTCTCGAGACCCTGGAAGAGCGCATGACACTCGAAGACAGCAAGATGATGCCGAAACTCGAGGCGGCCGGTATTTTCGCCAACGCCTGAGCCTTATCTGCGCAGCGAGTTGCGCAGGCGGCACCGCCGGCCGGCGGTGTCGCTCTGTTGCTTGCAGGCGAGCGGTTTTTTGCCCGCCACCCCTTACTATCGCAGGCGATTTCCCGTAGTATTTCCTCCTCAGAGTCGGACCTCAGTGCCGACCTACAAAGCCCCGTGTTTCCACGCCGGACGAGACTCCGCAACCAGACTCTCCGGCTCTTTGTGTGCGTGTAAATGAGCAAACCGGCAATACTTGTTCTCGAAGACGGCAGTGTGTTCCGCGGCCAGTCCATTGGCGCCGACGGCCAGACCGTGGGTGAGGTGGTGTTCAACACCGCGCTCACCGGCTACCAGGAAATCCTCACCGACCCCTCCTACTCGCGCCAGATCGTCACCCTGACGTACCCGCACATCGGCAATGTCGGTGTGAACAGCGAGGACGAGGAGTCCGACAAGGTGCATGCTGCCGGCCTGGTGATCCGCGATCTGCCGCTGCTGGTGAGCAACTTCCGCAGTGAACAGGCGCTCGACGCCTACCTGGTCGAACACGGCATCGTGGCGATCGCCGACATCGATACCCGCCGCCTGACCCGCATCCTGCGCGAGAAGGGCGCACAGAGCGGCTGCATCATCGCCGCTGAGAATGTCTCGGAAGATGACGCGCTGGCCGCCGCCAAGGCCTTCCCCGGGCTCAAGGGCATGGACCTGGCCAAAGAGGTGAGTACCGAGGCGAGCTACTGCTGGGAAGAGAGCACCTGGTCGCTGGCGCACGGCCACCAGATTGTCGACGGTGCCGATCAGAAGTTCCACGTGGTCGCCTACGACTTCGGGGTCAAGCGCAACATCCTGCGCATGCTGGTCGATCGCGGCTGCCGCCTGACCGTGGTGCCGGCGCAGACCCCGGCCTCCGAAGTGCTGGCGATGCAGCCGGACGGGGTGTTCCTGTCCAATGGTCCGGGCGACCCCGAGCCGTGCGCCTACGCGATCGAGGCGATCAGGCAGATCGTCGATGCCGGCAAGCCGACCTTCGGTATCTGCCTGGGACACCAGTTGCTTGGTCTGGCCAGCGGTGCCAGGACGGTGAAGATGAAGTTCGGCCACCATGGCGCCAACCACCCGGTGCAGAACCTCGACGACAAGACGGTGATGATCTCGAGCCAGAACCACGGTTTCGCGGTCGACCACGAGAGCCTGCCGGACAATCTGCGTGCCACCCACAAATCCCTGTTCGACGGTTCGTTGCAGGGTATCCACCGCACCGACAAGCCGGCGTTCAGCTTCCAGGGCCATCCGGAGGCCAGTCCCGGCCCGCACGACGTGGCGCCTGTATTCGACCACTTCATTGAATTGATGGAACAGCAGTAAGAATTAACCGCCAAGGACGCCAAGAGCGCCAAGGTTTCCTGACTAGCTTGAATCACAAAGCCTTGGCGTCCTTCGCGTCCTTGGCGGTTTTTAGTCAAAACTGAGCAGACAATGCCAAAACGCACAGACATCAACAGCATCCTCATCATCGGCGCCGGCCCGATCGTCATCGGCCAGGCCTGCGAGTTCGACTATTCGGGCGCGCAGGCATGCAAGGCGCTGCGCGAGGAGGGTTACCGCGTCATCCTGGTCAACTCCAACCCGGCGACCATCATGACCGACCCGGAGATGGCCGATGCCACCTACATCGAGCCGATCAATTGGTGGACAGTTGCTGCGATCATCGAGAAGGAACGTCCGGACGCGCTGTTGCCGACCATGGGCGGGCAGACTGCGCTGAACTGTGCGCTCGATCTCGACCGTGAAGGCGTGCTCGCCAAGTACGGCGTGGAGATGATCGGCGCGAGCAAGCAGGCCATCGACAAGGCCGAGGACCGCGACCTGTTCCGCCAGGCGATGCGCAAGATCGGCCTGGACATGCCGCGCTCGGCGGTCGCCCACTCGATGGAAGAGGCGCAACAGGTGCAGGCCTCGATCGGTTTCCCGACCATCATCCGCCCGTCCTTCACCATGGGCGGCTCCGGCGGCGGCATCGCCTACAACCGGGAGGAATTCGAGGAGATCTGCACCCGCGGCCTGGACCTGTCGCCGACCAAGGAGCTGCTGATCGAGGAATCGATCGTCGGCTGGAAGGAATACGAGATGGAGGTGGTGCGCGACCGCGCCGACAACTGCATCATCATCTGCTCGATCGAGAACCTGGACCCGATGGGCGTGCACACCGGCGACTCGATCACCGTCGCCCCGGCACAGACCCTGACCGACAAGGAATACCAGATCATGCGCGACGCCTCGCTGGCGGTGCTGCGCGAGATCGGCGTGGATACCGGCGGCTCCAACGTGCAGTTTGCGATCAACCCGGACAGCGGGCGCATGATCATCATCGAGATGAACCCGCGCGTGTCGCGTTCCTCGGCGCTGGCCTCCAAGGCCACCGGCTTCCCGATCGCCAAGGTGGCGGCCAAGCTGGCGGTAGGCTACACCCTGGACGAACTGCGCAACGAGATCACCGGCGGCGTCACCCCGGCATCTTTCGAGCCGTCGATCGACTATGTGGTTACCAAGATTCCGCGTTTCGCCTTCGAGAAATTCCCGCAGGCGGACGACCGCCTGACCACCCAGATGAAGTCGGTGGGCGAGGTGATGGCGATCGGCCGCACCCAGCAGGAGTCCTTGCAGAAGGCCCTGCGCGGGCTGGAGACAGGCAGGTGTGGCCTCGACCCGCTGGTCGACCTGGCGGCCAAGGATGCGCGCGAGACCATCCTGCGCGAGATCCGCACCCCGCGCGCCGAGCGCCTGTGGTACCTGGCCGATGCCTTCCGTCTCGGCATGTCGCTGGAAGAGGTGTTCGAGACGACCAAGATCGACCGCTGGTTCCTGGTGCAGATCCAGGACCTGGTGAGCGAAGAGGCCATGGTCGCCGAGCAGGGCCTGGCGGCACTGGATGCGGCGCGCCTGTACGCGCTCAAGCGCAAGGGCTTCTCCGACATGCGCCTGGCACAGCTGGTCGGCGTCACGGAGGCCGATATCCGCGGCAAACGTCACGAGCTGGGCATCCGCCCCGTGTACAAACGCGTCGACACCTGTGCCGCGGAGTTCGCATCATCGACCGCCTACATGTACTCCACCTACGAGGAGGAGTGCGAGGCCGAGCCGACCGACAAGGACAAGATCATGGTGCTTGGCGGCGGCCCGAACCGCATCGGCCAGGGTATCGAGTTCGACTACTGCTGCTGTCACGCCGCCTACGCCATGCGCGAGGACGGCTACGAGACCATCATGGTCAACTGCAACCCTGAGACTGTGTCCACCGACTACGACACCTCCGACCGCCTGTACTTCGAGCCGCTGACCCTCGAGGACGTGCTGGAGATCATCCACAAGGAAAACCCCAAGGGCATCATCGTGCAGTACGGCGGCCAGACCCCGCTGAAGCTGGCCGAGCACCTGGACGCGGCCGGCGCGCCGATCATCGGCACCTCGCCGGACTCGATCGATGCTGCCGAGGACCGCGAGCGCTTCCAGCAGCTGATCGTGCAGGAAGGCCTGCTGCAGCCGCCGAACCGCACTGCCATCGAAGACGAGCAGGCGGTGAAACTGGCCGAGGAGATCGGCTACCCCCTGGTGGTGCGCCCATCCTACGTGCTGGGCGGCCGCGCCATGGAGATCGTGTACAGCGAAGAGGACCTGCGCCGCTACATGCGCGAGGCGGTGTCCGTGTCCAACGACTCGCCGGTGCTGCTGGACCGTTTCCTCGATGACGCGATCGAGGTCGACGTGGATGCGATCAGCGACGGCGAGAGCGTGCTGATCGGTGGCATCATGGAGCACATCGAGCAGGCCGGCGTGCACTCCGGCGACTCCGCCTGCTCGCTGCCGCCCTATACCCTGAGCCAACATGTGCAGGACCGCATGCGTGAGCAGATGGCCGCCATGGCGCGGGCGCTGAACGTGGTCGGCCTGATGAATGCGCAGTTCGCCATCAAGGACGAGGACATCTACATCCTCGAGGTCAACCCGCGCGCCTCGCGCACCGTGCCGTTCGTCTCCAAGGCGACCGGTGTGCCGCTGGCCAAGATCGCGGCCCGCTGCATGGCGGGCAAGAAGCTGTCCGAGATGGGCGTGACCGAGGAAGTGATCCCCAAGGACTTCTTCGTCAAGGAGGCGATCTTCCCCTTCGTCAAGTTCCCTGGCGTGGACACCCTGCTCAGTCCGGAGATGAAGTCCACCGGCGAGGTGATGGGTGTGGGCGAGACCTTCGGCGAGGCCTTTGGCAAGGCGCTGGCCGGTGGCGGCACCACCTTGCCGCGTTCTGGCAAGGCACTGCTGTCGGTGCGTGATGCGGACAAGGGCCGCACCGTGCAGGTGGCGGCCGATCTGGCCGAGCTGGGCTTCCGCCTGTACGCGACCGGCGGTACCTGCGACGCGGTGCTGGCGGCCGGCATCGAATGCGAGCGCGTCAACAAGGTGACCGAGGGGCGTCCGCATATCGTCGACATGATCAAGAACGACGAGTTCGCCCTGATCATCAACACCACCGAAGGCAAGCAGGCGATCATCGATTCGGCATCGATCCGCAGTTCCGCGCTGCAGCACAAGGTGAGCTACACCACCACGATCGCCGGTGCCGAGGCGACGGTGATGGCGCTCAAGCAGATGGACGGCCTGGAAGTGCGCAGCCTGCGCGAACTGCACGCCAAGGTCTGATCCGCGTATCTGAGGAATTCGAGAGATGGACAAGCATCCGATGACACTGCACGGTGCGGAAAGACTGCGCGCCGAACTGAACGAACTGAAGAGTGTGAAGCGTCCTGCCGTGGTCGCGGCGATCGCCGAGGCGCGCGAGCATGGCGACCTCAAGGAAAACGCCGAGTATCACGCGGCGCGTGAGCAGCAGGGCTTCATCGAGGGCCGCATCAAGGACATCGAGTCCAAGCTGTCGCATGCGCAGATCATCGACGTGGCCTCGCTGGACACCGGCGGCAAGATCGTTTTCGGTGCCACCGTGGTGCTGCTCGACCTCAATACCGACCAGGAAAAGACCTACCAGATCGTCGGTGTGGACGAGGCGGACATCAAGCACAACAAGATTTCGGTCACCTCGCCGGTGGCGCGCGCGCTGATCGGCAAGATGGAAGGCGACGAAGTGGCGCTGGAGGCGCCGGGCGGCACCCACGAGTTCGAGATTCTCGAAGTGCGCTACGAGTAGGGATTCACCGCCAAGGACGCGAAGGGCGCAAAGAACGCAAAGGGATTTTGGCTCTGGCCGGGGGAATCCGTCGCGGTTTTCCGGCTGCGCAGCTCATCGCTCACGCCGCGAGCCGCTTGGCGGCAACTGGAAATCTTGGCGCCCTTGGCGTCCTTAGCGGTTCAAGCCGAAGGCAGCACGACCTTCGGCTTTTCCTCGTTGCGCCTGAACAGGACCGCCATCTGCCCGATGTGCTGGATCAGTTCGGCACCGGTGGCTGCGGTGATCTGCTCGATCATGGCCACGCGCTCGGCCTTCTCGGCAGGAATCTTCACCTTGATCAGCTCGTGGGAATCGAGGGCCAGCTGGATCTCGTCCATGACCGCCTCGCGCAGGCCGTGCTGGCCGATCCACACCACCGGCTTGAGGTGATGCGCCAGGCTGCGCAGGTGACGGATTTGCTTGACGGACAATGCCATGGGCGGGGCCTTCGCTACGAAAGGCGGGTAATATAGCAGGCGCCAGACAGCGGCCGCCAGCGGGCCGGTACTCGCTTTGGGAGACATCATGGCCAGATCGAAAAGCAGTCACCAATGGATGCAGCGACACGTCAACGACGAGTACGTCAAACGTTCGCAGAAAGAGGGCTACCGCTCGCGCGCGGCCTACAAGCTGCTTGAACTGCAGGAGAAAGACCGCTTCATAAAGCCCGGCCAGGTGGTGGTGGATCTGGGCGCGGCGCCCGGTGGCTGGCTGCAGGTGGTGCAGCCGCTGGTGGGAAAAAAAGGCCTGGTGGTTGGTCTCGATCTGCTGGAGATCGATCCGCTGCCCGGGGTGGAGATCATCCAGGGTGATTTCCGTGAAGACGCTGTTCTGGAAAAGCTGAACCAGGTCCTCGATGGGCGCCAGGTCGACCTTGTAATTTCCGATATGGCCCCCAATGTCAGCGGGGTGGCGGCGGTCGACCAGCCGCGCGCCATGTACCTGTGTGAACTGGCGCTGGATTTCTGCCGGCATGCGCTCAGGCCCGGTGGCACCTTCGTCACCAAGGTTTTCCAGGGCGAGGGCTTCGACGAGTTTTTCCGCGAGGTGAAAAGCAGTTTCGGCCGGGTGGTGACGCGCAAGCCCAAGGCATCCCGCCCCAAAAGCCGTGAGGTTTATCTGGTAGCCGGGAACTATCATTCGTAGTAGGTTACGAATCCACTGCACAGGCGATCGGGTGAGGGCTTAAGCCCGGGTGGACCCGGTCGCTATTCCAGAAAGCAAGAGGATCTGGATCTTGAACGATATGACAAAGAACATCGTGTTGTGGGTGATCATCGCCATCGTGCTGATGACCGTCTTCAACAGTTTCAATGCACCGAAATCGAATGTGCCGGAGATTCCCTACTCGAAATTTGTCGAAGAGGTGAAATCCCAGAACATCAAGTCGGTTACCCTGACCGAGGCCGGGCGTTCCACCCAGATCAGCGGTTCCACCCATACCGGTGCACGCTTCTCCACCACCGCGCCGCACGATATCTGGCTGGTCAGCGACCTGCTGGACAATAACGTCGACTTCCAGGTGAAGAAGGCCGAGGAGCCGTCGATCCTGTGGCAGATCCTGATCAACTGGTTCCCGCTGTTCATCCTGATCGGCCTGTGGATCTTCTTCATGCGCCAGATGCAGGGCGGCGGTGGCGGCCGTGGCGCCATGTCCTTCGGCAAGTCCAAGGCACGCATGCTCACCGAAGACCAGGTCAAGGTGAACTTCGGCGACGTGGCCGGCTGCGAGGAGGCCAAGGAAGAGGTCAAGGAGCTGGTCGACTTCCTGCGTGACCCGTCCAAGTTCCAGAAGCTCGGCGGCAAGATTCCCAAGGGCGTGCTGATGGTCGGCCCGCCGGGTACCGGTAAGACCCTGCTGGCGCGTGCCATTGCCGGCGAGGCCAAGGTGCCGTTCTTCACCATCTCCGGTTCGGACTTCGTCGAGATGTTTGTCGGCGTGGGTGCCTCGCGCGTGCGCGACATGTTCGAGCAGGCGAAGAAGCATGCCCCGTGCATCATCTTCATCGACGAGATCGACGCGGTCGGTCGTCACCGTGGCGCCGGCCTGGGCGGCGGTCACGATGAGCGCGAGCAGACCCTCAACCAGTTGCTGGTGGAGATGGACGGCTTCGAGGGCAACGAGGGCGTGATCGTCATCGCCGCCACCAACCGTCCCGACGTGCTCGACCCGGCGCTGCTGCGCCCGGGCCGTTTCGACCGCCAGGTGGTGGTCGGCCTGCCGGACATCCTCGGCCGCGAGCAGATCCTCAAGGTGCATATGCGCAAGGTGCCGCTGGCCGACGACGTCAAGCCGCACATCATCGCGCGCGGTACCCCGGGCTTCTCCGGTGCGGATCTTGCCAACCTGGTGAACGAGGCGGCGCTGTTCGCGGCGCGTGCCAACAAGCGCCTGGTCGACATGGAGGACATGGAAAAGGCCAAGGACAAGATCATGATGGGCGCCGAGCGCAAGTCCATGGCGATGAAGCCGGAGGAGAAGAAGCTCACCGCCTACCACGAGGCAGGTCATGCCATCGTCGGTCTGAGCGTGCCCTCGCATGACCCTGTCTACAAGGTGTCGATCATCCCGCGCGGCCGTGCGCTGGGTGTGACCATGTTCCTGCCCGAAGAGGACATCTACAGTCACAGCAAGGAGCGCCTGGAGTCGCAGATCTCCAGCCTGTTCGGCGGGCGTATCGCCGAGGCGCTGATCTTCGGCGGCCAGTCGGTGACCACCGGTGCCTCGAATGATATCCAGCGTGCCACCGAGATCGCGCGCAACATGGTCACCAAGTGGGGCCTGTCCGACCGCATGGGTCCGCTGGCCTACGGCGAGGACGAGGGCGAGGTGTTCCTCGGCCGCTCGGTGACCCAGCACAAGGCCTTGTCCGACGACACCGCGCACGCCATCGACGAGGAGATCCGTGCCTTCATCGACCGCAACTACGATCGCGCGGAGAGCATCCTCAACGAGAACCTCGACAAGCTGCATGCGATGGCGGACGCGCTGATGAAGTACGAGACCATCGACAGCGAACAGATCAAGGACATCATGGAAGGTCGCGATCCGCGTCCGCCGAGTGGCTGGAACGACGATTCCCGTCCGGGCGATGACAGTGGCGCCTCTGCCGATACCGGCGAGGAAAAGCCCAAGGACAGCCCGATCGGCGGTCCAGCCGGACAGCACTGATCGCTACGCGTTTGGTTTAGAATCGGCCGGGAAGGAGATCCTTCCCGGCTTTTTTGTTGCCTATGTCCGACCATGCATCCTGCGAGGCGCGTCGTCTCGATCTCTCCCAGCCCCGCATCATGGGCATTCTCAATGTCACCCCGGACTCGTTTTCCGATGGTGGGTGTTTCGCCCGCCTGGATGATGCGCTGCGCCAGGCCGAGGACATGCTGGGCGAAGGCGCGGACATACTCGACATCGGCGGCGAGTCCACGCGTCCGGGCGCTCAGGCGGTGTCCGAAGATCAGGAGATGGAGCGCGTACTGCCGGTGATCGAGGCGATCGCTGCGCGCCTGGATGTGCCGATCTCGATCGACACCAGCAAGCCGGCGGTGATGCGCGCGGCGGTCGCAGCCGGGGCCTGCATGATCAACGATGTGAACGCCCTGCGTGCCGAGGGGGCGGTGCAGACGGTCGCCGAACTCGGTGTGCCCGTGTGCCTGATGCACATGCAGGGAGAGCCACGCACCATGCAGCAAAACCCGCAGTACCGCGATGTCGTCGCGGAGGTGCAAGATTTTCTGCTCGCGCGTGCCAGGGTCTGCGAGGCGGCGGGCATTGCGCGCGGCGATATCAGCCTCGACCCGGGGTTCGGTTTCGGCAAGACCCTCGAACAGAACCTCGAGTTGTTGCGCCACCTGCCGTTACTGGTGGAGAGCGGTTACCCGGTGTTGGCGGGCATGTCGCGCAAGTCGATGATCGGTATGATCACCGGTCGCGAGGTGGGGCAGCGATTGCCGGGAAGCCTGGCACTGGCCTTGCTGGCTCTGCAGGGCGGGGCGCGCATCCTGCGCGTGCACGATGTCGGGCCGACCCGCGATGTCATAAAAATCTGGCAGGCCTTCGCGGCCGCGCCGGCATGAACTGATTCAAGAGACCGAGGGAATGTCGAGAAAGTATTTCGGAACCGATGGTATTCGTGGACGCGTCGGCGAGGGCCCGATCAATCCCGAGTTCGTGCTCAAGCTGGGCTGGGCGGCCGGCAAGGTGCTCGGCGGCGGCGAAGGCGGCAAGGTGCTGATCGGCAAGGACACGCGCATCTCCGGTTACATGTTCGAGTCGGCGCTGGAGGCGGGCCTGACCGCCGCCGGCGTGGACACGCGCCTGCTCGGTCCGATGCCCACCCCCGGCATCGCCTACCTGACGCGCACCCTGCATGCCAATGCCGGCATCGTCATCAGCGCCTCGCACAACCCGCACCAGGACAACGGCATCAAGTTCTTCTCGGCCGACGGCAGCAAGCTGCCCGACGCGGTGGAACTGGAGATCGAGGCGATGCTGGATCGGCCGATGGATACCGTGACCTCGGAGCGCCTGGGCAAGGCCAAGCGCATCGACGACGCGCGTGGGCGCTACATCGAGTTCTGCAAGGCGAGCATCCCCTCGACCATGGATTTCAGCGGGCTCAAGGTGGTGGTGGATTGCGCGCACGGTGCGACCTACCACATAGCCCCGGCGGTGTTCGAGGAGGTCGGCGCGGAGGTTATCGCCATCGGTGTCGAGCCGAATGGCCTGAACATCAATGACGGTTGCGGGGCGACCAAGCCGCAGGCGCTGGCCGAGACGGTGCTGGCCAACGGTGCCGACCTGGGCATTGCCCTGGACGGCGACGGGGATCGCCTGATCCTGGTCGATGCCGATGGCCGGATCCGCGACGGCGACGAAGTGTTGTACGTGCTGGCCCAGTCGCGGCTCAAGGGCGGCACCATGGTCGGTGACGTGGTCGGCACCCTGATGACCAACCTCGGCCTGGAGGTGGCCTTGCGCGAACTGGGCATCGGCCTGGCACGCGCCAATGTCGGCGATCGCTATATCCTCGAGCGCCTGCTGGCCGAGCGCTGGGTGCTTGGCGGCGAGCCGTCCGGGCACATCATCTGCCTGGACCGCACCACCACCGGTGACGGCATCGTCTCCGCCCTGCAGGTGCTGGCCGAGATGCTGGTCAGCGGCAAGGGCCTGGCCGAACTGTGCGATGGCATGAGCAAGTTTCCGCAGGTGTTGATCAATGTCGACCTGGGTGACGCGCTGGCGGCACAGGTGATGCAGATGGCCGCGGTGCAGGATGCGGTGGCCGAGGTGGAGCGCGCCATGGGCGAGGATGGACGGGTGTTGTTGCGTCCGTCCGGCACCGAGCCCCTGATCCGCGTGATGGTGGAGGGGCGTGACGGTGCCGAGGTCGCCAGTCGTGCCGAGCAGATCGCCGCGGCGGTGCGCGGCGCCCTGTGATCCTCTGTCCCGGGCCTAGTCGTCCGCCCCGGTGGCCTGCAGCAGGTATTCCAGGGTGCAGATGCGCTTGAATTGCCCGGCATCGCACACCTTGTCGATGTCGAAGTAGCGTGAGAGATAAGTGAAACCCTCCGGCAGCAACTGCCGGAGGTACGGCTCCTGCAAGTAATAAGGCCAGTCCTCACGCGTGCGTTTTTTCAGCCGGTAGGTATAGCGGCGCAGCCAGGTCGGCCTGAGCAGGGTGGCGTAGTCCTTGAGGCGTCGCTTGAGCGGAATGCCGTCGGCAAAGTTGTGCCCATAGTCCGAGGGATAGGCGGCCAGGCTGGGGCTGACCTGGTTGATCAGCGCGGCCTGCAGGCGCCCGTGGTTCTTCAGCCGCAACGGGATGGCATGGGTGTGCCGGGCGATGTTGTCCTCGACGAAGGGGGTGAGGAACCAGCCGAACTGGTTGTTGATTGCGTTGTTCTGGCCCATCCAGTAGGTGCAGCGAAAACCCGCGTATAGGTACTCGACCGCGGACCGGTCCAGGCGGCCGTCGCTGCCGGTGAGCTCGGCGATCTGCTGCTCGAAATGGCGGTAATACTCGTCGGCCGAGAAGGCCTCGCTGCACACCGCCGGGTCGAACTGGCTAAAGAAGGCCCACAATACCTGGCGCGGCGTGTAGCGGCGGTCCGGCAGGTAGAAGAAGTTGCGCATGACCTCGCCGCCACCGCCGTTGAGCAGCAGGCGCCCGCCCTGCGAGCGGCTGCGCCGCGTCTGCAGATCCGCGCCATTGTCGAGAATGCCGTCCGCACAGGGGCCCTGGAAGGCCTGATAGTTGCCGCGCACGATCTCGACGAACTGCTCCGGGCTGACCCTGTGCAGCGCGCTCTTGTCCTCGTGCGACAGGGCGATCCCTTCACCCTCGCAGATGCGCTTGGCGACCTGCACGTCCGCCGCTTCGGCCTTGCCGTACACGTGCAGGTGCGGGGTGATGCCCTGTTCGCGGCACAGGGCCAGCAGCAGGCGCGAATCGTAGCCGCCGGACAGGGCCGAATCGATATTGCTGTCGAAGCACTCCGTGATCGCCTGGAACTGGGCGCTGAGCCGTTGGTGTAGATCGGATACCTGCGCCTGCAGGTCGGATGGCGGCGGTGGCGTGCCCGCCGCCTGGCCGAGCGGCGGGATGGCGCGGCTGTCGCTGCCCAGGCGATAGGCGCTTTTCACTTTCAGGCGCTGCACTTCCTGGAAAACCGTATCACCACCGAAGCTCGCCTCCTGGAACACATAGGGATACACGGCGGCCCGGTTCAGCGTCAGGCGCGGCTGTTGCGAGAGCAGGGCGTGGAAAGAGCTGCTGAAGCAATTGCGCTGCGCATCGTGCCAGATGGGGTACACGCCCTGGGCGTCGTTGTGGATGTGCGGCACGCCATCGACGCACAGCACCAGGGCAAAATTGCCGAACAGTTCGCCGGCGTCCAGGCTGTGTCGCCGAAAGTCCTCGAACAGGGTCCGGGCGGCGCCGGCGCCGATCTGGTTGCGGTAGATCAGGGTGCCGCTGCAGATGCAGAAGTTGTCCGGGTCCTGCCGGTACAGATTGTCGCTGTCGAGATTGAACTTGCGCCCATACAGCACGTCGAACTGCGCGTTGGACAGATCCTTGATCTGTGCGAAGCCTTGCTGCGCCAGGGCATTCGAGGCGGCGTTCTTTTTTTCCTCCCCCTGGCCGGGTTGGCGGCGGGCCAGAAAAAACGCCCCCATGTACATGTGCTCCGTGGTCCGTGTCTGCGCCTATTGTGGGGCAAGCGCGCCAGGCATGCATCGCCTGTAACGGGCTGACGCACTTGACTGGTGGGCGGCTTGCGCGGCGTGCCGGCAACCGGGCTTCGCCCCGGCCGCGTCAACGGATTGCGCCTGTGTGCCGACAGCCGTTCTGCAAAAGCGCAGTTTGTCCGAAAATCATTGATTTAACGGCATGCTGCCGGTAAAGTACGCCGCCTATTTTGAGAGGCTCCCCGCACACGAGGACAAGCGAATGCGTCAGCCACTGGTCGCCGGAAACTGGAAAATGAATGGCTCCCGCAGCAGCGTGAAAGAGCTGCTGGAAGGTCTGAAGGCCGGTATCGGTGATGTCACCACCGCTGAGGTTGCGGTGTGTTCTCCGCATATCTTCCTCGGCGATGTGCAGGCGCAGCTGGATGGCTCGGCGATTGCCTGGGGCGGCCAGGATGTGTCGGTGCACGAGTCCGGCGCCTATACCGGCGAGACCGCCGGCAGCATGCTCGGCGAGTACGGCTGCAAGTACGTGATCATCGGTCACTCGGAGCGCCGCCAGTACCATGGCGAGACCGACCAGGTGGTGGCCGAGAAATTCACCGCGGCACGCAAGGCCGGCCTGATCCCGCTGTTCTGCATTGGTGAGACCCTGGAAGAGCGTGAGTCCGGCGTCATGGAAGAGGTGCTGTCGCGCCAGGTGGACGCGGTGATCGAGCACTGCGGTGTCGCGATGCTGGGCGAGGGCGTGATCGCCTACGAGCCGGTCTGGGCGATCGGCACCGGCAAGACCGCCACCCCGGAGCAGGCGCAGGAGGTGCATGCCTTCATCCGTGCGCGTGTCGCCAACAGCAGTGCCGAGGTGGCCGATAAGCTGCAGATCCTCTACGGCGGCAGCATGAACCCGGGCAATGCCGCGGAGCTGCTGGCGCAGACCGACATCGACGGTGGCCTGATCGGTGGTGCGTCGCTGAAGCCGGCCGATTTCCTGGCCGTGTGCACCGCGGCCAACGCCTGAGATTACTGAGTTAGAGAATTGCTATGGAAACCGCACTGATCGTCTTCCACTTGTTCCTGGCCATCGGCCTGGTAGGGCTGATCCTGATTCAGCACGGAAAGGGTGCGGACATGGGTGCGGCGTTCGGCTCGGGCGCCTCGGCGACCGTGTTCGGTTCCGCGGGCGCGGGCAACTTCCTCAGCCGCGCCACGGCAGTCCTGGCAACCCTGTTTTTCGTCACCAGCCTGGCGCTGGCGTATTTCGCCATGCAGACCGGTGAGAGCGAGTCGGTGATGGAGGCTGCGGCACCCGTTGCCGAGGAGCAGGTCGAGGCGCCGCAAGTGGACATTCCGGAGGTGCCGGAAGCGCCCGCGCCGGCTGCCGATGTGCCGGTCATTCCGGAGTGATTGAAGTTTTTTGCCGAAGTGGTGGAATTGGTAGACACGCTATCTTGAGGGGGTAGTGGCGCAAGCCGTGCCGGTTCAAGTCCGGCCTTCGGCACCATCTGTGAACGGTATCGTCAGTTTTGGCGATACCGTTTTTTTATGCTTGGGAAAAGCAATGACTTGTATTGGAAAAACAAAGGCTTACATATTGTTTGTTATTTGACACCTGATCGGTGTGTGGATATTCTCAGGGGCGCTTATCACGAGCTGCTCAATAAAAAGAACAAGCAAAACTCAAACACTCAGGGGAGAGCGCAGCATGTTGGAAAATTACCTGCCAATTCTGGTGTTTCTGGCAGTCGGCCTGTTCGTTGGCGTGGCCGCCATCGGCATCGGTTTCGTTCTCTCCCCGCACAAGCCCGACAGCGAAAAGCTCTCTCCCTACGAGTGCGGCTTCGAGGCCTTCGAAGATTCGCGCATGAAGTTCGACGTGCGCTACTACCTGGTCGCCATCCTGTTCATCATCTTCGACCTGGAGATCGCCTTCCTGTTTCCCTGGGCGGTGGTGCTCGACCAGATCGGCATGGTCGGCTTCTGGGCGATGATGATCTTCCTCGGTGTGCTGGTGGTCGGCTTTATCTACGAGTGGAAGAAAGGAGCACTGGAATGGGAGTAGAAGGCATTCTCGAGCAGGGCTTCGTCACGACCACTGCCGACAAGCTGATCAACTGGGCGCGCACCGGCTCCATGTGGCCGATGACCTTCGGCCTGGCCTGCTGCGCGGTCGAGATGATGCACGCCGCCGCCTCGCGTTACGACATGGACCGCTTCGGCATCATCTTCCGTCCCAGTCCGCGCCAGTCCGACGTGATGATCGTCGCCGGCACCCTGGTCAACAAGATGGCGCCGGCGCTGCGCAAGGTCTACGACCAGATGGCCGAGCCGCGCTGGGTGATCTCCATGGGTTCCTGCGCCAACGGCGGTGGCTACTACCACTATTCCTATGCGGTGGTGCGCGGCTGTGACCGCATCGTGCCGGTCGATGTGTATGTGCCGGGCTGCCCGCCGACCGCCGAGGCCCTGCTGTACGGCATCATCCAGTTGCAGAACAAGATCCGCCGCACCAACACCATCGCTCGCTGAGCCCTAGCAGAAAACGGTTATCCATGAACCCGGAAGAACGCCTCGACGAACTGGAAGAAGCGCTCGAAGAGTACCTCGAGGACTTCGAAGACTGCAGTTGGTCGCGCGAGCGCGGCGAACTGACGCTGATCGTGCCGCGCGAGCAGTTGCTGGATGTGATGCGCGTGCTGCGCACCAACCGAAACATCGCCATGGAGTCGTGCATCGATGTGTGCGGTGTCGACTATTCCACCTACGGCCATTCCGAGTGGATCACCAATGGCGCGGCCAACTCCGGTTTCGAGCGTGGCGTCGAGCGTGAGCAACTCGCGGAACTGGATCCGAAAAACCGCTTCGCGGTGGTCTACCACCTGCTGTCGCTCACCCACAATGTGCGCCTGCGCGTGCGCACCTTCCTGGATGCGGACAATCCCATCGTCGACTCGGTCACCGGCATCTGGGCCGGTGCCAACTGGTTCGAGCGCGAGGCCTTCGACCTGTTCGGCATCATGTTCAGCGGCCACCCGGACCTGCGCCGCATCCTCACCGACTACGGCTTCATCGGCCATCCGTTCCGCAAGGACTTCCCGCTGATCGGCCAGGTGGAGATGCGCTACGACGCCGAGCAGAAGCGCGTCATCTACGAGCCGGTCAGCAGCGTCGAGCCGCGCACCCTGGTGCCGCGCGTGATCCGCGACGACCTGCGCTACGAGGAAGGTTGGAAGCCGGAAGCGCCGGCTGCGGAAGAGGCCGAGGGTTAATTCAAGATGTCAGAAATCCGCAACTACACCCTGAACTTCGGCCCGCAGCACCCGGCCGCGCACGGCGTGCTGCGCCTGGTGCTGGAGATGGATGGCGAGGTGATCGAACGTGCCGACCCGCACGTCGGCCTGCTGCACCGCGGCACCGAAAAGCTCGCCGAGAGCAAGCCCTACAACCAGTCGATCGGCTACATGGACCGCCTCGACTATGTCTCGATGATGTGCAGCGAGCACGGCTATGTGCGCGCCATCGAGCAGCTGGTGGGCATCGAGGCGCCGATCCGCGCCCAGTACATCCGCACCATGTTCGACGAGATCACGCGCATCCTCAACCACCTGATGTGGCTGGGCACGCACGCGCTCGACGTCGGCGCCATGACCATGTTCCTGTACTGCTTCCGCGAGCGCGAGGACCTGATGGACTGCTACGAGGCGGTCTCCGGCGCGCGCATGCACGCCACCTACTACCGTCCGGGCGGCGTGTACCGCGACCTGCCGGAGCAGATGCCGCGCTTCGAGGCCGGCCGCTTCTGCAGCGAGAAGGATGCCAAGCGCCGTAACGCCAACCGCGAGGGTTCGCTGCTCGATTTCATCGAGGACTTCGCCGACCGCTTCCCCAAGCTGGTCGACGAGTACGAGACCCTGCTTACCGACAACCGCATCTGGAAGCAGCGCACCGTCGGTATCGGCGTGGTCAGCCCGGAGCGTGCGCGCCAGCTCGGTTTCACCGGGCCGATGATCCGCGGCTCCGGCATCGCCTGGGACCTGCGCAAGAAACAGCCGTACGCGGCCTACGACCAGGTCGACTTCGACATCCCGATCGGCAGCAACGGCGACTGCTACGACCGTTACCTGGTGCGCGTCGAGGAGCTGCGCCAGTCCACGCGCATCATCAAGCAGTGCATCCAGTGGCTGCGCGCCAATCCCGGCCCGGTGATGGTCGGCGACCACAAGGTCAGCCCGCCCAGGCGCGCCGAGATGAAAGACGACATGGAAGCGCTGATCCACCACTTCAAGCTGTTCACCGAGGGCTACTGCCCGCCGCCGGGCGAGGTGTATGCCGCGGTGGAGGCACCGAAGGGCGAGTTCGGCTGCTACATCATCTCCGACGGCGCCAACAAGCCGTACCGCCTCAAGGTGCGCGCGCCGGGCTTCGCCCACATCGCGGCGATGGACGAGATGGCCAAGGGCCACATGCTGGCCGACGTGGTGGCGATCATCGGCACCATGGACATAGTATTTGGAGAGATCGACCGATGAGCCGTCCTCTGAACCCGCTTTACAGGAGGCTCATGGCATGAGCATGCGCAGCGAGCCGCAACCGCGCATCAACAAGTGCGAAGACAAGGACGAGCTGTTCACGCCGGAGGTGCGTGCCGAGATCGATCAGTGGATCGCCAAGTACCCGGATGAGTGGCGCCAGTCCGCCTGCATGGCGGCGCTGATGATCGTGCAGGATGCCAACGGCGGCAGCCTGAGCACCGAGCTGATGGACCAGGTCGCGGACTACCTGGACATGCCGCCGATCGCCGTCTACGAGGTGGCCACCTTCTATTCGATGTACGAGCACAAGCCGGTCGGTCGTCACAAGATCTGCCTGTGCACCAACGTCTCGTGCATGATCAACGGCTCGGACAATATCTACGAGCACCTGCAGAAGCGCCTCGGTATCGGCTTCGGCCAGGTCACCGAGGACGGCAGGTTCAGCATCAAGGAAGTCGAGTGCCTGGGTGCCTGCGGCGGAGCCCCGATGATGCAGATCGGCCGCACCTATTACGAGAACCTGACCCCGGAGCTGGTGGACCGGATCCTGGACGGGCTGGAGTAAGTCATGGCCAACGAAGTTTGCTTCAGAACCCTGCACAAGGATCGCTCCTGGAAGCTCGAGACCTATGTCTCCGAGGGCGGCTACGAGGCGCTGAAAAAGCTCATCGCCGACAAGACGCCGCAGCAAGACATCATCGAGATGGTGAAGAAGTCCGGCCTGCGCGGCCGCGGCGGCGCCGGTTTCCCGACCGGTCTCAAGTGGAGCTTCATCAACCGCGCGGCACCCGGTGACAAGTACATCGTGTGCAACTCGGACGAGGGCGAGCCGGGCACCTTCAAGGACCGCGACATCCTGCGTTACAACCCGCACGCGCTGATCGAGGGCATGATCATTGCCGGTTACGCGATCGGTGCCACCGCCGGATACAACTACATCCGCGGCGAGTTCTGGGAACCCTACGAGCGCTTCGAAGAGGCGCTGGCCGAGGCGCGCGAGGCAGGCCTGCTCGGCGACAACATCCTCGGCTCCGGTTTCGATTACGACATCCACTCTCACCTGGGCGCCGGCGCCTACATCTGCGGCGAGGAGACCGCGCTGCTCGAGTCGATCGAGGGCAAGAAAGGCCAGCCGCGCTTCAAGCCGCCGTTCCCCGCCATGTTCGGCCTTTACGGCCGTCCGACCGTGATCAACAACACCGAGTCGCTCGCCTCCATCCCCGACATCATCCGCCAGGGGCCTGACTGGTTCCGCGAGCTGGGCGTGGAGAACAGCGGCGGTTCCAAGCTGTTCTCGGTTTCCGGCAACGTCAACAAGCCGGGCAACTTCGAGGTACCGATGGGCACCCCGTTCAGCGAGCTGCTGGAGATGGCCGGCGGCATGCGCGACGGGCGCAGGCTCAAGGCAGTGATCCCGGGCGGTTCCTCGGCACCGGTGTTGCCGGGCGAGGTGATGATGGACCTCAACATGGACTACGACAGCATCCAGAAGGCCGGATCCATGCTCGGCTCGGGCGCGGTGATCGTGATGGACGACACCAACTGCATGGTCAAGGTGCTCGATCGCATCTCCTATTTCTATTACGAGGAATCGTGCGGCCAGTGCACGCCGTGCCGCGAGGGCACCGGCTGGATGCACCGCGTGGTGCACCGTATCGAGACCGGGCAGGGCAGGCCGGAAGACCTGGACCTGCTGGATGATGTGGCCAACAAGATCATGGGCCGTACCATCTGCGCCCTCGGCGATGCCGCCGCCATGCCGGTGGCCAGCTTCGTCAAACATTTCCGTGACGAATTCCAGTACCACATCGATCACAAGAAGTGCATGGTATGAGTGACGATAAAATCACAATCGAAGTCGATGGCCAGTCACTCGAGGCCACGCCCGGTCAGATGCTGATCGAGGTGACCGACGCCGCCGGCATCACCGTGCCGCGCTTCTGCTACCACAAGCACCTGTCGGTCGCGGCCAACTGTCGCATGTGCCTGGTCGAGGTGGAGAAGGCGCCCAAGCCCTTGCCGGCCTGCGCCACCCCGGTGATGGACGGCATGAAGGTGTTCACCAGGTCGCCGCTGGCGCGTGCCGCGCAGAAGGGCACCATGGAGTTCCTGCTGATCAACCACCCGCTGGACTGCCCGATCTGCGACCAGGGCGGCGAGTGCGAACTGCAGGACGTGGCCATGGGCTACGGCAGCGACGTGTCGCATTTCTCCGAGCGCAAGCGCGTGGTGCGCGACGAGGATCTCGGTTCGCTGATCGCTACCGAGATGACCCGCTGCATCCACTGCACGCGCTGCGTGCGCTTCGGCGGCGAGATCGCCGGCATCCGCGAGATGGGCGCCACCGGCCGCGGCGAGCACATGCGTATCGGCGTGTTCGTCGAGAAGAGCGTCGCCTCCGAGCTGTCCGGCAACATCATCGACCTGTGCCCGGTCGGCGCGCTGACCTCCAAGCCGTTCCGCTACCAGGCGCGTGCCTGGGAGCTGATCCAGCGCGACACCATCGCGCCGCACGACGGGGTCGGCAGCAACCTGCACCTGCACATCCGCCGCGACCGCGTGTTGCGCGCGGTGCCGAAGGAGAACGAGGCCTGCAACCAGACCTGGATCTCCGACCGCGACCGTTTCTCCTACGCCGGCATCTACAGCAGCGATCGCCTGCAAAAGCCGATGCTGCGTGACAATGGCACCTTGCGCGAGGCCGACTGGGACGAGGCGCTGCAGGCGGCGACCAAGGCATTGAAAGACACCACCGCCGGCCGCCTCGGCATGCTGGTCTCGCCCAACGCCACCCTGGAAGAGGCCTACCTGGGCGGCAAGCTGCTGCGCGGCCTGGGCAGCAACAACATCGATCACCGCCTGCGCCAGAGCGACTTCCGCGGCGACGCCGCCGATCCCAAACTGCCGTGGCTGGGCCAGCGCTTCGCCGATATCGAGAACAACGATGCGACCCTGCTGGTCGGCTCCTGGCTGCGCAAGGACCAGCCGATGCTCAACCACCGGGTGCGCCAGTCCTGGCTGAACGGCGGCGCGGTCATGGCGATCAACCCGGTCGCCTACGATTTCAACTACGAACTCGACGTGGACGTGGTGTGCACCCCGTCCGAGATGGTCACCGAGCTGGCTGGCATCGCCGCCGCGCTCGACGCCGCCACCGAGGGCGTGCAGGTCGAGGCGGACAAGGCGCACAGCAGTGCCGCCGAGCTGCTGAAGAACGCGGAGCAGGGCAGCATCATCCTCGGCACCGCCGCGATGATGCACCCGGACTTCGCGCTGCTGCGCAAGCTCGCGGCCAATATCGCCGCGGCTGCCGATGTCAGCTGGGGCACGGTCGGCTTCGGTGCCAACGACAGCGGCGCCTGGATGGCAGGTGCGCTGCCGCACCGTGCCGCCGGCGGCGCGGCCAGCGAGGGCGCGAATGCCCAGGCCATGCTCGGCGGTGCCTGCGACACCCTGGTGTTGCTCGGCATCGAGCCGGAAGGCGATGCGGCCGATCCGCGCGCCATGGCCAAGGCCCTGCAGGATTGCAGCGTGGTGGCCTTGAGCGCCTACCTGAGCCCGGCGCTGAAAGAACATGCGGACGTGATCCTGCCGATCGGCACCTTCGCCGAGACCTCCGGCACTTACGTCAACCTGCAGGGCGATGCGCAGAGCTTCACCGGCGCGGTTGCGCCGCTGGGCGAGGCGCGCCCGGCCTGGAAGGTGCTGCGCGTGCTCGGCAACCTGGCCGACCTGGACGGCTTCGACTATCTCGACAGCAGCGAGGTGCGCGACCAGGTGCTCGGCCTGTGCGAGGGCATGCAGCCGGACAACAGCCTGGGCGATCAGGCCGCACCGGCCGCCACTGCGCACAACGGCGCAGTGCAGCGCATCGGCGGCGTGCCCATGTACTCCAGCGATGCCATCACCCGGCGCTCGCTTGCACTGCAGGCCACCCCGGATGCCTGGCAGGGCGGGGCACGTATCAGCCAGTCGCTGGCCGACAGCCTGTCGCTGGCCGATGGCGACCGCATCAAGATCACCCAGGGCGAGGACAGTGCCGAGATGAGCGTCAGCGTCGACGATTGCGTGGCCGACAACTGCGTGTGGCTACCGGCCGGCATCAGCGATAGCGCGGGGCTGGGTTGCAGTTTCGCCGAGATCAGCGTGGAGAAGGCCTGAACCATGGACATGCTGATTTCACTCTGGGAAGCGCTGCCGCTGATCGTGCAGATCCTGCTCAAGATCACCGTCATCATGTTGCCGCTGATGATCCTGGTCGCCTACTACACCTATGCCGAGCGTAAGGTGATCGGTCACATGCAGGTGCGCATGGGTCCGAACCGGGTCGGCTTCTTCGGCTTCCGCCTGCTCGGCCTGGGCCAGCCGATCGCCGACGCGGTCAAGCTGATGTTCAAGGAGATCGTGATCCCGAGCGGCGCCAACAAGCTGCTGTTCCTGATCGCGCCGCTGCTCGGCATTGCGCCGGCCCTGGCGGCCTGGGCTGTGTTCCCCTTCGATACCGGCCTGGTGCTGGCCGACATCAACGCCGGGCTGCTGTACATCCTGGCGCTGACCTCACTCGGCGTGTACGGCGTGATCATCGCCGGCTGGGCCTCCAACTCCAAGTACGCGCTGCTCGGCGCGGTGCGTTCCGCGGCGCAGATCGTCGCCTACGAGATCGCCATGGGTTTTGCCCTGGTAGGCGTGCTGGTCGCGGCCGGCAGCCTCAACCTGGGCGAGATCGTCGAGGCGCAGAACGGCAGCCTGCTGCACTGGTTCTGGCTGCCGCTGCTGCCGCTGTTCCTGATCTATTTCATCTCCGGTGTGGCCGAGACCAACCGCGCGCCGTTCGACGTGGCCGAGGGCGAATCCGAGATCGTCGCCGGTTTCCACGTCGAGTACTCGGGCATGACCTTCGCGGTGTTCTTCCTCGCCGAGTACGCCAACATGATCCTGATCTCGGCGCTGTCCGCGCTGATGTTCCTCGGCGGCTGGCTGTCGCCGTTCCAGGGCACCTTCGCCGAGCCCTGGTTCGCCTGGGTGCCGGGCATCCTGTGGCTGGTGATCAAGACATTTTTCTTCATGTTCCTGTTCCTGTGGTTCCGTGCCACCTTCCCGCGCTATCGCTACGACCAGATCATGCGCCTGGGCTGGAAGGTGTTCATCCCGATCACCATCGTGTGGATCGTGGTGATCGCGCTGATGAAGGTGCAGCAGGTGCCCTGGTGGTTCAGCTGAGGTTGAGGGGATAGAGACGCGATGAAGACCATGATCAATTACATCCGCAGCCTGTTCCTGTTCGAGCTGCTCAAGGGCCTGAGCCTGACCGGCAGCTACATGCTGACCCGGCCGTTCACCCTCGAGTACCCGGAGGAGAAGGCGCCGGTATCGCCGCGCTTCCGCGGCCTGCACGCGCTGCGCCGCTACCCCAACGGCGAGGAGCGCTGCATCGCCTGCAAGTTGTGCGAGGCGGTGTGCCCGGCACTGGCGATCACCATCGAGGCTGAACCACGCGAGGACGGCTCGCGCCGCACCACGCGTTACGACATCGACCTGTTCAAGTGCATCTTCTGCGGCTTCTGCGAGGAGTCCTGCCCGGTCGACTCGATCGTCGAGACGCGCGTCTACGAGTACCACTTCGAGAACCGCGGCGAGCAGATCATGACCAAGGACAAGCTGCTGGCGATCGGCGACAAGTACGAACAGCAACTGGCTGCGGACCGTGCCGCCCAGGCATCGGTGCGTTGAGCGGAGTGCATCTGTAATGAGTTTTGAAAAGTTCCTGTTCTACCTGTTCGCGGCGGTGCTGATCTGGTCCGCGGGCATGGTGATCACCCGCAAGAACCCGGTGCACTCGGTGCTGTTCCTGGTGCTCGCCTTCTTCAACGCCGCCGGCCTGTGGATGCTGGCCGAGGCCGAGTTCCTGGCCATCGCCCTGGTGCTGGTGTACGTCGGCGCAGTCATGGTCCTGTTCCTCTTCGTGGTGATGATGCTGGACATCAACCTCGCCGAGCTGCGCGCCGGCTTCGTGCGCAATGCACCGGTGGCGGTGCTGGTGGCGGCGGTGGTGGTGGTCGAGCTGCTGATGGTGGTGGGCCCGGCACGCTTCGGCCTTGAGAGCTACCCGAAACCGGTGCCGAAGGGCGCCGACTACAGCAACACCGGCGAGCTGGGCCTGGCCCTGTTCACCGAACACCTGTACGCCTTCGAGATCGCCGCGGTGATCCTGCTGGTGGGCATAGTCGCGGCGATCAGCCTGACCCTGCGTCACCGCCCGACCACCAAGTACCAGGATCCGGGCAAGCAGGTGCAGGTCAAGGCGAAAGATCGCCTGCGCGTGATCAAGATGGACGCGGAGGAGAAAGCCTGATGATCGCACTGTCGGATTATCTGATCGTCGCCGCCATCCTGTTCTCCATCAGCATGGCCGGCATCTTCCTCAACCGTAAGAACGTGCTGTTGCTGCTGATGTGCATCGAGCTGATGCTGCTCGCGGTCAACATCAACTTCATCGCCTTCTCGCACTTCCTCGGCGATGTGCAGGGGCAGATCTTCGTGTTCTTTATTCTCACCGTGGCCGCCGCTGAGGCCGCGATCGGTCTGGCGATCCTGGTGGTGTTGTTCCGCACGCGGCGCACCATCAACGTCGCCGACCTCGATACTCTGAAAGGCTAGGGCAGATGATGGATTCGATTCTACTCACCATCGTACTGGCACCGCTGATCGGCTCGGCGATCGCCGGCCTGTGGCGCAACCAGGTGGGGCGCGCCGGCGCCCACTGGGTGACCATCATCGGCGTCGGCGTCTCCTGCTTCCTGTCGCTGTACGTGCTGTGGGAGCACGCCTTCAACGGCGCGCCCGTTTACAACGAGTCGGTCTACACCTGGATGGTCAGCGACGGCCTGCGCTTCGAGATCGGCTTCCTGGTCGACCGCCTGACCGCGATGATGATGGCGGTGGTCACCTTCGTCTCGTTCATGGTGCATATCTACACCGTCGGCTATATGCACGACGAGGAAGGCTACCAGCGATTCTTCAGCTACATCTCGCTGTTCACCTTCTCGATGCTGATGCTGGTGATGTCGAACAACTTCCTGCAGCTGTTCTTCGGCTGGGAGGCGGTCGGCCTGGTCTCCTACCTGCTGATCGGTTTCTACTTCAAGCGCGAGACCGCGATCTTCGCCAACATGAAGGCCTTCCTGGTCAACCGCGTCGGCGACTTCGGCTTCGTGCTCGGCATCGCCGCGGTGGCCATGTACCTGGGCACCCTGGATTACCACGAGGCGTTCGAGCGCGCGCCCGAGTTCGCCCAGACCACCATCAACATCTGGGGCGATGAGCAGTGGTCGCTGATGACGGTGATCTGCATCCTGCTGTTCATCGGTGCCATGGGCAAGTCGGCACAGATGCCGCTGCACACCTGGCTGCCCGACTCGATGGAAGGCCCGACCCCGATCTCCGCGCTGATCCACGCCGCGACCATGGTCACCGCCGGTATCTTCATGGTGGCGCGCATGTCACCGCTGTACGAGCTGTCCGAGACCGCGCTGACCTTCGTGCTGGTGATCGGTGCCAGCACCGCCTTCTTCATGGGCCTGATCGGCATCGTGCAGAACGACATCAAGCGCGTGGTCGCCTATTCGACCCTGTCGCAGCTCGGCTACATGATCGCCGCGCTCGGTGCCTCGGCCTACGCCGCCGGCCTGTTCCACCTGATGACCCACGCCTTCTTCAAGGCGCTGCTGTTCCTGGCGGCCGGCTCGGTGATCATCGGCATGCACCACGACCAGGACATCCGCAACATGGGCGGCATGCGCAAGTACATGAAGATCACCTGGATCACCTCGCTGCTCGGCTCGCTGGCGCTGATCGGCTTCCCCGGCTTCTCCGGCTTCTTCTCCAAGGATGCGATCATCGAGGCGGTGCACCACTCGCAGATTGCGGGCAGCAGCTACGCCTACTACCTGCTGGTGGCCGGCGTGTTCGTGACCGCGCTGTACAGCTTCCGCATGTACTTCCTGGTGTTCCATGGCAACGGTCCGCGGCACTTCGATCCGCACCACGGGCACCATGACGACCATGGCGATGCCGAGGCGCAGGAAGACCACCCGGTGCACGACGAGCCCAAGCCGCACGAATCGCCGTGGGTGGTGACCGTGCCGCTGATCCTGCTGGCCATCCCCTCGGTGTTCATCGGTTACTTCACTGTCGGCGACATGGTGTTCGGCGACTACTTCGACGGCATCATCAGCGTGGCCGCGGTGCACGACACCCTGGGGCAGATCGACTTCCACGGCGCCTTCGGCTTCATGACCCACGCCTTCTTCACCCTGCCGCTGTACCTGGCGCTCGGTGGCCTGGCGCTGGCCTGGTACATCTACACCAGGAAGCCGTCGATCGCCCTGGAGATCCAGACCCGCTTCGACTGGGCGCACTACATCCTCGATCGCAAGTACGGCTTCGACGAGTTCAACCAGGCGGTGTTCGCCGGCGGCTCCAAGCTGCTCGGCAAGCTGCTGTGGAACGTGGGCGACAAGTTCGTGATCGACGGCGTGGCGGTCAACGGCTCGGCACAGTCGGTCGGCTGGCTGGCCTCGGTGGTGCGCTTCGTGCAGACCGGTTACCTGTACCACTATGCGTTCGCGATCATCATCGGCCTGCTGGGTCTGCTGACCTGGTTCGTGGTGCGCTGAACAGGGTAGGAAGAGAATAATGACTGCTGAATGGCCAATCCTTAGCGCGACCATCTGGTTGCCCATCATCGGCGGCGCACTGGTGCTGATGAGCGGCGACAAGGCGCCCAATGTCACGCGCTGGATCGCGCTGCTGGTGGCGGTGCTGACCTTCCTGGTGAGCATCCCGCTGTACAGCGGATTCGATCCATCGACTGCGCAGATGCAGTTCGTCGAGCACGTGCCGTGGATCCCGAGCTTCGATGTGAACTACCACCTCGGCGTGGATGGCATCTCGATGCCGCTGATCCTGCTCACCACCTTCATCTCCATCCTGGTGGTGATCGCCGGCTGGGAGGTCATCACCTACAAGCCCTCGCAGTACATGGCCGCCTTCCTGATCATGGAAGGGGTGATGGTCGGCGTGTTCGCCGCGCTGGACGCGATGCTGTTCTACGTGTTCTGGGAGGCCATGCTGATCCCGATGTTCATCATCATCGGCGTGTGGGGCGGGCCGAACCGGGTGTACGCCACCATCAAGTTCTTCCTCTACACCTTCCTCGGCTCGGTGTTCATGCTGGTGGCCCTGGTGTACATGTACTTCAAGTCCGGCTCGATGGAGATCCTGGCCTTCCACGACCTGAAGCTGGGCCTGACCGAGCAGGTGCTGATCTTCGTCGCCTTCCTGCTCGCCTTCGCGGTGAAGGTGCCGATGTGGCCGGTGCACACCTGGCTGCCGGACGCGCACGTCGAGGCGCCCACCGGCGGCTCGGTGATCCTGGCGGCGATCATGCTGAAGATCGGCGGCTACGGCTTCCTGCGCTTCAGCCTGCCGATCACCCCGGATGCAAGCCACACCCTGGACTGGCTGATCATCGGCATGTCGCTGATTGCCGTCGTTTACATCGGCTTCGTCGCGCTGGTGCAGCAGGACATGAAAAAGCTCATCGCCTACTCATCGATCGCGCACATGGGCTTTGTCACCCTGGGCTTTTTCATCGCGTTCATGATCTTCGCCAACCCGGCCGCGCAGACCGGCGCCGAGCTGGGCGTGCAGGGCGGCATGGTGCAGATGGTCTCGCACGGCTTCATCTCGGCGGCCATGTTCCTTTGCGTGGGCGTGCTCTACGACCGCCTGCACAGCCGCCAGATCGCCGACTACGGCGGCGTGGTCAACGTCATGCCCTGGTTCGCCGCCTTCATGGTGTTCTTCGCCATGGCCAATGCGGGCCTGCCGGGCACCTCCGGCTTCGTCGGCGAGTTCATGGTGATCCTGGCCGCGTTCCGCGCCGACTTCTGGTTCGCCTTCCTCGCCGCGACCACCCTGATCGTGGGCGCCGCCTACACCCTGT
>Ga0272444_10000945_pt1 | contig 29270 bp, 21 predicted proteins | sample SSMForm13_FD_201033 | JGI IMG/M metagenome (GOLD analysis project Ga0272444, IMG submission 201033) | Marine sediment archaeal communities from Little Sippewissett salt marsh, Falmouth, MA, United States - SSM-Form-13 | ecosystem: Environmental > Aquatic > Marine > Wetlands > Sediment ...
TCTCTGTGCTGAATGAACCACGCTCACTCGTGCTTGTGGTCGTAGACATGCTCATCTACCTCATGGGCATGTTCACGGGAACATCCCAATTGGTCGAAATGCCGATGCGGTCGGACACCATGGAGTGTCGGCACAACGACAGAGACACCGGCGATGGTTTCGATTACCACATCAATATGGAAGGTGTCCCGGATGATGGTCGGCGTGACAACTGCGTTGTCGCCCGCTGTCAGTACGACCCCATCTTTCAGGAAGATGAAACGATCCGCGAATTGCATCGCATTGTTCAGGTTGTGCGTCACGACTAAGGACGTAATGCCCAGATCACGAGTAATGGCATGCAACAAGCTCATCACCTCGATCTGGTTGATCGGGTCCAAGTGGTTAATGGGCTCATCGAGGAGCAGGACCTTCGGTTCCTGCGCCAGCGCGCGAGCCAAGATGACCTTTTGCAACTCGCCGCCGCTCAATTGCGCCGCCGATCGCATAGCGTGGTCCTCCAGGTGTACCAATCGCAGTATGTCTTCGACTCTTGCCAGATCCTCATCGCTGGCACGGCCACCGTGGCATCCTTTTCTTCCCAGTAAGACAGCCTCGAATACCGTGCAGTGAGCGGGGTCTTCGCGCTGAGGCATGTAGCCGAAATACCGAGCGATCTCACGGCCGGTCATCTTCTCGACCGCCATGCCATCCACGTATATCGCTCCGCTTTCGGGTGACAGCAGACGATTGATAGTCTTCAACAGGGTGGTTTTGCCCGAGCCATTGGCTCCCAGTATTGCGGCCAGGCATCCGGCTGGCAACTCGAAGGTTACGCCCTTCAGTACGTCCACGCCACGATAGGAAAACTGAACATCGTTCAATTCAAGAATCATGACCGTATATCCCTGTGTTTCATCAGCAGATACAGAAACAGAGGCGCTCCCGCGAAAGAAGTCACAATGCCCACCGGCAACACGACCGGAGCCATTACGGTCCGCGCCAGCAGATCCGCCACAAGCAACACCAGCGCCGCCATCATGGCTGAGTAAGGAAAGAGAAACCGATGATCCTGTCCGACGAGCATTCTCACCATGTGTGGCGCAATCAGACCAATGAAACCGATAACTCCCATGAAGGCGGTGGTGACCGAGGCCATGAGTGCCGCGAGCACGAGCGCACTGAGCCGAAGCGAGTTGACGCCGATCCCCAGGCTCCTGGCGGTATCGTCACCCCAGACCATCCCGTTGAATGACCAGCCCTTGTACAGGAAATAAGAGGTCGCGGGCAGCATGGTAATGGCGATGACTGCAAGCTGTGGCCACTGTGCCTTTTTAAGGTCTCCAAACGTCCAGAACACGGCAGACGCAATCTCTATGTCCGATGCGAAGTATTGCAGGAGCATGGTCGCTGAACCGAAAAAGGCGCTGATTGCCACACCGGCAAGTATCAGTGCCGCCGGCGAGAGGTCTCGCAACGACGACAGGACCACAAGTGTGGCCACGGTAAGAAGCGAGCCCGTTAGCGCACAACCGACAATGGCGTATTGTGACCATATCCGCGGGTTCTGAGCGGCACCGCCCACCCCCACGACAGTGATTGCAAACACAGCGCCGAAAACCGCCCCCTGGCTTATGCCCAGCGTAAATGGCGAGGCGAGAGGGTTTCGCAGGACGTTCTGCATGGCCGTGCCTGCCAGACCCAGGCATGCCCCGGCCAAAAGTGCCGCCAGCACCTGCGGCAATCGGATGTTCCAGAACACGTGCGATGTGGGCTTATCTGCCTGGCCGGCAAGTGCGGCTGCAATGTCGCCGAACCCCAGGGGGTAGGCCCCGACCCGCAAGGACAGTGCGATGGCAACGGCGATCAGTATCGCCAAGACGCAGCCCGCGAGCAGCTTTCGCTTCATATTGCGTGCGTACTGTTCCTTCAGACTGCCCGGCATGTCACCTCCACTGTACCGAGCCATCTTGTGGAAAGTGCACAGGGCGACAGGCTGGTATCCTCCGATCGGGAACGATGCCCAGGAACATCCTGATGATCTCGCTTGCTTTATCTTCCACGTTGATGTCGCTGAATCTGTCGGGGTACACGGACTTGCCGACAAAATAGGCATTGAGCAGCGCCAACTCGATGTTCGTGTTGTAGTAGTTGTAGGGTAGCAAAGAGAACACCTTGTCGGACGCCGAACTACTCAGCAGGCGGTAGAACTGCCTGTTCTGCTCGAAGTCCTGTTCCAGAATCAGCCTGCTGGCGACATCGACGAAGATGAAGTCAGGATTCCACAGAAGGATTTGCTCTCTGCCAACGATGAAGTGCCCTCCTACCTTGCCGGCCCCATCGGCCAAGTTGCGAACACCCGCCATTCGGGCCGGTGGATACCCCACCTCCGTGCTGGCCAGCCCCTGGGCTCCCTTGTGAGAAATCCCTCCGAAATAGGCAGAGGGTCTGCTGCTTGCGCCAATACTGGCGGTTCGTCTTTCGAGATCCTGTTCCAGCGCCTCGACGAATTCGTTCAGCGCGGCGGCTCTCCCACTTGTGCCCAGGAGTTCGCCGAGAAGCGAAAGGGATTGTTGGGCCTCGCCACGCCAGACGCCCAACTGACCGTAGGAGAGACAGACTACTGGCACACCGCTCTTTAACTGGATGTTCTCCAATTGGCTCGGGGCAAGCCCGACAACCACGACCAGGTCGGGCCGGCACATAAGCAGCCTTTCCGGATCGGGCAGCGCACCGGGCCCCCCGGCACCCACGATCGGAAGAGAAAGAAACGCATCGTCGAGGGCACTAGCATAGGGCCGTACGTATAGGTCGCGTGCCATGCGCCTCTCGAAATCCTCAATGCCCACAATCCGATCGGTTCCACCGAGATAGACGACAAACCTCAGCGCCCCCGGGCCTAGGGCGACAAGGCGCTTCACTTCAAGGGGAACGACGACCTCACGCCCCGCAAGGTCCGTCACGGTTCGCGAAACTTCACGACAATCGGTCAGCCGGGCAGATGGATAGAGAACAATCGCAGCTGCCGTGGTGGCGAGTATCGCCCCCATCGTCACAAGCAAGTAGATTGTGCCTCGGCTCATTCCTCAACTCTCTGGGCTAGCAGCTTTTCATCGTCGCTCTTGATGATTGGATGGATATTACCGTTTTTGAATTACTATTGCCATTATTGACCGAGGCGGAAGGTTGTTCCGTTGTCTCCATTTGGTCTGCTGGTTCTTACGGTTCAGCGTCACACGAATCGAATCCCTCAGCAGAATTATACTGCGGACCGTTTGTAGCCACATCCGCAGCTTTCATCAACGGATACGCAATAGGTGAAGCCATCAGCACCGGCAGTCAACCTGGCCTGGCGGCTGTCAGGAGGAAGATGGAATACTCGCGCAGCTCGCCGGTTGCTGTCGGCTTGTTGAAGCTGGTGACCTTCCTCCAGGCCGTCTGGCCAAGCCCTGCCTCCCGCATGGCCTCAGCCAAGACCGCCGGATCGAACCCGTTGTGTGACACAGCCTGGTCACCGTGAAACGACCCATCTTCAGGCATCAGGTCCGCCAGCGCAAAATACCCGCCCGGGCCGACCAGGCCCGCAAGGCACCGAATCGTTCCCGCGGCGTATTCTATGTGATGCAGGACCATCGATAAGCATACAAGATCCCACGTGCCATCAATGGCTTGGCCCAGTGGGCCCTCAAGCAGGCAAGGTTGAATCAGAGAGGAGACCTCCGGCAGGTCGGCCAGCTTTCGCTTGAGCTCGACGATCATCCCCTCGCTGGTGTCCATGGCATGGATGTGCCCTACCCGTCCGGCAAGCAGGACGCTGAGCGTTCCGGTACCACACCCGAAGTCCAGCATGGTCATGCTTTCGGTCAGGGGAATCGCATCCTGGATGCCGCTGGCAATCGCCTTGGTCACCGCCATTCTTCTGGGGTTTTCATCCCATGTGGACGCTGCTTCATCAAATCGATTCGTTGTCATACAGCAAGGTTACTCCATGCAGGCAACAGTGACGAAACCCATCTCCCTGCATCTACTTTCCAGGGGGAGTCAATTGGCTTCGGGTCAGTTTCTTCTGGCAGATTGCTTCGCCGTCGGCCACGCGAATCAGACGAAACGTCACGGTCGGGTCGTCAACGGTTGCGTCAATGCTGAACTCGCCGAAGGCGTACTCACCCGCCGTGCCGTAAAACTGGATTGGAGGCTCGGCTCGCCTGACGGGCGGGCCGGTGCGCCCTCCCATGCTGGCGGCCTCGAACTCATAAAACGTGAACCCGGAGGGTCGAGGAATCTGGAAACCGCGAGCGCCATGGCGATCTCCGGAAATCAGCAGCACACCGGCGATCCGGTTCTTCTCGATGAGCCGGAATATTCTCTCCCTGCCCTCGGGATCCCATTTGCCCCAGGAATCCTTGCCCTTTGAGACATAATCGCTCCACATGGTTCCGCACGATACGATAATGAACGGCCCCTTGCAGTCCAGCAGTTGGGTTTCCAGCCATTTGAGTTGGGCCTCACCTAAGAAGGAGCCCTTCTTGCCACTGCGGAAGTACCGGTTGTCGGTCATGATCACATCGCATGGGCCGACTCGCGTCCGCAGAAAAACACCGCCCTGCTGGTCTCCGAACCCGTAGGCGGGGTTGTTCCACGCGCGGCAAAAAACGCTCCGCACGTTGCGGCGATCGGCGTCGGTGAACCCTTTGGGCACCCCGGCACCGTCGTTGCGGAAGTAGTCGTGGTCGTCCCAATTCGCGAAAACGGGCACCGAGGCCACGAGGCTTCGCCAAGCCGGCATGAAGTCACGCAGCAGGTAATCAGCCCGGTGCAGGCCTAGATGGTTTTTCCGATCCTGAACCGCTATGTCGCCGTAGACCAGCAACGCCGAAGGTTTTCGGCTGCGGATGCGGTCGGCCTGTTGCTGGTTGCCCAGTCCCCAGCGATGGAAACACGTTCCGAAGGCAATGCGAACAGTAGTCGCCTTTTTGTCGTTCGGGGCGGTGGTGATGGCGGCGTGGGCGTAGATGGGAATCTCCTTGCCGTCGACCAACACGCGATAGGGATAGCTCCTGGACGGCGCCAGGCCGGTAACATCCACAACGGCGGTCATGTCCGTGGCGGCGGAACTGGCGACCGGCCCGAAGGGCTTTTCCTCGCCGTCAATCATCACGCGGACCTCGACCCGGGCCGGGGCCAACGTGCGAATCCACACACTTGCCCCGCTGCTGGTCACCTGACCGAGCATCGGCCCGCCGAGATGGACAATTCCATACTTGACGCCTATCTTCCGCACGCCCGCATCGCCGGCCAGGGAGGCGTGAGATGCATCAGGATCAGCCGCCAGAACGTTATACGCCGCACGATAAAGGTCCCGCACGGCCTGGGGCTGTGGGCCCCACTGGTTCAACAGTGTTTCGTTGCTTTCCAGGGAACCATTCTTGATTTCCTTGGCCTTGTCACCATCCAATGCGATCACGTCCATCGCGGGAACGAGAACAATCAGCAGCGCGGCAAGCATTCGTTTCATGGGTTTCTGCCTCTATGGGATCAGTATCTCACAGTGCGGCGCTGTGCCAAAAGCCGCAAGTCACCTCGCCTCCACCTGGTAAGAGCCCTTGGACTGGTGCGGCGTCATGGGCCAGGTGTCGGTGCGGAACGGGTAGGCCGGCAGGCCTCGATTGTTCATCAGCCACCCGGTAGGGAGGTTCGACCAGCCATATCTGGCAGCGACGGGCTGGGGTACTTCCTCGCACCATATCTCCAGTTTGTTGTCCTTGACCACTCGGGCATGGGCGTGATGGAACTGACGGTCCTCCCCTGCGATGTAGAAGCCGCAATCATCATCCCTCGCCAGGACCAGACCATTGCTGCCTCCCTGCTCGAAGGTGACGACGATCTTGCCCTTTTCGGTAGCCATGGACTTGTAGACAGGCCCCTGCCACTGAAGCGGCCGACTTGAATGCCAACCCTTGACGCCGTACACCTCCGCCAGAGCCCACCTCGCTGCCCGCCGGCCTACCGGGGCCTTGTGGGATGGGTGAATGCTCTGGCTGGTGTTGGTGTCGAAGGTGACGACCAGGCCTGTGTTTGGCGTACGCTTCCACGTGAGAAACTGTATTTCGCGAACGATGTTGGTATGGTGGTTCATGTCATACGTCATGGATCGGCGACTGGACCAGCCGGGAATCTGGAGAATGCCAAACGGCAGGGCTTTATCGCCGAAGGCCTTGCGCCATGCGGCAATCACGGCAGGGAACGTTCTGTGGAACGGCTTCCAGCTTTCGCCAAAGGAGTTGTTCTCGCCCTGGTAGAACAGCACGCCTCGCAGCGAAAGGCCTTCCAGCGGCGCGATCATTCCGTTGTACATACCGCCGGGCTGGTGCTTGTCTGCGGGGCTGGTGTATGACTTGAAGTTGGGCTTCCTCGGCCCGCGTTCGCCCTTGGATTTCGCTTCGGCGGCTTTGACCTCCCAGGCCTTTACATCGGCCTCGTAACGTCGCTTGGCGCCGTCTTCCTTTCCACCGTCGATCCATGCCCGCATGGCCTTGTTGAAGTCATCGATGTACGGCTTCATCTCGGGGAATTTTCCCAGCACGTCCTTGGGCACCCAGTGCTGGGCCATCGTGCCCCCCCACGACGTGTCGATAAACCCGACGGGCACGCCCAGCCTTCGCCGCAACCGAACCGCGAAGTAGTAGCCCACGGCTGTGCAGTTCTCCACCTGCGGCGGCGTGCATACCTGCCAGGTTCCCTTGGTGTCTTCAATCGGGAAGTCCTTCTGGGGCTCGATCCGCGCGACGTGTGGGATCTTGAGAAACCGTATTCCGGGGCTGTTTGCCGAGGGGACCTCGACGTCGGCATCGCGGGAGGACCGAAGAACAAACTCCATATTGCTCTGCCCGCCGCACATCCACACTTCCCCTACCAGCACGTCGGCCAGTACTACCTTGCCGCTGGCGGCCTGGACGACAAGTTCCCGCCCGTCGAAGCTCGCCTCCATTGGCTTGAGCGTGACGGACCATTGCCCGCCGGCATCCGCGACGGCGCTGACGGACTGACCGGCGAACCGGACGGAAAGCTTCTCGCCCGGCTTGGCGGATCCCCACAGCCGGACAGGTTTGTTTCGTTGAAGCACCATGTGGTCGCCGAATACATTCGGCATATCGACGGCCATCGCTGCGTTGGGAACAGCAATGGAAGCCATGAGGCAAAAAGCGATAAGCATACGAGTCATTGGAATCTCCATATTGGTTTTTGGGGCTATCGAACGCCCTTGCCCCAGACTTCGACCTCGGTGAATCCGCACCAGCCCAGGGGCTCATCCTGCACAAGGTCGATGAACTTCACCCACGTCGCGACGCGTTTGTCGAAGGTGAACGTCTGCGGCTCGGCGGTCTTTTCTATAACGATCTTCTCGCTTGATCCATCGGAAAACTCGATGGTTGCGCTTTGCCAGTGACGGTCGTGCGGGAAGTCGGCACGGATGTGGAGTACGATCTTGTCGATTTCAACCTCCCGGCCAAACTCTACCTTCCACCACAAATCCCTGCGTTTGTCGGGGCCCCACGACGGGAACTTCCCGCCGTGACCTCGGTTGGACTTCTTGCCGTCGATGGCACAGCGGGCGGCGAAGACAGGATCGTTGCGGCACTCGCTGTTGCTCGAGGCGTGCGGGTAGCTCAACGGCAGTCCCATGACATCCCTGGGATTAAGTGCCACGTTGCGATACTCATTGGAGCTCTCGTTATCGATTTGGCTGGGCGCTGCGGGCGATGGTCTGCCAGTCTGCATGGCTTGGATGTTCGCCCGGTCCCAGGCCTCCATCTGCTGCCGCTTGGCATAGTAACGGGCGTACTTGCGCTTTTCGCCTTGGTTCCAGGCGTTGGCTTCCGTGTAGTCGCCGCAATACGGAACGAGCAGGTCTATCCAGCAGCAGAGCTTGTCCATCTCCTCGCGAGAGAGTCTCACGCCGTTGTGCCCCTTTGCCAGCATGGATACAAGGTCGCTCCTGGCCGACCCGGCGAAATACGGAGGCAGCATTGGCGGGATGGATTGCACGTTGAGCCACTGGACAAGACGATTGGGCTTGCCTCTCTGCGTCAGGGCCAGATACGAATCACTCCAGTACCGCCTGGCTCGCTTGTCGAGGTTCTGCTCGCCCAGCAAGCTGAACGCCTTCCTCGCCCCAGTCGGGACGGGCCAGGCAGGCAGGGGCTTTACAGAAGCCAGCAACCGGACCTTGGGTTCGACCGCCTCAAGAAGGGCCAAGTCTATGAACTGCCCGCCCGTCGTCTGCCGGCATCTCACAGCCACCACGTTAACTCCGGGTCGCAGGAGGCGCATGTCGATCTTTTCGTCACGGTAACGGGTGATGAAGCCCTTGGCCTTGCCGGCCAGCCTGCCGTTGATGTACACTTCCACGTCTTCGTCGTGACACCAGCGAATGACCCCGATCTTGTGAGACGGATTCCAGTTTTTCGGAAACGTAAAAGTCGTACGCATCCAGATGTCATGTGTATGCCAATTGGTGGCAACCTTCCCGCCAGGCGTGCCCCGGGTTCCGAAGCCAGCCTTGCCCGTTTTCCACTTCGAGTCGTCGAACTTGCTGTCGGTCCACTTGGCGGATGGTTCTTCCGTGGTGAACCGCCACACGCTGCCGACCGGCAGGATAACCTTGGCGTTGGTCAGCTTCGGAATCGCGCCAAAAGACTTTCTGCCTCTGGCCGCGTCAGCCTTGATGTTCGCCGAACGGTCGCTATGGCAGCGAATGCAGTGCTTGTCGAGGATTGGCTGAATCTCCCTGGGAAAGCTGAACCCTCTCGCCGGGCCATAGAACGGTTCCAGGGCGACCACGCCTTTCCGCAGGGCCTGCGAAACATGACCTGCCGCGGGCGAGGCATCGTTCTTGCCCTCGTGGCAACCGACGCATGAAAACACCTCGCCGGGCTGAAGTGTGGACCAGCTTCGCATCGACTGCACGACGAAACCGTTGGCGTCCATAAGTTGCAGGTAGACCGGCGTGCGGGCCGGCACCTTGAACATGGCCGATCCATCCTCGTGCACAGGCGCCGAGCCAAGGACGGTCTTCACATCCCACGAACCGTTGTCAATCGCCACCGGTGTACTGACCAGCGCCCCCCCGGCCGGGCCGCGGTTGCGGTTTGCGCCAACTCCCGCTGCGCGAAAATCCAGCGCCACCACCCGCACCCGCTTCACCGTGCCGCGCGGGACGCCCTTCAGGCCAGCGCCCACATACACGTCGCGAACGTAGTACATACCGGTGGTCTTGCTGTAGTCCACCGTTGAAGGCCTGACCGCGCCCGCCTTGCGTGGCGCCAGCGGCACGGGCTGGTTACAGGAAACTTTCGCATCCGTCGCCAGAAGCTCGCGCCGCCCGTCAATATCGATGAAATAGATGCCAAACGGCCTGCTGTATCGACGGTTTCCGGTGCTGTGCGGGGTGTATGTGACCAGAAAATGCTTCTCATCCACCGGATACGGGTACTGGAACTGGTCACCTTTCTGACCGTAGGCGTCAATCTTAACTGCAATGGTGTCCTGGACCGGAGCGATCAGCGTTGTGCCCGTCGCCTCCTGCGTACCCACCGATGGGTCGATGAGCGCCAACTTGCCGCGCTGATGCGTGTGATGCCCGCCGAGCACGGCCACGATCTTCTGCGTACCGGGAATCCCACGAGCGTGCATGATCGTCGTCGGGAACCAGGAGTTGTTGCCGTACAACTCCGTTTGTCCTGTGCCGTCGGGATTCATCTGGAACAGCGGCTGGGGATACAACTGCCCGCGATCGTTGTAGTCCCATCGAGTGTAAATCACCCTGCCGTCATCGGTGACGGTCGGGTAATTCGAATGGACCTGGTCGAAGCCCACCCGGCGCATATACCCACCATCCTTGTCGCAAATGTACAGATTCGACACCTCCGTCCACCAGCAGTCAACCGTCTGGACGCAACGCGTGGAGTTGAACACGATGTTGCCGTTGGGCAGATAGGCTCCCTCGTAGTCGGCAAAGCCGAGCCCAGTCGTCAACTGGCGAACCTTGCCGCTGGCCGCATCCATCTCGTAGAGGTGGTAATCGTCCTGGCGGTCGGACTTCTTCCAGGCAAACAATATCCGCTTGCCGTCATGGGAGACGTCTGGGTCGCGGATGACGCCGCCGGCGTCGGTGATGAGATCGCGAGTCCTGCCGAGCCCGCCGTCGGCCTCCAGCAGACACAAGGCCGAGCCGGGCTTGAAGTGACGCTCGGCCTGGGCATCGGACTGGCCCTCGGTATAAGCGTAATGGCTGCCACCCATGTCGTAATGCCTGGTGTGGACGATCTTGGGGAACTTCACCAGCAACGGCTGCAACCGCCTGGCCCGTCGAACCTTGCAGGCCTTGATGTACAGATTCTTCCATCGGGCATCGGCGCCCGGGGCCTTGGCATGGACGAGCTTCGCCATCTCGGCCGGCATTTCCCCACCGGCCTGGCCTAGCTCGTCCAGCACGCGGGCGACCATTCGCCTTTCCATATCGAAACCCGCCGGGTCGGTGAAACATTTCTTGCCCTTGTCGGTCGTACCCGCATCCTGGAGACACCAGTCGGCAAAGAGATCGTCCCAGGAAACCGCCGGCGAAGCCTTCGACGTCCCAGCCGCCGGAACATGGACAGTCCAAGCCAGCACAACCCAAAGTGTGATCAATCGTGACAAGACACGGTAATTAAAGAGCATAACTACATTCCGTTTCGCTTATCGCGGCAGTATCCAAACGCCCCGCCATCGCAGCGCGAGGCTCGTTCCAACTAAAACGCTCCCTTAACCGCAGGGTAGCGGAGAATCAGTTGGCGCTGGTGCAGGCAATAGGCCAGCCAAGCCCGGGAAGAAGCTTGCTGGTCTGCTCTGCCGTGATAGAATCATCTCGAAGACCGTAGTCCTCTTCACGCGGAGTCCATCCTGGCGGTTCAACTTGCGCGGGTCGCCGCACCGGCCGGGCTGATGGAATCTGTTCGACTGCTCGGCGAGAGCCAGGAAAAACCAAAGACCAGACAGGGTCACAAAAGGTGTCCTACATGGGTAACATCATTCGTTCAAGCGGCCTCGCAGCCTCGCCTTCGACTTGGCCTGGCAGCCAGTTTCAAACCCTTCTTGGAGTACTTACAATGTGCGCTGTTGTCCTTGGTCCGATCGGCGAAGCCCCCTCGGCCGACATTGCCCCTGATCGCGGGCTGGAAGAAATCTCGCACCGCCAGGTGGAACTTCGCGGCGGATTCTGGGGGTCACGTCTCAAGACCCACCACAACGTGACGATTCCCCACGCGCTGGACTGTCTTGAAAAGGACGGGCACGTCACGGATTTCGACAAGGCCGCCGGCCTGATTGATGGTCCGCCTTCCGGGCACCATGCCTTCGACTCGGACCTTTACAAGGCGCTCGAAGGCGCGATGTACTCCCTGCAGCACTTCGATGACGCCACGCTGCGCAAGCGCACGGAGGAAATTCTTGACCGTATCCTTGCCGCCCAGCAGCCCGACGGATTCCTGATCACCTGCTTCATCCTTCGCGACTCGGACAAGCGATGGGAAGACATGCGGTTGCAGCACCAGTTGTACAACACCGGGCATTTTTTCGAGATGGCGGTCGAGCATAATCGCATGACCGGTACGACAAAGGCTTTGGACGCCGCCCGGCGGTTCGCCGACAACATCGACGGCGTCTTCGGCCCCGGCAAGCGGTACGACGTGCCCGGGCACGAAGAAGTCGAACTGGCACTGGTCAAGCTCTACCGCGCCACGGGTGAGAAGCGGTATCTTGAACTGTCTCGTTTCTTCCTCGACGAGCGAGGCTACGCCCACGGTACGGAGCGAAAACCGTTCGACGCGAACACCGCCGTGCGCGAACCGATACCTGACGGCCTGACCGGACAGGACAAAGTCCGCGAGCTTCGCCGGACCCGCAACCGCGTCCGCAACGGCAGGATGCAGGACCACAAGCCGCTGATCGAGCAGGATGCCATCGGCCACGCCGTGAGGGCGGGGTATGTCTATTCCGCCATGGCGGACATCGCGCGTTTCAGTGACGCCCCGCAGTACGCCAAGGCCGTCGAGCGTATCTGGCAGGACATGGTCTCCCACAAAATGTACATCACCGGAGGCCTCGGCACGGCCCAGTACCACGACGAGGGCTTCGGCGACCCATACCTGCTACCCAACAGGACCTATTGCGAATCGTGCGCAGCCATCGGCCACGTGCTCTGGGAGCACCGGATGAACCTGCTGACCGGCCAGGCCAAGTACGCCGATGTGATGGAGCTGGCGCTGTACAACGGAACGCTCTCGGGGATTTCGATTTCCGGCAACGAGTTCTACTACCAGAACCCCCTGGCCAGCAAGGGCAGCCGGCGCCGGTCCTGGATCGGCCTGTCGTGCTGCCCGACAAACCTGGCGAGGATCATTCCCCAGGTAGGCGGACTTGCGTATGCACGCCAAAAGCAGCGCGTGTGCGTCAACCTATATGCCGCCGGCGAAGCGTCGATCAAATTGGGCGACGGCCCGGCCATCAAGCTGACCCAGCAGACCGATTACCCATGGCAAGGTCGGGTTAGACTGACGGTCTCGCCCGATAAGCCCGCCGAGTTCACGCTGTGTCTGCGAATCCCCGGCTGGGCGATGGGCAGGCCGGTCCCCAGCAACCTGTACCGCTTCGCGGATGCCAAGGCCCCGCCGATCGGGCTGAAGGTCAATGGCAAGGTCGCCGACGCCTCGCCGACCGAGGACGGTTATGTTCACCTGAAACGCCGCTGGCGGGCCGGCGACGTGGTGGAACTCGACCTGCCCATGCCGATTCGACGGGTTTACGCCCACGAGAAAGTCCAGGCCGACAAGGGGAAGGTTTCGCTCATGCGAGGCCCGATCATCTACTGCCTGGAAGGGATAGACCAAGCCAGCGCGGACATCTTCAAACTGGCCCTGCCGCAAACCTCGGTCCTAAAGGCCGAGCATCGCGCGGACCTGCTGGGCGGCGTTACCGTCATACAGGGCAAAGCCCTCACCGATGAAAACCATCCCGTAAAGCTCCTGGCCGTGCCGTATTACGCCTGGGCAAACCGAGACAAGACCCCGATGACCGTCTGGATCAACGAATCCGACACGACAGCGCCGGCAGACAAATAGCACCGTCCATGCCGCCAAAGGCTTGGAGACATGTCCGTAGGAGCACGAAATCTGATTGGGGTTCGCCTCAGAGCTTACCCATCAGCTTGCCGAGGGTCGGGCTGTGGGCGATCTGCTTGCCGTCTGCCAGCACTTGCAGGCCCGCGCCCCGGCCATACTTTTTGCCGGTCTTGTCCCAGATGATCGTCAGAATCTTGCCGTGGTACAGCACGTCATCCAGGCAGAAGAAGTCCCACTTGCCTTCGGGCACGAGCGGGTTGACCTCGACCACATCATCGCCGCGCGGGCGCAGGCCCACCACGCCCGTTATGACCAGGTCGCAGTAGCTGGAGTGATTGTAATCCTTGCCGCGTTCTTTAAGGCCCGCGGGCTTGCCCTGTTCCTTGCGGCGTTTTTCCTCCGCCAGGAGCATGGTCCGGCACAGCCAGTCTCCGGTCCGGGGGTTCATGTTCTCGTCGATCCATGGCACGACGGTGCCGTCGGCAAGCTTGCGTTGCTGACTGTGGGCGTAAATGTGCAGAATGTCCAGGTAGTCTGCCTTGGTTATGGCATCCTGAGAGTAATTGTTCAGCACGTTAGCCATCGCCGTCAACGTCACCGCCGTCGACAGCGGCCAGCTCGGGCCGTTCCATTGGCACGCATGGCCCTCGTAGGAGAGCTTGAAGCCCGGATGTCTCTGCTCTGCCGTCGTCGGGCCGTACGGGGCGTAGAAACCCTTGGGGTCCATCAACTGCTTCCAGGCCACCTCGTACCCCTTGCCCGCCTGGGGCAGATTGAAATACCAGGGTGTATAACCGTGCAGCTCACGGACGTCCACGAGCTTGGCATCCTTGCTCTTGCCCTCGCCGTCATTGAGCGCGCTTAGCCTATCCCGCCAACGTGCCTTTCGAAGGAAAGAGCAGCTTATCTTGGCAGCAGGCGCCACGTTCTTGCCACCAGCCAGCACGCGCCACTCGAAGAGTCCCGCAGCCTTGCCGGGATGGGACTGGACCTCCATGCGGAGCGAGTCGGTTTCCACCGGGCTGAAGCTTACCTTGTTGAAACAATCCTTCTCCACCGCGTACGGGGAGGTATTGGATACCGGTTTCCATTTCCCGCCATGCCTGTAGAGAACCCGAAACGACTTGGGCAGGACTATCCCGCTGTTGTCGCTGTACCAGTAGACCTCCGTGCTTTCGACGCGAACAGGCTTTGGAAAATCGTACTGAAGCCATTCCAAGGTGCCCCGATGATCCTTGTCGTACCAGTGATAACGAAACACGCTACCATCGGAGGAACTGCGAGGCTCCGTCAATTCGCGGGCGCTGCGAGGCAGGGTCTTGAAGAACTTCGCCTTCGGATCCCAGAGCTTGCCCTCGACGAGCTCGCGAAGCCTGTCGGCCTTGGCGTCGTATTCCTTCGCCACGTCCGCCCTGCCGGCAAGAGTTGCGATGCGGGCAATCGCCCTGGCGTCGCCGTACATGTAACTGTTGATCGTCGCCCGCTTGCCGCTCTTGCCGACCGACACTTCCATGCCGTCGCGGTCGTCTATCTGCCAGAACAAGCCGTCAGAAAGCAGGCGAGATTGCTCCCAGCCCTGGTAATTCTTCACCAGGTCATCCAGCAGGTCGGTCACAAAGGCCTTGTCGTTGTGAACCAGGTACCTCGCGTACATCGCATCGGCAGCCCAGAAGCTGTACGCCCGCACCCGGCCACCCTTGCGAAACCAGAACACCGCGTAGTCGTTCATGTACTTCGGGTCGTGTATCCACCTGCCCTCATAGAAGTGATGACCGGCAGGACAGTTGATCGTGTTGTGCTTGCCGCTCCAGGGAACCGGCGGCAGGAACTCGGTGACGACGTAGCCGTCGGGCGTCTGCTTGACGTGCTTGCGATAGGTCCACCAGCGGTAGTAGTACGTCCGGCGAATGTCCTCGTCGGGACAGTCGAACAGCGGAATATTGCCCCGGAGAAACTCCATCGCCTTGGCGTTTGGGATGTTGGCATAGAGTTCCTCGTCGTGGCGGTTGAACGTCTCGACGTAGCCTTGCAGGATGTCGGCATTTAGCACGGCCGGGGCGGACTCGGCGCTCAAGCCCCCCGTTGCCGGCAGGCACATCCATGCTGCAGCCAGGGCGAGAACGACACAACTCTGCGGTAACATAATCATCAACCTTCTCCTTCATAGTCCTGAATCAAGGCAAGCAGCTCAGGATATAAAACCCCATTCGTCCGGAGGCGGGTCTGCCCGGGCAGATGATGTCTTTTCTTGCACCAAGCAGGTTCTGGCCCCACTTGCGGAATGGATGGAATCTCGACCATCCAGTTTTCCAGCACCATTAGACTCTGGGTAACAACCAAGAAAGTAAGAATTAAGCTGGACACGGGAACCCATACGCTTGAGTTTTCCATCCCTACCAGCAAGACATTACGGTAAGGTAGTTTAAGTTGAAAACCAAATGAATGATGACGTCACGGGAAGGAATATACAGATGACTCGTATGAATCGCAGGCAGTTTCTTAGAGCGGTGGGCGCCGGAGCGGTGGCATTGTCGGCAGGTCATCTGTCGGCCCGGGCAGCTGAGGCTGCTGAGACTGCGGGCGACCGCCCCAACATCATCCTCTGCATGACAGACGACCAGGGCTGGGGAGATGTCAGCTACAACGGCCTGAAGAAGATCAAGACACCCAACCTGGACGCCATGGCCGCTGCCGGGATCCGATTCAATCGCTTCTACTCGGCGCATCCGAGTTGCTCGCCGACGCGGGCCAGTGTCATGACCGGACGACATCCGTACCGGGCCGGCGTGACCTGGCCGGGAATGCCCCTGCGCAAGCAGGAATTCACGATAGCTCAGGCAATTAAACGAGTGGGCTATACCACGGGACATTTCGGCAAATGGCATTTGAGCGGAGGAAAGTCCGGCAGAGGCCGCGCCCTGCCGATCGAAGACCCGCTGCATCCGGGGCGCTTCGGTTTCGACACATGGTTCACGGTTTCCAATTGGTTTGATACCGATTGGACCTTCAGCCGCATGGGTGAAGAAGTCACCGTCCCCGGAGACGGGTCGGACGCGATTGTGACTGAGGCACTCACCTTCATTAAGAAGAATGCGGAATCGAAGACGCCGTTTTTCGCGGTGGTCTGGTTCGGCAGTCCGCATATTCCACTTCTACCCACGAAGGAGGACCTCAAAGCGGCCGGCGGTCACCCGTACTACGGCGAGCTGCTCGGGGTGGACCGCAGTATGGGCGTGCTGCGCGACGGCCTGCGGAAACTCGGCATCGCGAATAACACCATGCTATGGTTCAACAGCGACAACGGCGCGTGGGAGGTTGAAGCCAAAGGCCCCGACGCATTTGGCTCGAACGGAGTCCTTCGCGGGCATAAAGGGCAAATATGGGAAGGCGGCGTGCGCGTGCCGGGCCTGATCGAATGGCCGGCGAGAATCAAGAAACCTTTTGAGAGCAACGTCCCTGTCGTGACCAGCGACATCTACCCGACCATCGTGGATCTCCTGAATATTGACGTCTCGGATCAGACACAACCCATAGACGGCATCAGTATCCTGCCGCTTCTCGACGGAAAGATGGATAAGCGACCCAAAGGCATCGGGTTCTGGCACCCCGAAGGCGATGACATCCTGTCGGAGACAAGGGTCGCCTGGACGGATAACAAGTACAAACTGTACAAACGCGGCAAGGATAAGTTCGAGTTGTACGACCTGGACGCTGACATATCCGAGAAGACGAATATCGCAACCGACCACCCGGATGTTGTCAAACGCATGAAGGCCGATATGGAAGCCTGGCAAGAATCCGTCACCCGCAGTTTTAACGGCAAGGACTATCCCGAAGGAAATGTTCTCCAAGCCGGGCAATCCAAATAGTGTAGTGCGTGGAAATCGCTGACAAACGATAGGCAAAGTTGGTCCTTGTGTGGAATTGCGGCACGGAGATGATGAATGACACCGAAGAAAGCTTACACGCGAAGGGACTTCATGATGAAGAGCGGGACTGCGGCGGCAATGGTGGCGGCTGGGACTTCGCCGGCGAGCCTGGGCGCAGCCGAGACTCGCCGCGAGCCCAAGAAGATGCCCAACGTTATCTACATCCTGGCCGACCAATTGCGGTACGAGTCTGTCGGGTACGCCGGTGACGCCAAGGCACGCACGCCCAACATCGACCGCCTGGCCTCACAGGGCGTCAACTTCCGCCAGTGCGTATCCACCATGCCGGTCTGCGCCGCCTATCGAGCGTCGCTGTTTACGGGCAAGTACCCATCGAGCACCGGCATGGCCATCAACGAGATGCGCATCAACCCCAACCAGCGCTGCCTGGGGCACGTGGTGACCGATGCAGGCTACGAAACGGGCTACGTTGGAAAGTGGCACCTGTGGGCGAACCAGGCGGGCAATCACAACCGGATGGAGAACTCCTACATCCCGCCCGAGATGAAGAAGTACCGCCTCGGCTGGGATGGGCTCTGGGCGGCGTACAACTTCAATCACCAGTACTACAATAACTTCTACTACATGGACGAGCCGGTAAAGAAGACGTTCGAGGGCTACGAGCCTGACGGCCAGACCGACATGGCCATCGACTTTATCCGCAAGAATGCCGGCAAGGATAAGCCCTTCTATCTCACGCTATCGATCGGCACGCCCCACGACCCCTGGGGGGCAAAGAATGTCCCCCCGAAATATATGGAGATGTTCAAGGACACGGAGTTCTCGTTTCCCGAAAGCTGGTCCGACACGCCGGATCCCTACATGGACCGAAACACGAACCCCAAGGCATGGCTCGAGCGGTGGAAGCCCAACATCCCCAGCTACATGCGCGGGTACTACGCGATGACGGCAAACCTGGACGACAACGTCGGTCGAGTAATGCAGGCCGTCCGCGACGCCGGGATCGAAGACGACACGATCATCGTCTTCACGAGCGACCACGGCGAGATGTTCGGCGCCAATTCCCGCGTGTTCAAGCTGACGTTCTACGAACCATCCGCCCGCGTCCCGATGATCATCCGCTGGCCTGGAAAGATCCCACCCAAGCTGGTCTCCGACGCCTGTATGGGTACGCCGGACATCATGCCCACGCTGCTGGGCCTGATGGGCCTGGATGTTCCCGATTCCGTCGAGGGCATGGACCTCAGCCACCTGGCCAGGGGCGACAAGGGCCCCGAACCGGAGTTCGCCTTGCTCCAGGGACTCGGGCACACGTATCTGTGGAGAGACGGCTTTGAATGGCGGGCCGTGCGCGACAAGCGTTACACCTACGCCGTGTATCTGCGCGACAAGTCGGAACTGCTATTCGACAATAAGTCCGACCCGCTCCAGATGAAGAACCTCGCCGCCGACCCCGCTCACAAGGAAACGCTGGTCCGCCTTCGCAGCCAGTTGGCCGGAAAGATGAAGACGCTCGGCGACACGTTCGAGAAATGCTCCTGGTACCGCGACCACTGGACCGACGGCCACCGCAACATCATCGCCTCGGCCAGGGGGAAGTTCTGAGGCGAGGAACCGTCCAGACTTGACCTCATACGTTCAAGAATGTTGCCGGAAAGGCTATTGTGGATCCCGGAAGCCTGCTTACAATGGCCTCCAGTTGCCCGGGTACATCCAAGGCAAATAGCCATTTGAAAAAGGCCTACTCGGGCCATTTGTCAGTTAACTTGATCGTGACGAATGGGGTTTGCTATGCCTGCAGTACTGACGGGCTTGGTCTTGATCGTGGTCGGTGTGTTCGCCATCATCGCCTCGGTCCGCAATTGGCGCTGGTTCATGGAGTCCCGCAAGGCGCAGATATGGATCAAGCTCTTCGGCCGCAACGGCGCCAGGGGCTTCTACTTTGGCCTTGGCACGATCATCATGGTACTCGGCATGCTGCTTTTGGCTTGGGCCGTCGCTCACCTGCCGCAACGATAAATGATACAGGGAAACATGATGAAAAATGAAAAATTGACTGGCTTGGTCTTCACTGCCGTTGTCGTTGCGGCCATGGCCGGGTGCACCGGCGGTGAGGCAGAGAGCTTATCGCCGGCCGGGGACATCCGCGTCATCACCTACAACATCCGCTCGTTCGAGGGCTATACCAGGAACTGGGATCGCTGCAATGACGTCGTCAAGCGCGGACAGATGATTGAGCGCTTCGCGCTGGAGCTGAGCCTGTACGACCCCACGATCATATGCCTTCAGGAGGTACCCAGCGAGGCCAGCGCGGCACGCCTCGCGGCCCGGCTGGGCATGCACTACGCCCATTTCAAGGGCGGATGGAAATCCAAAGGCTGGCCAGAGGGCATCTCCGGGGCCGTGCTGTCGAAGTATCCGATCGTCGAGGCAGCGCCTCACCCATCGCTGAACTGGACCCAGCGCCCGAAGGATTTGTTCACGCGATTCTGGGGGCGAGCCGTGCTGGACACCCCGACCGGGCGGGTCGCGGTGCACGCGATGCACGGCTACCACAAGAACGCGCAGGTTCGCCTGCGCGAACTTGCCGAGGTCCTGCCTGTGGTGCAAAAAGACGTCGAGGCCGGCCTGTCGGTAATCCTTCTGGGCGACCTGAACCACAGGCCAGACTCGACCGAGTACAGGCGCATCGCCTCGGCCGGAATGATCGACTCCCTGGGCGGCCCCGCAGACACGGCACCGCTGACCTACGCCAGCATCAAGCCGGTCGAGCGGATCGACTACATATGGTCCGCCGGGCCTCTCAGCAAGCACGTTTCGTCAGCGAAGGTGCTCTTCGAGGGCACGTTCCGAACGAACCCAGCCGACCCGAACTCATACGCGCTCAGCGACCACCTGCCGGTGCTCACCGTATTCTCCCCATCCAAGTGATACCGACCACTGAGTAATCGCGTCATCGTCCAGTCGCGGGAGCGGGCAGGACCTCGATGCGAAGCACTCGCCGGGTGGATTCGCGGATGCGGGTGTGGTCTGCGGCGCGGAGCGGCGCGACGTAGATAACTCCTTGCTCGTCGGCCAGGACGAATACCTCCCGCCGGCGCGAGATGGACAGTTTGGCGTTTGTCAGAAAGTTGCTGACGGTCTGCCGACCCGGCGCGCCCAGAGGCACAAATGCATCGCCATCGCGCCGCGGACGAAGCGTCATCGCCCCCCGGACATAGTCGGCATCCAGCCATTGCACACCGCCTGGAGTCTTTGCGCAGTATTCGGCGAACCCGGCCTGGTCGAAGGGTATCTCCTCGCAGCGGACGATTCTCCCATCGGGGAGTGTCACGACAGCGCCGACGGGCAATCGAATGTGCCAACTCGGCGTCTCGACAGGTCCGGGCGCGGGCTGGAGTATCAGTTCGTCGGCCTCCCGACGGGCCAGGATGTTTCCCGGCAGGGAGATGGCCGCAGGGGGCTGCTCTGCCGGCAGCGCGGCCAGGTCAGCCAATTGCCCGGCGGTAAGGTCCCCCAACGGAGCATTCAAGGCCTCCAAGCCAGCCCGCAGCGCGTAACATCGCTGCACGGTCGGCGCGTCCGCAAGGCGGTTGGCATCCAGCACAAGCCGATCGGGGTCTCTGCCATCGCGGCGGGCGTCATCCAGCAGTTGCCTGCCCGTCTCGGCGAGGTGGTCTTCGGCATCGCCGACGGCCCCGGCCAGGCGAAGCAGCGCGTCGTCGACTCGCGGGTTCATCCGGTCTCGCAGGAGCGGCAGCAGTTCGTGGCGAATGAAGTTGCGGCGGTAGACGGTATCGGCGTTGGTTGAATCGGTCCGCCAGGACAGGCCCCGACTCAAGCAGTACTGCTCGATCTGGTCGCGTCGGACCCCCAGCATCGGACGGACAATACGAACGCCTGGGGCGCTGGCCAGGGGCCGCTGGGCTGGGATGCCGCGGAGCCCCCGCAGATGCGTGCCGCGGACAATTCGCTGGAGGACCGTCTCCACATTGTCGTCGGCGTGATGGCCCGTGGCGATCGCAACGGCGCCCATACGCTGGGCCACCTTGGTGAGAAACTCGTACCGCACGGCCCGGGCGGCGGTCTCTACGCTCATCGCCCTCTCGGCCGCCACCGCAGCCACGTCAATGGCCTCGAGGACACACGGCAGATGCCACCGCTCGGCCAGGTCGCAAACGAACGCGGCGTCGGCATCGGCGTCGGCTCGCAGGCGGTGGTTGAGATGGGCCACCGAAAGCTCCCACCGCCGGTTTGGGCGGGCAGCAAGCTCACGCAACACCGCCAGCAGCGCCACGCTATCGCACCCGCCGCTGACGGCCACGACAATGGCCTGCCCGTTCGATATAAGCCGCCGCCGGTCGACAAACTCCTCGACCTGACGGATGAACTCATCCGACGTTTGCGTCTGCTGGGGCGGCTTGGTTGTGGGGTCCGGTTCATTCACGAGTGGATTGGCTCCTTGCTCACTGGGACACAATCACTATAATATCATGTTTTGGCTTTCGGTAAAATGCCCGCATGAGACCCATACCACAGAATCGACACCTGTTGGCGGTGATGATACTGACCGCGGCTGCGGCCTTGGCGGGGTACCTCGCCCTCTACGACAACAACCTGGGCAATTCGCAGGTTAACATCGCATCCGCGGCGATCAAGCGTCATGACTCTTCGGCATTCGCTCACGACCCTGTCTTCGGCGACAGCAAGCTATGGTTGTTCAACACGCCGGCCTACCAGAGCATGCTGGAACTTGTACTGGTACCCACTGACTACCAGGACATGATGTTACCATTCCGCGTAGCGGCGGGTGTGCAGACGCTGCTGCTGCTGTGCGGCATGTATGCGTTGTTATTCTGGCAGACGCGGAGTTGGTCTGTATCGGTATTCACCGCAGTTCTCAGCGTGCGAATGATCGAGACGTTCGGCGGAGCCTTCTGGGGGGCCGGGACGCTGGCATGTGTAACGCCGTCGGGGTTGTGCCTGGCTCTCTGGCCTTTGGTGATACTGGCCTTCGCCCGCTACACCAAGCCCGGCCTGGAAACGCGAGGCCTTTCCCAATGGCGGGTGATACTGGTTTTTTTCGTAGTGGGCCTGCTGGGCAACTTCCATCTCGTAACCGCCATGAACATGACGCTGGTTCTCTTGATCGCCTACGTAATCCGGCAGAGAGTTTCGCCCCGCTGCCTGCCAGTGGCTATTGCGGGGGGTGTTGCGGCGACGGTGGCGGCGCTGCCCTACATCTGGTATTACTTCGGCTTGCGTGCGAGGATGAACGCCGGCCAGGTGTCGCCACCGGCAGAAACCATATTCGAAGCCCTGCGCATCGGCGACCTGGCGGTGTTTTACCCGGAATTGCTCAAGGGCATGCTGGACTGGCGCGTCCTGGCCGGGGTACTCGTGCTGGGACTACCGGCCATCGCTGTGCTGGCGAAGATCGAGCGATACATAACGCAGAACGTCTGGCTATGGATAGGCCTGATTGTCGGTAGCGTGATTGTCGCGATGGGCCTGCACGGCCTGAGCCAGAAGGTAGGCGACTGGATGGGGACCGCCCCGCCGGTAATCGATTTTGTCCAGGCCTCCAACCTTCTCATGCTGCCCCTGTACGCCCTGCTGGCCCAAGCTATCACGAACCTCTTCCGCCTCCTGCGAGGCCACCGCGCAGCCCTGCGTTGGGTACTTTTCGCCCTTCTGGGAGCGTGGATGGTCCCGTCGGCCAACCTTCGCGTCGCGAGATGGGAACTTGCCGACCTGGGTGCATCTCTGCTCAGCGAGGCCGATAAACCCGAATACGTCCTGCGACACAACGAGAAACGCAACCGAAACCGCGAGTTGCAGGCCATCGCAGACTGGGCGACCCAGCGCCCCGGTTCGATGTACATCACCGACCGCGACGAATTCAGAGTCCTTGCTCGCCGCCCCATCGTCGCCGGGAACAACGATCCGCGATACCTGTACTATCTCGCCCCGTGGCGACTGGAGCAGTGGCTAAGCCGTCACCAGCGACAGGACGAGATTCTTCATCCACCGGCGGGCACGACCAATCCCGACGCGGTGACTGGCTTCGTTGAAGGTCTTATAGACGCCGAACCCGACATGAACGCCGTAAGCCAATGGTATCTGCTGCTTCACTCCTCGTCGGCACCGCTCGAGCCGGGTGCCTTGCAGCCGGTGGAATCAGGCCAATGGGGCAGGTTCTACAGACTGTACCGAATCCGTTGAACCTTGCGACATGCCTCGCTATAATCCGCCGGTGCGGCAAACGATGGGAATGATGTGCGTTTGCCGAAAGCTCGCCAACACGAATCGAAAGGACCGACCATGCGAACCAACGCGATCCGCCTGTTTATCCTGCTCAGCGCCGCACTGACCGCCACGGGATGCACGGGAACGATCATCCGAGAAGCCACCGGCGCCGTCATGGGCGGCAAGGGAACGTTCATGCCGATTCAGCCATTGGCGGCCGACAAGACAACCAAGAACCTCGGCGATTATACCAACTTCGAATTGGGAACCATCACCGACGGCATAGGCGGAAAAATGCCCGCCGACCTGACATCTCACCTCCATTCGGCCTTTTCCAGGGAAGTCAGCAGCGCCCGCCTGCCCAGTGACTCATCGGGCAAAACACTGGTTATCCGCGGCACGGTCGTCCACTATGAAAGCGCCAGCACGGTCGGCTATGTGCTTGGACCGCTCGAAGAGGTCATCTGCCGGACCGAACTGGTGGACAAGACCAGCGGGCAGGTTCTCGGCGTTGCCAACTGCGTAGGCCGAACCAAGGCCGCCACCAGCTCCGGCGTGAAGGAAAAAGCCTCCGGCCTGGCTAAGGCCTTCGTCAAGTGGATAGAGTACCGCTTCCCCGACGACAAGAAGATGAAGTAGATCGACACTGACTTTCGTTGGCCCTGGCGCACGTAAAAACAATGCCCGACGCGTCAGCCATGCATTCCTATTACCTACTTACCTTCTTTTTTCAACATAAGCTCGATTCCCTCAAGCAAGAGACGGCACCGGGACGATATATACCTCCGGCGGCAAGTTCGACTTTCACCTCGCCGCCACAGGAGATGATATCGTGTGCCCGATGCTTGAAAAATCAGACGCCCGTTGTGCGACACATCTGACATTGGCGAATATTTCCGGCGCTTTCGCCCATTGTGCAGACCAGTACGAGCAATGCCCGATCTACCGACAGATACTCGACGAGTTGCTCGATAATGCCTGCCAGTACAAAGAAACAACCGCTGCCGTCGGCCTCCTCGTTGCCTCTTGAATCGCGCAGGCAACTGCGTGCTTTTCTAGACTACCTTCAGGCCGAGTGCGGACTCTCTCAAAACACGCGCCTTGCCTACCGGCGGGACCTCTGCCGATTTATCGACAGCCTCGGCAGCGCAGCCGGCGACTTGGCGAAACTGACCACCGGCGACGTCGAACACTTCCTCCGCCGATGCAACAGCGACGGACTCGCTGCCAGTTCCACGGGCCGGGCGCTGGCGGCAGTGCGAATGTTCTGCAGATACCTCGTACTCACTCGCGCTTTGACGCGGGATGTCTCTGCCGTAGTCGTACCGCCTAAAAAGTGGCGCCGCCTCCCTTCCGTCCTGGGCGACGAGCACGTCAAGCGGATCCTCGAAGCCCCCAGCGATGAGCAGGATACCCATGCCCTGCGGGACCGGGCTATCCTGACGCTACTCTACGCGACCGGCATGCGGGCCAGCGAACTGGCCGGACTTGGCGTGAGAGACATCAACTTCAACATCGGAATCGTTCGAGTGATGGGCAAGGGCAGCAAGGAACGGATCGTCCCAGTAGCCCAGGCGGCAATGGATGCAGTGCAAGATTACATCCGGTCCGCCCGGGCCGCACAGGCCACCCAAGACGCGTCGCGACTGTTCCTGTCGCGGACGGGCAAGCCCCTCGCCCGCGAGGATGTGTACCGCACCGTTCGCAAGTACGTCCGCCGAGCCGCAATCCGCGGCAAGGTTTCCCCGCACACGCTCCGCCACGCCTTCGCAACCCACCTGCTCGCACACGGCGCCAACCTGCGAAGCGTGCAGGAAATGCTGGGCCATGCCGACATATCCACCACGCAAATATACACCCACGTCGATGCCGATCGCCTCAAGAGCATCCACAAGCAATTCCACCCGCGAGGCTGACACCAATCGCAACGCCAAATCCTCAATGTCCAAATTGTTGGATTCGGCAATCCACATTGGACATTTGACCCTTAACATTGAACACTGGGCATTTGGTATTTGTCATTAGGCATGGATCGTCAGGAGGTTGGCATTGGGCAGACGTTACGCAATCATCGGCACCGGAGCCCTCGGCGGGTTCTACGGCGGCAGGCTCGCAAAAGCGGGCTGTGAGGTGCATTTCCTGCTGCACAGCGACTACGAGCATGTGCGGAAACATGGGCTGCGAATAGACAGCGTCGGTGGCGACTTCATCCTGCCGAACGTGCATGCCTATGCCAGAGCAGAGGACATGCCCCCATGCGACGTCGTAGCCGTGGCGCTGAAAACCACCTCCAACGACCTGCTGGCCGAGCTGCTGCCGCCGGTAATCGCCGATGACGGCGTGGTGCTGGTGCTCCAGAACGGGCTGGGCATCGAGGAGCAGGTGGCAAGAATCGTCGGACCCGAGCGCGTCATGGGCGGCCTGTGTTTCTTGTGTTCAAGCAAGGTTGGCCCGGGGCACATTCGGCACCTCGACTACGGGTACATCTCCCTCGCCGAATACGACAGCCAGGCCAGGCCGCGAGGCATCACCGAGCGAATGCGAGAAATCGGCGGGGACTTGCAGGCCGCCGATGTGCGAATCCAATACTGCGAGGACCTTGTCCTGGCCCGATGGAAAAAACTCATCTGGAACGTGCCCTTCAACGGCTTGAGCGTCCTGCTGGACACCACAACCGATCGCATCATGGCAGATGAGCATTCGCGAGCCCTCGCCGAAGCCCTGATGCGGGAGGTTTCCGCGGCCGCCACTGCCTCTGCCGGGCGTGAGATAGAGGAAACCTTCATCCGAAGCCAGCTCGACGACACAGCCAGGATGGCCCCATACAGCCCCAGCATGCTCTTGGACTACCGCGCGGGCAGGCCGATGGAAATCGAAGCCATCTTCGGCGCTCCCATGCGCGCCGCAGCCGACGCCAAATGCGCGGTTCCGCGAATCGAAACGCTTTACCGCCTGTTGAAGTACATAGACCAAGGAGGCCGACGTGGAAGAACGCTTTGAGCGAGAGACTGCCGACCTGACCCGGTCGTGGGGCAAGCACGATCGCGATGTCCTGCGGGACTACCTGGTTCGCGACGTCGAGGACCCGCGGATAAACCTCCAGAGCGTGCTGACGAGGCACTTTCTCATGGAACGCGTGATGCCCGGGCGTTTCGGGCTGCTCAAAGAGCATGAAATCCGATTCGCCATCGCGGCCAACTGGCTTCTGGGTATCCGCAAAGACGCCGACCTGGTCGTCCGCCACGACGAAATCCTCTGTGCCCTGCTCGGCGAGGCCGACGAACAGCCCGAAGGAATTGGGATTCCAGACTGGGTCCGCGATGTCTTCTCTTCCCTGCCTGCCGAGGCAGACGGAATCGAGGTGCCCGACTATATCAGCGACGTGCTCGTGCTGCCCGCACCCGCCCACGAGGATGAACCTCCCCTGCCGGACTACGCTGCATCGACGTTCACGAACTTGTTTCGCCAGGCGCTCGCCGGCGCCGCCATCGTCCCGGCCGATCGCCCCACCGTCATCGAGCCGGCCTGCGGGTCAGCCAACGACTACCGCTACATAGACGCGTTCGGCATCGGAAGGCAGATAGACTATACGGGCTTCGACCTGTGCGAAAGGAATATCGAAAACGCCCGCGAGATGTTCCCCGCTGTCGATTTCCGGGCGGGCAACGTGCTGGCCATCGAGGCCGACCCGCAGGCCTTCGAGATATGTATCGTCCACGACCTCTTCGAGCACCTTTCCATCGACGCCATGGCCCGGGCCGTCGCCGAGGTCTGCCGCGTCACCAAGCGAAGCGTCCTGGCGCATTTCTTCCAGATGCACGATGAGCCCGAACACCTCGTCCGTACGCATGAGGACTACCACTGGAACAGGCTGTCGCTGGAAAAGGTCGTCGATCTGTTCCAGGCCGAGGGCTTCGAACTCGCCCATGCGGTAAAGATCGCCGACCTCGTCACCGCCCGATTCGCCGGAGCTCAAACCCACAACCAGCACGCCTGGACGCTGCACCTGGAGCGGATTGGTCCTCAGTAGCCAGAAGCCGGAAACCGGAAAGCGGCCAACAGGTGGGCAATCTCTGGGTACGGCATGGAATTGTGGGATCGGAAACAGTACTATCACTCTTCGCTCCTGACCCAGCGTGGCCGGGGCGATCCGCGGCCGGTTGCGTATCGGTTGCTTTGCACGATTGGGCATTTTCTTACTATCAAGGGGCAACAACATGACACAGAATCCATACACGCCGCAGGATGGACAGTCGTCACAGCAAACTCCTCCAACCCAGCAGCAGTTCCCCACGCCGGCGACGGCGCCGGGCGAACCGATGAATGTCTACCCAGCCGCGAACGTCAACGCCGCAAACGCCCAACCGATCTGGCCCACCGTCGTGGGAATAATCTCACTGTGCCTCGCGGGGTTTGGAGGCCTGATGACATTATTCGGGATGATCTTCCAAACCTTCGCTCAAGGCCTTCAAACCCCTCAGCAACGTGAGATGATGGCCAGCATGCCCGATTGGCACCAGACGTACCAATTGGTCTCCCAAGTGATCTGGCTGGCCATGGCGATCCTGCTTGCAGTCGGTGGAGTCATGCTGCTCAAGCGCCGCCAACTGGCACGGACGCTTCACGTCGCCTTCGCAGTGATAGGCGTCGTCCTGGCCATAGGTTTCACCGTGGTTGGCCTGATCTCGACGAGCCAGATGCAGGTGCCCGGACCGGCAGACACAATCGTTAAAGTAACCACGATCGTCACCACAATCATCGGCATGTTTGTCAGCCTCGCCTACCCGGTATTCCTGCTGATATGGTTCGCCCGAGCCAAGGTCAAACAACACATCCAAACCTGGCAAAGCTGAACGGGCAGAACTGACCAACCATGACGGGGGCCAACCCAAAACCCGACAAGACCGTCCCGCCGGCCTACCCGGCTGGCGCGATCGCCACCCCCGCCGCACCCGACCAGGCCCAGCCGATCTGGCCGATCGCGCTGGCGGTCTTCGCGGCGGCCTATGCGGCATACGAACTACTGAGATTCATCCTCGGCATCCTGCCAAATCCGAAGATATGGATTGAAATGGTAACAGGAACCGTACCGTTTGCCGGTCGTACCCCATCGCAATGGCGGTTGCTGTCAGCAGTGTCTCTGTTGCACCAACTGCTGGTCATGGGCGTGATCGCCCCGGCAATCGGGCTTTGGTTGCGACGACGCTGGGCACTATGGGCGCTGGGCTCATGGGCGGTGGCCGCCCTCCTGTTGGTGCTGGCGATATATACAATAAATGGGTGGGTGTTTTCCTTTTCGGCCCAGGCTTGGTTGCTTGCAGTCTGGCCGATAATCTTGAGAACAACGTGGCTGCCAGCAATTCTCCTCGGGTGGATAGTTCGCCAGAGAACCCGCCACCAGTTTGGCCGATGGGTCAACGGGGCCCTGCCAGTACCCCTGCCGATCTGGGCGGTCGTCATCGGCTGGCTGTCGATGTTTCACGCGGTCAGGGGGATAATCGAGTCTGCCATCACACTGGTTCTAGCTGCTATCCAAGCTGTCATGCTGCTGAACGGATCACTGGAAGGCTCCCTATTCCCCATTGGCGTGACTTTGGATACCAGCTACTGGATCAGGTGGATTTGGATGGTCGTTCCCGTCTTACTACTTTGCCTTGCCCAAGCGGCCCTGGTGGTGCCGGCGATAGCATTGCTGAGGCATCGCCCAAACGCCGCCAGGCTGCACGTCATCGGCGCAATAATTGTGCTTTGCTCGCTCCTGGCCAAGCCGGTCATAGCTGCCTTGCGAGGCGTTCATGTCTTCCCCGTGCCATCCGTATGGTCGACTGTCAGCGACCTTATCCCAACCATCTACCCGCTGTTCCTGCTGTTCTGGTTCCTACGGCCACGCATAAGGCGGCAGGTAGCCCGGTGGCAAGGGCTGGACGCGCCGGATATGATCCAGGCTGCGGATGAAAGGGGCGGCTGATGAACGAACAGACAGACTTCAATGACT
>Ga0272444_10000949_pt1 | contig 29250 bp, 26 predicted proteins | sample SSMForm13_FD_201033 | JGI IMG/M metagenome (GOLD analysis project Ga0272444, IMG submission 201033) | Marine sediment archaeal communities from Little Sippewissett salt marsh, Falmouth, MA, United States - SSM-Form-13 | ecosystem: Environmental > Aquatic > Marine > Wetlands > Sediment ...
GGGTGAGCGCGGGGCGGGTCGTGGTGGGGAACATCGGATCTCCGCGTCACATGGACTACACGGCCATCGGGGACGAGGTGAACGTCGCCTCCAGGCTTCAGGCCGAGGCCAAGGGAGGACAGATCCTCGTGAGTCGGATGGTGTACGAGACCGCGCGGGATGCATTCGCGTTCCGCCCCATGGGGCCGATTCGGGTCAAGGGAAAGCAAAAGCCCGTGGAGACCTACGAAGTCTTGTACGGAGGGAATACCGGGACGTAAGGGGAAGGCCTGTGCTGCGTGCATTCCGCTTCATCGCAGAGAGAACATCCTACTGCTTCGCATTTGTTCCTTTCGTGGTCTTGAGCGGCTATTTTGCAGCTTCCTATGCGTTTTTCATTTTCTACTTCTCCGTCGAATCCCTCACCCCCCGCACCATGGGAGCCTTCGGAGTTACCCTGGCCGGGACCCTGCTCCTGTGTACCGCTCTCCATGCCCTGGGGCTCGGGGTCCTGGAAAGCGCGGGCATACGGGCCGGGCTGGCGCTTCCCCGTCGGATCAACCAAGGCTTCCTGCATTTTCAAAGGAACGGCAGCTCAAGCCCTTCGGATCTCACGGCCCTCCTCAGAGGCCTTGCACGGTTTCCGCAGTACCACATGGGCCTGGCCGTTGGAATTGCCCTTTTGGTCACGGTTCCTTCCGTGGCCGTGGAGTATGTGTTCAGTCGCTCCGTGCGTCACCTGGCCGCTGGGATTGCAGGGGGGCTGATTGCCGGTGTCCTTTACTGCTACTTCTGCTACGTGATCACAGAGGCCTTGAGCGGGGAGCTTCGCAGCGCGTGCCGGAAAGAGATCGCACGCCAAGGGGGCTCTGTGCCCGGGGTCTACGGCATCAGCCTGCAACGAAAGATCGGCTTTACCGTGGCCGTTGTATTCTTCAGCATGCTCATGCTGGTCTACTTCCTCGTCTTCTGCCGGGCCTCGCTGGTCCTCACATCGGGCTTTCTGATCACGACGTTCTTCACCGTGGCCGTTCTCGTCTCCCTCTATTTCCGATCGGTCAAGGCCGCGTTTGATGAGATCCTTCGCACGGCACGGCACGTCAGCCAGGGGCGCGGGGAGCTTCTTCACCTGGGCAGCAACGAAAAGGAGCTCGTGGAGTTCGCAGAGCATTTCAACGACTCCGTGTGCGAGACCATCGCGCTTCGGGAGAACCTGGAAGTTCAGGTGGACGAGCGGACTCGGGAGCTTTCGCTCAAGGCAAAGGAGCTGGCAGAGGCAAACGACCGACTCCTGGAGCTGGACCGCCTGAAGTCCCGGTTTCTTTCCTCTGTGAGTCATGAGCTCCGAACCCCGCTCACCTCGATCCTGGGCTTTTCACAGATTATTCTTCGCGACCTCGAACGCGCGGTCCTCCCCGTGCTTCCGGAATCCGGCAAGGTCCGGGCCAAAGCGGACCGGATCGGCACGAATGTCGGCGTGATCCGGAGGGAAGGGGAGCGCCTTACACGGCTCATCAACGGGGTGCTCGATCTGGCACGCATCGAATCCGGCCGGATGGAATGGAGGGACACGTGGGTGGGGCTGAACTCGTGCATCGAGCAGGCCGTTCAGGTGGTGGAGGGCGCCTTCGACCGCGATCCGGACGTGAGGCTCGCGGTACGTACAGAGAGCTCGCTACCGCAGATCTTCGCGGACCCCGACCGGATCGTCCAGGTGCTCGTGAACCTGCTGAACAATGCACTCAAGTTCACCCGGACCGGAGAGGTGCGCGTGAGCTCGGGCAAGGGGGACGGCAGGGAGGTCGAGTTAGCGGTGGAGGATACGGGGCCGGGCATGCCGCCCGAGGAGCTGGACCGCGTGTTCGAGCGCTTTCACCAGGTGGAAGGGCGGGAGGGCCGCCCGGGGGGAACGGGTTTGGGGCTGGCCATTTGCCGGGAGATCGTCGAGCACTACGGGGGTTGCATCTGGGCGGAGAGCAGAATCGGGCAGGGATGCCGGTTCGTCTTTGTTCTACCGGCGGACGATTCAGGCGGAGAAACGTTCGATGGCATGCCGGGATCATCCAAATCGAAATCGGAATCGGGATCGAAATCGAAAGATCCTTCTTCGCCCGGGAGTCCTTGACGATCGAGAACCGGAATGCACGGGAGGGCGACGTGAAGATCGTGATTGTGGATGATGAGCGACATGTGTGCTCCCTTCTGGAGCAGACGCTGGAGGAGCTGGAGGAAGAGGAAGGAGTGGTGATTCTTTCGGCGCCGGACGGGGAGGCGGGACTGGCACTGATCGAAAAGGAGAGGCCTTCTCTCGTGTTTCTTGATATCATGATGCCCGGCCTGAACGGGTATGAGGTGAGCCGGGCGGTGCGTCAGCGTCCGGAGCTCAGGGGTACGCAGGTGATCCTCCTCACGGCCAAAGGGCAGGAGACGGACCGCGAGGAGGGCTTGGCCAGTGGGGCCGTAGAGTACGTGACCAAGCCGTTTGATCCGGATCGCGTGCTATTATTGGCCAGGAAGCTGCTGGGACTGGAGAAATAGACCGGAGATCGCGGTATGGGCTTGAGGCTGAAGAACAGGAAACTCCTTCGCCTTGCGGCAGGGCTCAGCCTCGCGCTGAACGGTGCCGTTGCGGGTTTCTGGGTCACCCGGGGGGATATGTGGACCGGTGCGGATTGGGCCCTGCTGGATTTCGGATACCGGCGCGCTGTGATCGAGGGAAAAGGTCCGTCGTTGTCTCCCCGCATCGTCTACGTGCTGGTGACGGACGCGTCCTACGAGGCGTTCGGGAAGAATGCGTTGGATCGGACCGACCTCGCCCGCGTGACACACGCTCTGGCGGAACTGGGAACCGAGGCCGTGGGGTTTGACATCATTTTTGCACGGCCGAGCCGGGAGGCTGCGGATCGGGCGTTGTCCGAGTCATTCGAACACCTGGGAACAGCCTACCTCCCCGTGGGATTCGCCTTGTCCGGGCACAAGGCGCCGTTTCGATGGAAACCCGGGGAGTCCTATGAGCGGTTCCGAAACGAGACCCTGTTTCATCCTGTGGAGCGGGGCGAGGCCCGGCCGTTTTATGCCACCCGCGCCCTCATGCAGGAAGACGGCTTTGCCATTCGGGCCATGGGCTCCGGACATATCAGTGCGTACAGCGATCCGGACGGCGTCTACCGCCGCATGCCCATGCTCATCCGCGTGAACGGGGCAGGGTACGTTCCCGCCTTGACCCTTTCCATGTTTCTCGACTTCGTGCGGGTTCCCCCGGAGGAGATCGCGGTGGAATGGGGGGAACACATCGTGATCCCCGCCATCCAGGGGAGCTTCCTGGAGGAGGACGTTGTCATTCCCATCGATTCCCGGGGAAGGGCCATTGTGCCGTTTGCACAGCCATGGAATCAGGGTTTTCCCAAGATGGAGGCCCATGCCCTTCTCTCCTATGCAGAAGACCCGGACCTGCGGGGGAACCTCCTGGAGCATTTCGAGGGCAACTTTGTGTTCCTGGGGGACGTGGCAGTGGGGACAGCGGACCTGGGTCAGACCCCGCTGGAGGGGGATGTCCCCCTTATCGCACTCCACACCTCTTTGCTCAACGGCATGCTCACGAATACCTTCTTCGAGCCGTGGTCTTCGCTCCAAGTCCTTTTCCTTCTGGTTGGCTTGGGGCTGGTGCTCTGCGGAGCGTCCCTGTTTCGGGCCTCCTGGGTCCTTTATGCCACGGGCCTGCTGGTCCTGGGGGGCCTCGGTGTCCTCACATGGACGGAGCAGATTCACTTTCGGCTTTTCCCCCTGGCTGCGACAGGCGGCAGTGTGCTGGTGATCGGGTTCGGACTGGTGGCCGGCCTGGAGTGGGCGGTGAGCCGGCAACGGTCCTTTATCAAGGGTGCGTTTTCCAAGTACGTGCCTAAAGAGGTCGTGCACCAGCTCCTCCTCCACCCGGAGCGTCTGAGTCTCGGCGGAGAGGAACGCGTGATGACCGTGCTTTTCTCCGACCTCGCGAACTTCACGAGCATCTCGGAGCGGATGCCCGCACCGGAGCTCGTACCCTTTCTCAATACGTATTTAACTGAAATGACGGACATTGTGCTGGAAGAGGGAGGGATCGTGGATAAGTACGAGGGGGACGCCATCATGGCGGAGTTCGGTGCGCCTCTGGATCTCCCGGATCACCCGGACCGGGCCGTGCGCACCGGTCTGCGCATGCAGCAGCGGCTCGCGGAGCTGCGCAGCGAATGGCGGGAAAAGGGCCTGCCCGAGCTGCACTGCCGCGTGGGGGTGAATACCGGTCCCATGGTGGTGGGGAACATGGGATCCGGTCAGGTCTTCGACTACACGGTCATCGGCGACGCGGTGAATTTGGCCTCTCGACTGGAGGGCGCCAACAAGCACTATCGGACCGAGCTCATGATCTCCGAGTTTACGAGGGAGCACCTTACGCCCGGCAGGTTTCACACACGCCTCCTGGACGTCATTCGGGTCAAGGGCAAGAGCGAACCGGTGCGGGTGTACGAAGTGTTGGGTGAGGCGTCCGAGCCCCTGGATACGGAGTACCGGGCCTATGCGGAGGTGTACGAAGAGGCCTTCAAGGCCTATCTGGGAAGGGATTTTGAGGCTGCTCGAAACGGGTTTGAAAAGGCCCTGGCCCTGCGGCCGGACGACCCGGCCTCCCGCGCGGTGATGGACCGCATGGAAGGCATGGATCCACACGATCTTCCCGAGGATTGGGACGGCTCCATTTCCCTTTTGTCCAAATGACGGCGGAATGATGCGGGAGGATGGGGGGAGGGGACAGCCGGCCGAAGGCCATGGCAGGGATTCCTTTATTTCGCCGTGTCCCGCCTTCGTCTGTCCTTTTCCTCTTCCGACAGGTAGTGGGAAACGCCAAGATCCTCGTCTGCGTAATCCGGCTCGGTCACGTAGGTTTTCTGTTCTTCCCGTGGCGCCTCCTTTTCCTGGGGACCCTGTGTCCCCATTCCTGCCAGGGCACCTTCCTTGGTGATGAAGTTGGACACCATGAAGTCGCGCAGCAGTTGGATGACGCCCAGGATTTCGCTGGGTTGCGCCTCGAGCCGGCAAGGCGCCCCTTCCTCCTCGCACAGGGATACGCCGTCTCGAAGCTCGGCCTTCAGGCAGTTTACCTGGCCCGTCACATCCAGGCCGACGATCTCCCCTTCCGGGCACATCCCGAAGACGTCATAACAGCCGGCCACCTTTTGCCTGAGCTTGGAAAGAGGCGGAAGCTCGTCCACGAAAATGACGCTCTCACACCGTTTCTGAAAAGTTTTCGTGTCCATCATTCAGCGTAGAGTGAATAGGGTGAACGTTTGAAGGGTTCCTGTTTTCTTCGGATATTCATGCAAAATGTACACCATTCGGAGGATGTACGGCAAGGCCTCATGGCATCAAGGCTGCGACGCATCGGTATCCCGAATCACGATCACGTGGACGGTCCCCGGACCGTGCACCCCGCGCACCAGGCTGAGCTCGATGTCCGCGGTCTTGCTGGTCCCGGTGATCAGGGTCACGTTGCTTTCCCGCTTCAGGGCCTCCACGGCGTCCGAAGGAAGCTTTTCCATGAGTTCCTCCAGGCCGGAAAGGATGCGGGAGGCCGGAACGATCGCCACGTGGACGGGTGGAAGAAGCGATGCCGAGCGACTGTGGCCGGCGGACGAGAATAGAACCAGGGTCCCCGTGTCCGCCAGGGCCCAGTCTGCTGCGGTGATTCCCAAATCCGCACGCGCGGCCAGGGCCTCGAACGTATCCTGATCCATGTGATCCACCCGGGGGGTCAGGTCCACCACATGCGATGCGCGGATGCGGGCCTCGACTTCCCGGTGCGCCAGGACCGGATCGATCCACGTAAAAATCCGTTCTACGCGGGAGCTCTCCAGGATTCCAACGAGACGATCGCCGGCTTCCGCCGCGTCAGCGGCCGTGTGAATCTCCACGGACTCGCGCTCGCATGCTTCAAGGAAGCGGGTCACCAGGTCGTCGCCGGCCGCGGCCGCCGAAGAGGACTGTTTTGCCTCCGGCCTGGACGGCATCCCTTTCCCGGGAGCGCTACCGGGGTCCCGCTCGAGGCCCTTTCGAATACGGGTTAGAATGCGTTCCCGATCATCCACGGTGTGCGTCCTTTCGCCCCTTGCGGCTTTTCCGTTTGTGCGACTGGCGAAACGGCCGGGAAGCGGGGGGAGGGAAGGTGTCGGCCGGTCCCATGTTTCGGATCAGCGGGTACAAAACGCGCGCAATGTTTCCCGCGCCTTCGTAAAGAAGACGATCGGACAGGACGGCCCCGGCCAGGCGAAAGAGTCCCTGCTCGTTCCGCGGGGCCGGGCCCCATTCCGGGTCGTCGGCATACCGGCTGCGGAGCTCGGCCAGGATCCGGGGGATGTTGATCTTCACGGGACAGACATCGGCGCATGCCCCGCACAGCGTACTGGCAAAGGGCAGGGTGGATGTGCACCGCCGGTCCCTGAGAAGCTGGGGTGTGAGCACGGATCCAATGGGCCCGGAGTAGACCCAGCCGTAAGCGTGTCCCCCGATCTTCAGGTAAACGGGACAGGTGTTCAGGCAGGCGCCGCATCGAATGCAGCGAAGGCTTTCGCGAAACGCCTTGTCCGCCAGAATGCGGCTGCGCCCGTTGTCCACTAGGACCAGATGAAACTCGTCCGGTCCGTCAGGCTCTCCGGGCCGCCGGGGTCCGAGAAACAGGGAAACGTATGAGGAGAGCTTCTGGCCTGTGGTGCTCCTGGGCAGAAGCTGAAGGAGGACGGAGAGGTCCCCCCACGTGGGAACCACCTTCTCGATGCCGGTCACGGCCACGTGAATACGCGGGAGAGTGGTGCTCATACGGATGTTGCCCTCGTTCTCCAGGAGCACCAGGGCACCGGAAGAGGCCACGAGGAAGTTCGCACCGGTTACGCCCATGTCCGCGGTAAGAAACCGCTCCCGGAGCTTGCGGCGGGCAAAGAGGGCCATTTTCTCGGGGTCTTTCATGAGTGGGGCATCCAAGGCCTCACAGAAGAGCCGGGCGATCTGGTCCTTGGTCTTGTGAATGGCCGGGCCCACGATGTGGGAAGGGGGTTCGCAGGCGAGCTGAATAATGTACTCGCCCAGGTCGGTTTCCACCACATCCACGCCGCGCGCAGCCAGACCTTCATTCAGGCCGATTTCCTCCGAGACCATGGACTTTCCCTTGACCACGGTGCGCACCCCCCGGTCGGCGGCAAGTCCTTCCACGATCCGCCGGGCCGCCGCTGCGTCCTCGGCCCAGTGGACCGTGCCGCCCAGCTGCGTCACGCGGTCCTCGAGCTGCTCCAGGTATCGATCCAGGTGCTCGAGCGTGTGGTCTCGGATGTTCCGGGCCTGGTCCCGAAGCGCCTCCCCGTTCGGGAGCTCTTGAAATGCGGCGTCGCGCATGGTGCGAAGGTTTGCATCGATGCTCCGCAGTGCCTCCTGGAGATGGGGGTCCTGGAGGGCCTTTCGGCTTGTGTTCATGAACTGCTCACAGCGGGGTTCCATGAAAAGGCTCCTTTTCGATGCCGATTCTTCTCCAGGGCTTCATGATCCCAGGCCGCTCGCCAGGATTTCCGCAAGATGAAGGGTGCGGATGGGTGCGCCCGTGGCGCGGGCGTGGCGCTCGATGTGGAGAAGACAGCTGATTTCGCAGCCGGAGACAATCCCCGCACCGGTGCTCGCGGCGTCTTGAATCTTGTCCAGGACAATGGCCTCTGCAATGTGCGGGTACCTGGCACTGAAAACGCCGCCAAAGCCGCAGCACTCCCCGGGGCGGTTCATCTCGACGAGCTCGAGTCCTTTCACGCGTCTCAGCAGTGCCCGGGGTTCCTCGAAGATGCCCAGCCCGCGTCGCACCTGACAGGAGTCGTGAAACGTGACCTTCTCGGGAAAGGAGGCCCCCAGGTCCTCGCAGCCCAGGACACGGACCAGGAACTCGGAGAGCTCATACACACGTCCGGCGAGCTCCTGGGCCAGTTTTTCCCAGACCGGGTCTCCCTGAAACAGCTCCCCGTAATGATGACGGATCATGCGGACACAGGAGCCGGAAGGCGCCACCACGATTTGCCCGTCCCGGAAGTTGGAAAGGGTTTTGCGGGCCAGGCGACGGCTCGCGTCCAGCCGTCCCGCCGTGAAGAACGGCTGACCGCAGCAGATCTGCTCCGGCGTGTAGTCCACCTGAAGACCCAGGGACTCGAGCACGCACAGGGCGGCCTCGCCGGCTTCCGGACGGAACTGATCGATCAGGCACGGGATGAACAGGTGCACGCGCATGCCTGGAATGTATCCTGGAATTCCTTCTGGTTCAACAGGGTTTTCCATCTTTCCATTCATCTTTCCATTCAATTGACACCCCTCGTGGTTTTGTCTATACTCGCGGACGAATCGACAGCGGTCGCCCTGGGTTCCACGGGATGTATGCGGCTCTCCAGGGGCGCCTTTTCCGCCAACCTTCTACCCGGATCATGAGGACGTTTTTGAAAGACCGGATCGGCATGTGCCGTGAACGGTCTTTTCATGGGGAACCTTTTTTCGAGGGAGGGTACGATGGGAAAGCATAGGACTCAAGGGTTGAAACGCGGTTTCCGTTCCGGCTCGCTCGCTCTGCTTGCGGGACTTTTGGCCGTTTCGCTGTGCATCATGCCCCTTGCGAGTGCCGAGGCCAAGGATATCAAGGTAGGCATCATTGACTGCTACAGCGGCCCTCCAGCCGTGTACGCAGAGGACGCACTCAACGGCTTCAAGCTCGCACTGGAGGAAATCAACAAGGAAGGGGTCCTGGGCGGCAAGATCACATGGACGAACCGGGACACCAAGTTCAAGGTGGACATCGCCCTGAACATGGCCAAGGAGCTCGTGATGCGGGAAGGCGTGGACCTTCTCGTGGGCACCATCAACTCCGGAGCGGCCATGGCGGTTTCTACGGCGGTATCCCAGAAGAACAAGGTCCCCTTCTTTGTGTGGATCTCCAAGAGTGACCGGATCACGGGCGAGAAGGGCCATCGGTACGTGTTCCAGACCGGGGAGAACTCGGCCATGGCCGGAAAGTCCGGCGCCGTAGCCCTGTCCAAGAAACCCTATGTCAAGTACTGGATCGGCGGGGACGACTACGAGTACGGCCACTCCATTGCAGATGCGGCCTGGCGGAACCTCAAGGCCATGAAGCCCGAAGTGGAGATGATCGGCAAGTCGTGGTGGAAGCCGGGCGAGCCGGACCTGGCCCCGTACATCACCTCGATCATGTCGGCCAAACCGGACTGCGTGATTTTCTGCACCGGCGGTCGAAGCATGACCAACGTGATGAAGGCGATCAAGGCCACGGGCATGGCGGAAAAGTTTCCCATCTGGGTGCACACGGGGACCGATCACGCCGTGCTCAAGCCCCTGGGCACGGATGCCCCCGAGGGGGTCATGGGTACCATGGACTTCCATTTCTACTATCCGGACACGCCTGAGCATAACGCGTTCGTGGACAAGTTCAAGAAGGCCTACGGCGAGCCCCCGGGCTTTCCCGCGTTTCACGGGTACATCACGGGCCACTTCATTGCCGAGGCTTACAAAAAGGCCGGGACCAATGACATAGAGAAGTTCATCGACGCCATCGAGGGATTGACCATTGACAGCCCTGTGGGCCCTCTGGAGATGCGCGCCTGCGACCATCAGGTCAAGCTGCCCATGTACCTGGGCGTGACCAAGATGTCCGAGGAGTACGGCGTGGCCATCAGCTCCGAGATCCAGACGCTGAGCGGCGACGATATCCTGCCCACGTGCGAGGAGATTCAGAAGGCCCGAGGAAAATAGACCCCGAACGATCTGACCGAATCGGGAGCGGCGCTCCTCGCGCCGCTCCCGAGGTTCCTATAAAGGCGAAACGGCCATGGACTTAGGACAGAGCATCACGCTGTCGGCCCTGGGGGTCCATTTCCTCGTGGGCCTGAGCCGGGCTATGATCCTGTTCATCGTGACCTCCGGGCTCAGCTTTGTTCTGGGCGTGCTCCGCGTTCCCAACGTGGCCCACGGCTCCCTGTACATGATCGGGGCCTTTGCGGCCTTTTCCCTGAACCAGCTCTTCGGCGGCGGGACTGCCGGGTTCTGGGTCGCCCTGGCCCTTTCTCCCTTTGTGGTGGCCGGAGTGGCCCTGGTGGCGGAAAGAACCCTTTTCTGCCACCTTTACCAGCGTGAGCACCTCATGCTGCTTCTCTTCACCTTCGCCCTCATGCTCATCCTGGGCGATCTGGTCAAGATCATCTGGGGGGCCGACTATCGTTCCATCACGGCCCCGAGCGCCCTGGAGGGTGCGGTTCCCATCCTGGGGTCATCCTTTCCGAAGTACAACCTTTTCCTCTTGATCGTGGGTCCTCTTGTGGCCGTGGGGCTGTGGCTGTTCACGAACCGCACGAAGATCGGAAAGATCGCGAAGGCGGCGGCCGTGGATCGGGAGATGGTGGATGCCATGGGGATCAACGTGAGCTGGGTGTTCGCGTTCGCGTTCGTCCTGGGCTGCTTTCTGGCCGGTCTCGGAGGTGCGCTGGTGGCTCCCACCATCAGCATCACCCTGGGTATGGACCATGACATCATCATCGAGGCGTTCCTGATTGTCACCATCGGCGGGCTCGGGAACATGTGGGGGGCGCTTATCGGTTCGCTGATCTTCGGGGTAACCCAGTCCCTGGGCGTGCTGTTCTGGCCCCAGTTTGCCATCGTGTTTCCGTACCTGGCCGTTGTGATCGTCCTTATCTGGCGGCCCACGGGCATGCTCAAATCCGTTTGGTAGGAGCGCAGGCCCAGGGTCCTGCGCAGGGAGAGCACTGGTTTTGCAAAGAGGCGCATTCAGGTGGAAGGCATTGTGGCCTTATGCGGCGGTATTTGCGGCCCTGCTGTTTCTGCCGTTGGCTGTGTCCCGTTTTTACGTCTACATCTCGGCGGTGATCTTCGTAACCGCGCTCCTGGCCATGAGCCTCAACATCGTGGTGGGCCACGGGGGCTTGTATCAATTCCACCACGCGGCCTTTTACGGCGTGGGTGCGTATACCTTCGCCCTGATCCTTACCAAGACGGATCTGCCGGTCTGGGTGGGGTTTGTCGCGGCGCCCATATGCGCTTCGGCGGTCGGACTTCTGATCGGGTGGTTCTGTGTCCGGTTGAACAAGCTCTATTTCGGGATGCTCCAGATCTCCCTGGGATCGCTCATCTGGGCGATCGTGTTTCGATGGTACAGCCTCACGGGAGGGGACGACGGCATTCACGGCATTCCCATTCCGCCTTTCATCGGCACGATCTCGCGGAGTTACTACTTCATCCTGCTCGTTCTCGCCGCCTGTGCCGTGCTCATGTTCATGATATACCGATCTCCCTTCGGAAAGACCCTCCAGGCGGTCCGGGACAACCCGGAACGGTCCGAGGCCGTGGGCATCCACGTAAGACGGCACCAGCTCCTGGGCATTGTGATCGCTACGTTTTTCGCCGGGATCGCCGGGGTGCTCTTCGTGGTGGTGGAGGGTTCGGTATTTCCGGATCTTCTCTTCTGGGTCCTTTCTCTGGAAGTTTTTATCATGTGCCTGCTGGGCGGGTGGTTCACGTTTGCCGGTCCCATACTCGGGGCGGCGATTGTGGTGGCCCTTCGCACCTTCGTAGGCGTATACACGGAGTACTGGACCCTGATCCTGGGTGTTTTACTGATTCTCCTGATCTTCTTTTTGCCTGAAGGGGTCATGGGTTTTCTCATCGACAAGCTCCGGAGTCGTAAGGGGGTGGAGGAGTAACGCATGCTGGAGGTCCGGGCTGTATGCAAATCCTTTGATGGGTTTCTGGCGGTGGACGCTGCGGACCTCGTGGTGAACGCCGGCGAGATCGTGGCCGTGATCGGACCCAACGGCGCCGGAAAGACCACGCTCTTCAAGCTCATCACAGGGCATCTGCGCCCGGACAAAGGCCGCATCCTGTTCCGTGACGAGGACATAGCGGGGATTCGGCCCTACGAGGTATGCAAAAAGGGCATCAGCCTCTCGTTCCAGGTCGTGAACATCTTTTCTCGAATGACCGTGTTTGAAAACGTTCAGGTGGCCGTGCTCTCCAGGCAGGGGAAGACGAGGAAGCTGTTCTCACCGGCTTCGAAGCATGCCGTTGAGGAGACCGAGGAGATCCTTCGCAACGTCGGGCTCGAGGACAGGGCGGACCGGGTGAGCGGATCCCTCTCCCACGGGGACCAGAAGGTCCTGGAAATGGCCATTGCCCTGGGCAACCGTCCGGAGCTTCTCATTCTCGATGAGCCCACGGCCGGCATGTCACCCGAGGAGACCTCGGTGACCATCGATCTGATTCACCGGCTGACAGAGGACCTCAGGCTCACAATCCTTTTCTGCGAGCATGACATGGAGCTCGTCTTCTCCATAGCGCACAAGATCATGGTGATGCAGCACGGCCGCTCCATCATTCAGGCCGAACCGGAAGAGGTACGGAACAACGAAGCCGTTCAAAAGGCCTATTTGGGAGGCGGTTAGGCATGCTCCAGGTGGAAGAAATCCATACCTACTACGGGCTCAGCCACATCCTCTTCGGGGTCTCCCTGGAAGTCCCTTCCGGTGAGATCGTCTGCCTTCTCGGACGGAACGGGGCGGGCAAGAGCACGACCATGAAAAGCATCATGGGGCTGGTCCCCCCCAAGCGAGGCGCCATCCGATTCAAGGGCTCGTCGATTCGAGGAAAGAAGCCCTTTCAGATCGCACGTCTCGGAGTGGGGTATGTGCCCGATGACCGGCGCGTTTTTGCCGACCTCACGGTGGGCGAGAACCTGGAAATATCGGAACGGGTCCGAGGCGGGGAGTCCGCCTGGAATAGGGACAGGGTGTATGAATTCTTCCCCGCGCTCGGCCACATCGACGGACGCCGCGCAGGATTCCTGAGCGGTGGGGAACAGCAGATGCTCACCATTGCCCGGGCCCTCATGACCAACCCCGAGTTCCTCCTTCTCGACGAGCCTACAGAGGGGCTTGCGCCCATGATCGTGCAGATACTCGAGGAGCAGATCGCCGCCCTTCGGGATCGAGGTCTGACCGTTCTCCTTGCCGAGCAGAACCAGAAGGTGGCCTTGCGGCTGAGCGATCGAGGCTATGTGATCGACAACGGGGCCATTCGGTACCACGGGACCATCCAGGAACTGCGGGACAACGAGGAGATTCGCAGGAGATACCTCCTGGTGTAAGCCGGGCCGCACTTCTTTTCACGGGAGAAGCGGAAGCACGTTTCGCTCCTTCAAACCGGAGTACGCCCTGAACGGCTGTTCCGGGGGAGGAAGACCATGCCTCACTACTGCGTTCCCGATCTGGAGCCTTTTCAGCCGGCCGAGGGCGTGGAAATCCGGGTGATCCACGGGGAGAGGATGACCATGGCCTTTTTTCGGGTGGAACCCGGCACCCGCATTCCGGAGCACGAGCACCCTCATGAACAGATGGGAACGGTGCTTCAAGGTGTGATGGACCTGGTCGTGGGAGGTGAAACGTTCACCGTTCGGGCCGGAGAGGCCTACAGGGTGCCGGGAAATGTGCCGCACACCGGGTTTTGCCGGGAACGCACCGAGCTTCTGGAGGTTTTTTGCCCGATTCGTGAGGATTTTCCCGGAGTGCGATGAGTTCCAATCGCGTTCCGTTTCGACCCATGCTCCTCACGTCGTGTCCTCTTCCCCCTTCCCTCAGGGTTTTCCGGAATTTAACGCCCGATTTCCGAATGTTTTTCTCATTGACTCGGACGGAGGATTCCCCTATACAGGATGCGACTCCTTTCGTGCAATCCAATGCGCCCTGGTAAGGGCCTTTTTTTTAAATCTCGATAGAGCCCTGGTGGGCAAGGGAATAAGTGCGGGCCGCAGCCCGCAGGGGACAGAGGAACATGGCAAGACACAAAAAAATCGAACGATCCCGGGAGATCGACCGGCGGCGTCGCCGAAGAAAGAAGCGCCTGAAAAAGCGGGCCCGCGAGCAGGCGGCAGCACGAGGGACCGCTTCGTAGCGGGCAAAGGTTTCCTCCGGAAACCGTTGCAAAAACCGGGATCATTGCATTCGGTACGTCGGCGAATGTTGTACATCGCCCGAGAACCGACGCAGGTTCCACGGGAGCCGTAAGCGAAGGGCTCTTTTGATGCCCAGAACGGCCCGGGCCGATGAAGGACAAGGACATATCCAGCCGCGAAAACCCCACGTTCAAATCCTTTTCCAGGCTCCTCAGGACAACCGGGATTCGAAAGCAGGAGAGGGCGTTTTTAGCGGGGTCCAAAGCGGTGCAGGAGGTCCTGCGGGATTTCCCGGATCGATGTGAGGGAATTCTGTGGGCGCAGGGAGAGCCCGGCCCCCCCGGGCCGCTGCCCGAGGGTATCCGGGGTTTCCGGCTCGCCCCGGACCTTTTTCGCGAGTTGGACATCCATGGCACACATCAGCCGATCCTGCTGGTTCGCGCCAAGGCCCTCCCCATCTGGGTCCCGGGGCAATACCGACAGGGGTGTACGCTTTTCGTGCCGTTTCAGGACCCGGCCAATGTCGGAGCGGTTCTCCGATCCGCAGCCGCCTTCGGGGTCGATCGAGCGGTCCTGCTGAAAGAGGCGGCCCATCCGTTTCATCCCAAGTCCGTTCGGGCCGCCGGCAGCGCACTGTTTCGAGTGGAGATGGGGGCAGGGCCCTCCATTCAGGAGATGGTCGGCGGAAATCTGCCGATCTTTGCCCTGGCTCCAACGGGCGAGGATATCGGACGCTTTCGTTTCCCGGAAAGCTTCGGGTTGCTGCCCGGGCTCGAGGGACCCGGACTCCCCGGGGGGCTGAAGGTGCAGGCCACCCTTGCCGTTCCCATGGCCAGGGGCACGGAATCGCTGAACGCGGCGCTGGCCACGGGGATTGCGCTGTATGTGTGGAGAACCCGGACCGTGTGAGCAGAGGACCGGATCTTCCGACAAGCGGTTTTGACATCCTGCCCGTTGAAGATTATAGTTTGATATGTAGGCTACAGTTTGATAATAGACGCGCTTTGTCTCCCGCGAAGACGGAGAGGCGCTGTGTTGAACGTTTAATAAACATGATGGTTGTTCTTTTTCACCAAAGACACCACAGAGACCACAGAGCAAAGGAAGAATACCCATGTCCTCCAAATCGAAACGAACCGAAGCCATTCGTAACTGGAAACGAAAGCCCAACAAGGAAAACCTGAAGAAGAACCTGAAGCGTATCGAGCAGAACCGGCAGGTCCTGAGAGACCTGGCGGCAAAGGATGCGAACTGATCGCGACCCACCCGCCTTTTCTTCTCACCGCCCTAGCAAGGCCCAGGCCTGAACGCAGAAGAAACGCGTGGATTCTATGAGGGGAGGGATTCGTGGGATTCCTTTCCCCTGTCCCTCCGCGCGGAAACGGGCCTTCGTTCTGGACTTTCAGCCTGTTTTTCCGGAATCCTTCGGCTTGATCACATACAGCGCCACCACGGAACCCACGAGCACCAGCAGGGTGACGAGCTGGGTGACGGACATCTCGGTTCCCGGGACGATTCCGCGCGGGTCTCCCCGAAACCGCTCCACCAGGAGCCGGGCCGTGCTGTGGAGAATCAGGAACCAGACAAAGACCTGGCCGGCAAAGCGTTTTCGAGCACGGATGCCGAGAAGGACGGCAAACAGGGCAAACCCGCTCAGGGAAGCATAGAGCTGCGTGGGGTGCAGGGGAACGTGGTGGGGGGCGAGCGAATCGGGGTGGGAGAACACCACGGCCCAAGGGACGTCTGCGGGCTTGCCGTAGCAGCATCCCGCGAAGAAACAGCCGATGCGGCCGATGCCTTGTCCCAGGGCAAGCCCGGGAGCAAAAAGGTCCGCCGTGCTCAGGAGCGACATGCCGCGCCGTTTGAGATGCCAGGTCAGCGCTGCCACGGCGAACACGAGCCCGCCTGAAAAGACGAGACCTCCCTGCCATAGCTTGAAGATGTCCAGGGGCCGCTCCACATAGTAAGAGGGATTCAGAAAAATATAGAAGAGCCTGGATCCGATGATTGCCCACACAATGCCGAGAAACGCCAGATCCATGACCTGTTGTGAAGGCATACCCTCCTTTTTACCGAACCACATCGTGACGGCAATGGCGGCGGCGAACCCTAGGGCCACGAAGGCCCCGTAGGTGTGAATCGTCAGGGGGCCGATGGAGAATAGATTCGGGTGCATGGGTGTCTCCCTTGCTCCGGACGGCGGGGAATGCGGAGTTCCAGCTAACCCTTTTCCGGGCCTTCCTTCAGCAGCATAAAGACCAGCCAGACCGTTCCCACGGTGATGGCACTGTCCGCTGCGTTGAACGCCGGCCAGTGAAACGATTTGACGTGTACGTCCACGAAGTCAATGACTTCATGGATTCGAATTCGGTCGATCAGGTTCCCGATTGCGCCTCCGATGATCAGGGAGACGGCAAGGGCCATTTTTGGGCGGTCTGCTGCAATTTTTCGAAGCCAAAGGATCAGAAAGATCAGGGCAACGACCGTTCCCGCCGTAATCACGTAAAATGCCGTGTTCTCGCCGGGACGGTTCAAGAGGCCGAAGGCCATCCCCCGGTTTCTCACGTAGACCAGATCCACCAGACCGGTGATCACCGGCACCGTTTCATAGAGGCCGATGGTTTGCGACACGATGAGCTTGGTCGCCTGATCCAGGGCTGCCACGGCGAGGGCGATCAGCATCCATGGGAAGAGGGAAGGTTTCACAGCCCCGCCGACTCCATTTCCCGAAGGGCCTGGATACATCGCTCGCACACGGTGGGATGATGCTCGTCCCGTCCCACCGAGGGGTCGTGGACCCAGCAGCGCTCGCACTTGGGGTCCTGCGTCGGGGCCACGTCCACGCGGAGCCCTTCGAGTTCCTCGCAGCCCAGTCCCTCGTCCAGCTCCTGAAGCGGGACGAGACGGACGGAGCTGACAATGAAGAGACTTCGTAGCTGCGGCTCAAAGGGCGAGAGGGCCGAGCGAAGCTCATCGGATACGCCCAGGGTCACGGCCCCGTCCAGGGAATGGCCGATGCGCTTCTCCTTGCGCGCGGATTCCAGGGCGCGTGTGACCTCACGGCGTACCCGGGAAACCGTGTCCCACCGGTCCGCCAGTTCCGGGTTCAGGTACGATTCCTTGACCGGGACGAAGAGGTCGGCGTGTACGCTCGGCCCGCGTCCGGAGCCCGGCATGACCTGCCAGATCTCGTCGGCCGTGAAGGAAAGGATCGGGGCCATCAGCCTCACCAGGGTCTCCAGGATTTCGTAAAGAGCGGTTTGCGCGGAACGGCGCTCCCTGGATTTCGGAGGGGAGACGTACAGCCGGTCTTTCAGAATGTCCAGGTAAAAGGCGGAGAGGTCCAATACGCAGAAGTTGTGAAGGCCGTGGTAGACCATGTGGAACTCGTAGTCGTCGTAGGCCCCGAGCAGCCGCCGTGAGGTTTCCTGGAGGCGGTGGAGGGCCCACTGGTCGAGCTCTTCCATCTCCTCATAGGCCACGCAGTCGGTCGATGGATCGAAATCGAACAGGTTGCCGAGAAGGTAGCGGCACGTGTTCCGAATTCGGCGATAGGCATCCGTGAGCCGCTCCAGGATTTCGGAAGAAAGCCGGATGTTGTCCCGGTAGTCCTCTGCGGACACCCACAACCGGATGATCTCGGCTCCGTGTTTTTTGATGAGCTCCTCAGGGGAGACCACATTGCCTGCGGACTTGTGCATGGCCTTTCCCGTTCCGTCCACCACGAATCCGTGCGTGAGCACACCCTTGTAGGGGGCCTGTCCCCTCGTGCCCACGGAGCACAGGAGAGAGCTGTGAAACCATCCGCGGTGCTGATCGCTGCCCTCCAGGTAGAGGTCCGCAGGGCTTTCCAGGTAATCCCGTGCCTCCATGACAGCGGCGTAGCTGACGCCCGAGTCGAACCAGACGTCCAGGATGTCCGTTTCCTTGGAAAACTGTGCCCCGCCGCAGGACGGGCAGACTGTTCCCGGGGGTAGGAGGGCTTCCGCGGGTTCCGAGAACCAGATGTCCGCACCGGCCTCTTCGACCTTGCGTGCCACGTGCTCGATGGTCTCCTCGGTGACCAGGACCTCTCCGCACTGCTCGCAGAAGAAGAGGATCAGGGGAACCCCCCAGGCCCGCTGCCTGGAGATGCACCAGTCGGGCCTCCCCTCGATCATGCCGTAGATGCGCTCCTCGCCCCAGGAAGGGATCCACCGGACTTTGCGGATGGCTTCGAGGGCATTCTTTCGCAGGTCGTTTCGGTCCATGCTGATGAACCACTGCTCGGTCGAGCGGAAGATCACGGGCCGCTTGCAGCGCCAGCAATGCGGGTACTCGTGGGTGATCGCCTCCTCCTTGAGCAGGGCTCCGACCTCCTGGAGCTTTCGATTGACCTCGGCGTTTGCGTCGAAGACGTTCATACCGGCAAAAAACGCCACGTCCTCCGTGAAGCAACCGGCATCGTCCAGGGGGGAGTAAATGTCGAGCCCGTACTTCAGACCGGTTTCGTAGTCTTCACGGCCGTGACCGGGTGCCGTGTGCACGCAGCCGGTTCCGGCCTCGAGCGTTACATACGGGGCCAGGACGATCACGGATTCTCTGTCATAGAGGGGGTGGCGTGCCTTGAGGTTTTCCAGGTCCGGGGCACGGAGTTCCTCGAGGATCTCATAGGAAGAGATGCCGAAGGTGTCCATGCACACCGCCGTGAGGCCTTCGGCCAGGATATAGACCTCGTCGTTCCCCACATCCACGGCCACGTAATCGAAATCCGGATGAAGGGCGATGGCCAGATTGGAGGGGATCGTCCAGGGCGTGGTCGTCCAAATCACAAAGGAGACGGTTTTCCCCTCGAGCCGCGGCCATCGCGAGGAAAGATCGGAGATCGCCGGAAACTTCACGAAGATGGAAGGGGAGGTGTGAGACTCGTACTCGACCTCGGCTTCGGCCAGGGCCGTCTGGCAGGAGGTGCACCAGTAGATCGGCTTCTTGCTGCGGACCAGGCCGCCGTTCAGTGCAAACTTCCCGAACTCACGCACGATCGCGGCCTCGTACCGGTAGTTCATGGTGAGGTAGGGGTTCTCCCACTCCCCCATCACGCCGAGGCGCTTGAACTCGTTTCTCTGGATGTCGATGAACCGCTCGGCGTACTCACGGCAGAAACGGCGGACTTCCACCTGGGTCATCTCCGCCTTTTTCGGGCCGAGCTCCGTATCCACCTTGTGCTCGATGGGCAGGCCGTGGCAGTCCCATCCCGGGACGTAGGGTGCGTCGAATCCCGCCATTTGCCTGCACTTGATGATAATGTCCTTGAGGACCTTATTGAAGGCCGTTCCCATATGAATGTGACCGTTGGCATAAGGCGGTCCATCGTGAAGCATGAAGGGTTTGCGCCCCTTTGAGGACTCCCGAATTGTTGAGTAAAGGTCTTCCCGGTCCCACTTATCGATCATCTCGGGTTCCCGCTTGACAAGGTTCGCCCTCATGGGAAAGGGCGTTTTGGGCAAATTGAGCGAACTCTTGTAATCCATGAATCGTGCCTCCAATGGTGGAATCGAACCTTTTCGTCTAGCAGATCCGCGCTCTCAAGTCAATTTCATTGAAAATGGCTGGTCCAGCAGCCCGACCGGGGACAACCTCGCAGGCGAACGAAGCGCACCGGAACCTGCGAAGGGTGCAGCCACGGGCAGGGCGAACAGGGGCCCTGCGATCAGGTCCGGATGCCCAGGTCCCGAATCAGGGTGTGGGCGAAGCGAATAATGAAATCGCTTTGTTGGCGGGTGGCGTAGTCCGAACAGGTGCAGCGCATGTTCACGAGGTTGCGCACGAAAAACTCCATCTTGATCCAGTCGTCTCCAATCTCGACGGCGAAAACATGCGGCTTGCAGTCCTCGTGATCATACTGCTTTTCGCTGAGGATGTCTTCCGGGAGGGGTACCCAGAAAAGGTCCTCCATGCTGGAAGGCATGGCCGTATCGTTCAGGTGGGTCCTGAGCTTTTGAAGGTCGGTGTGCGGAATTTCATCGATCAAGTAGGAAATCATGGGTTTTTCTCCCAGGCCTCTCTGTCGCGTTGTCTTCCACGAATGAAGGCATCGATCACCGAGTAGAGCCAGACAAGAAAGAACGCCGCCACAATCCCCCAGAGCAGGGTGAAGTCCGAAGCGAGGAAACGATCGATGAATGCGCCGGCCGCGGATTCCGTGCCCGAAGGGGTCTCGAGTGCCGCATTCATAATGAGGACGATCTTGACGACCCCCAGGATAAGGAGGATAAAGACGGAGGCCAGAAGTCCCAGGCCCTTTGCGATGTCCTGGTTGATGATCTGACCGAGACCGGGAATGACGAATGCAGAGCAAAGCGGGGCGCTGACGGATTTATTCATGGAAGGGCTCCGAGGATGCGATGCGCGTCCCCCGCAGTTCTTTCGCACGCTCTGTATGAGTTCGTGCAGGTCCTCCGGACGCGAAGGACGGATCGCCTAAAGGCCTTATAGCGAAAGGGACGGGCATTGTCAAAGACTACCCCTGGCCTGTCTCCCGATATCCCGGGGGAGGAAGCCGGTGGGGGCCCCATGGCTGCGAGAAGGGAATTCATGGGCACGGCCTGCAACATCCGCAGGAAGAGCCCTTTTGACGATACAGGAGAGTATCATGAGAGAGAGCCGTGTTACTGAGCGCGTGCAGGTGAATGCGCCCTTCCGCATGCTGACGGAGACCTATCTGGACGCCTTTTTGTCCTACAGGCTGAACCCGGAGATCGGGTTCGACGGGGACACCCTGGATCGAGTCACGCGGGGCGAGGTCGAGGAGGTGGTGGTGAAGCTGCGCGAGCAGGGACTCACCATTACCTGCCATGCGCCCTTTTTGGACCTCTCGCCCGGCTCTCTGGACTCGGCCGTGCGAAGACTCACCCGGAAACGCTTCGAGCAGGTGCTGCGCCTCCTGCCTGTACTTCAGCCCAAGACCGTGGTTTGCCACTCAGGGTGGGACCATCGGCGGTACCTCGAATTGAAAGCAGTCTGGCTGGAAAAGAGCCTGGACATGTGGACCTGGTTTGCGAACGCGGTCCGGGACCAAGGGTCCCGGATGATGCTCGAAAACGTGTACGAGCGGTCTCCGGAAGAATTTCTGGAAATCTATGGCCCGCTTCGGGAGACCGGTGCACGTGTCTGCCTGGATACCGGGCATCAGGCCGCGTTCGGCGAAGTCCCGTTGGAATCTTGGGTTCAAGGAGTCGGGAGGGATATCGGGGAGTTGCACCTCCACGACAACCGGGGCGAGTGGGACGATCACCTGGCCCCGGGCAAGGGGAGCGTGGATTTCGGGCTGCTTTTCAAAAGGCTTCCTTCCCTGCTGGTTGAACCCCCCGTTATCACGCTCGAGCCACACCATGAGGAGGCGCTCTGGGAGGCACTCGCCTTTCTGGAGGGGACCCTGCCCTGGTGACGTCCCGTGAAGAGGGCGCTCTGCGGATGAAGATGTTTGTCGTTGATGTTTCCTTGCTCATTCGATAGAAGTACAGCTTGTGGCTGTTGCGGTTTGTCCCGTGCCCAATCATGCATGCATTTGATGGAGTCGTAAAAAGCCCGGACCCAAGTGTTTTCTCCCCTCCATGCCAGGGGCCGGTCGCGCCGATCCCAGGGGGTGAGCAGGGCTTTTCGAGAGCGTCGATTCCGGGCACTCGGGATCTTCCGTTTTCGGAAGTATTCTGTCGGCTGGAGGGCGTTCCCCATGGACCATCCGTTTCCCAAGTCCGCCTCCGCGACCGAGAAGGCCAAGAAGCTTCTCTCGATCCCGAGCCCGGAGGATACGCTGGCCATTCTCATCAATGCGGATCCGGACGCCATTGCCAGCGCTCTTGCCCTCAAACGCATCTTCTGGAGGCGGGTCAAGAAGATCGGCATCTATCGCATCAACGCGATCAAGCGTGCAGACAACCTGGCCATGGTCAAGCTTCTGAAAGTGAATCTCCAGTACATCCGGAAGCTGGATACCTCGAAATACACACGCTGGGCCATTGTCGACTCCCAACCGCACCACGATTCGAGCTTCGAGAAACACCGCTTCGACATCATCATCGATCACCACGAACTCGGCCCCCTGTCCCGGGCGGCATTCATGGACGTCAAGGAGGAGTATGGGGCCACAGCCACGCTCCTGATCGAGTACTTGCGGGCGCTCAAGATCAAACCCTCCCCCCGGCTGGCCACGGCCCTGTTTTATGGGATCAAGACGGATACGGAAAACTTCGCACGGCCTACCACGGCAAATGACATCAATGCCTTTCGGTATCTCTACCCCTTTGTGAACATCCCGATCATCAAGAAGATCGAGTCCTCGGAGATGACCAAGAAGACCTTGACCGGTTTTCGTGACGCCCTGGATCGTTTCGAGTTGATTCGAAACCGCGCATTCGTGCACATGGGAAAGGTGCAGGACCCGGACTTCCTCGTGATCATTGCGGACTTTTTTCTGAAGGTGGCTGAAGCGAGCTGGGCCATTGTTTCCGGTGTATACGGACAGAAGCTCATCGTGATCTTTCGAAATGCGGGATTCAAAAGGGATGCGGGAAAGGTCGCCCAGAAGCTTTTCCAGGAGTGGGGGAGCGCAGGAGGGCACAAGAGCGCGGCGCGGGCGGAGATCCCTCTCCAGGGCTTGGCGATCCAGGGGGAGAACGACGAGGACGTCCGGCAATTCGTTCGGGAACGGATTCAGAGAATATAGCACGACGGCAGGAATGGAGCCTGCCGTTCCCTGCCCACAACGTGTCAGGAAAAAGCGGAGACCCATGAGTTCTACGGAGTACATCCTCACGGAAGAAATCGTCGATGAGGTCAAGCGGCTCATCGCCGAACGGGACAGCCGGACCCTGAGCGAGCGGATCGACGAACTGCGGCCTGCGGACGTGGCCGACCTGATCGAATTGCTCGATCCGGAAGAGCGTCTCTTTGTCTTCGAGCTCCTGGACCCGGACGGGGCAGGCGAGGTTCTTGTAGAGATCGAGGCCCCTTTTCAGGAACGCATCCTGAGTGATCTGGACAACGAGGCCATCTCCGAGATCGTTCAGGAGCTGGACTCGGACGACGCCGCCGACCTGGTGGGGGATCTCCCCCTGGAGCGGGCCCGTGAGATCATCGGCAGCCTTGAGGACGACGTCTCCAAAGAACTCGAAAAACTGCTTCCCTATCCCGAGGACACGGCCGGCGGAATCATGGCGCTTGAGTTCGTGGCGGTGCTGGCCAGCGCCACGGTTCAGGAGACCATTGATGCGCTACGCGAAAAGCGTGAGGAAGTGGAGGATGTCTTCTACGTGTTCGTGATGGACGCAGAGGGCCGGCTGGCCGGCGTGGTTTCCCTGAAGGATCTCGTTCTGGCCCAACCTACGGCACGGGTGGCCGAGATCATGAACGAGGAGGTCATCTTCGTTCATGTGAACCGCGACCAGGAGGAGGTGGCCCAGCTTTTCAAGAAGTACGACCTCGTCAGCATCCCTGTCGTGGACGACAGCAACCGGCTCGTGGGGCGCATCACCCATGACGACATTATCGATGTCATCGAGGACGAGGTGGATGAGGACATCGCCCGTATGGCCGGTGTGATCAGCGCGGAGATCGCCGACGAGTCCACGGTGCGCATTTCCCGTTCCCGTCTGCCGTGGCTCGTGGCCGGACTCCTGGGCGGCATCCTGGCCGCGCTGGTGATCAACCAGTTCGAGGCTTCACTGCGGGAGGTCCTGGCCCTTTCGTTTTTCTTCCCCGTGATCATGGCCATGGGCGGCAACACGGGGACTCAGGCGTCCACGGTGGCCGTGCGGGGCCTTGCTACGGGCGACATACGCATGGTGAACATTGGAAAGCGCCTGTGGCTGGAGATGAAGGTGGCCTTTTTCAACGGGATTATCTGCGGCATACTGCTGGGCCTCATCGTGGGCGCATGGCTCTCGAACTTTACACTGGGAGGGATCGTGGCCCTGGCGCTGGTCCTGATCATCGTGATCTCGGGGTTCATCGGGGCGGCGATCCCGATCGCCCTGAAACGAATGCGGGTGGACCCGGCCTTGGCCACGGGACCGTTCGTCACCACGTCCAACGACCTCTTGAGCCTGGTGATCTATCTCGGCCTGGTCACCGTCTATCTCCAGGTCGCCGGGTAAGGGAATGGCGCCGGGAGAGGTCTGAAGGGCGGCTGCGGGGCTCGAGGCGTGAAATGGCCTGCGAACGGGCAGTCGAGGCATCGGAGTGCGGCATGGAAAAAACCATTCGAGGGTACTGGGGCGTTCGTCTGAAGAGTGTTCGAAAAGCGCTGGAGGCGAACAACTTCGAGGTGTTCCTGGCCGAAGACCAGGAAGAGGCCAGGGAGATTGTCCTGGAAAATATCCTACCGGGAACGGGTGCTCAGAGCATATCGTGGGGCGGGTCCGGGACGTTTCTTTCCACGGGGCTCTACGAACGGTTGCGGGACATGGACGACCTGGAGGTTCTGGACACCTTTGACAAGAAAATCTCCAGGGCGGAGAGCCTGGAACGCAGGCGCAAGGCCCTTCTGGTGGATCTGTTCATCACGGGGACGAATGCGATCACCGAGGCAGGGCAACTGGTGAACCTGGACATGTACGGGAATCGTGTGGCGGCGATCACCTTCGGGCCGAGGTTCGTGACCGTTCTGGTCGGGAGGAACAAGATCGTACCCGACCTGGAAGCGGCCATGAGGCGCATACAGGATTATGCGGCACCCGCAAACGCCATGCGGCTTGCAAAGAAAACCCCTTGCGCCGAAACGGCTCGTTGTGAGTCGTGCAAGAGCCCCGAGCGCATCTGCAACACCTGGACCATCACCGAGAAGAGCCTTCCGGCTCGGCGGATCAAGGTGGTGCTCATCAATCAGGACATGGGATTGTAGAAGGGGATAAGGGCCTCTAGAACCTTCTCCAGGCATGCCGGGGCCGTGATCTTCAGTCTTCCTTGTCATCCAGGGCTTTTTTCAGCTGTTCTCCCAGGGAGCCCATGCCCTCTTCGTTCGACCCATTCGAGTGGGCCTTCCAGTCTCCTTCTCCCTCAGGCTTTTCGGGCTTGAGGGCGATGCGCCGTTCCTGGGGATCCAGGGACTCGACGACCACGCGGATGGTGTCTCCACGCTTGAGGTTTTCAAAGGCCTCACGCTCCTGGGCGTCTTCGAGCTTGCTCTGGTGGAGGAGGCCGGTTATTCCCGGCGCCAGCGTGATGAAAAGACCGTAGCGCTCCTGCTTATCCACGGTCCCCTCGACCACCTGCCCCGGCCGAAAGAGCTCCTCGGCACGGCTCCAGGGGTCCCCTTCCACGTCACGAATGCTCAGGGAAATGCGGTGGCGCTCCGTGTCGATCTGTTTCACCAGTACGGTCACCTCATCCCCGGGCTGCACGACCTCTTCCGGCCTCAAGACCCGCTTGACATAGCTCATTTCGCTTACGTGGACCAGTCCTTCCACACCGGGGGCGATCTCCACGAAGGCGCCGAAGTCCGCGCAGCGGGTGACCTTTCCATTCACGCGATCGCCCTCGTGGCAGATTTCGTGCACGCGCTCCCAGGGGTTTCCCTGCATCTGCTTGAGTGAGAGGGCGATTCGGGGACGTTTCCCGGCCTCCGCTTCCTTGATCCCGATGACCCGAATCCGGACCTTTTCTCCGACCTGGATGACCTCCTCGGGCCTGCCGATGCGCGACCAGCTCAACTCCGAGAGGTGGATCATGCCTTCGAGACCGGGGACGAGCTCCACAAAGGCACCGTAAGGCATCAGCTTGGTCACGACGCCATCGCATTCCGCTCCCTCGGAGAGCTCCTCCATGAAGGCCTTGCGCGCCGCTTCGGACTCCTGCTCAAGGAGTTCCCTTCTGGTGACCACGATGTTTCGCCCGTTTTCCTCGAAACGGGTGATCAGAAAGGGATAGGTATCACCGACGTAACCTTTGGGATCGTTCACGTATCGGATGTCCATCTGGCTGATGGGACAGAATGCACGTCGTTTCAGGACTTCCACGTGAAACCCCCCTTTGCAGGGCGCCTTGACTTTCCCCTCGACGGGGACCCCGCTCCGGTAAGCTTCACGCAGCACGGCGACATCCCCGGCCCCGGAAATTGCTTTGGACAGGCGGATTTCGTCAGGCCCCTGGTTCACCACGTAAAGCTCCAGCTCGTCGCCGACCTCATAAGGGAAGTCACCCTGTTCGTCCAGGAGTTCCTCGCGAGCCACAACCCCATCCGTCTTGGATCCGGCGTCCACGAAAACGGATTCCCGTCCGATGGAGATGATTCGCCCCCGAATGCGATCCCCGACCCGCAGCTCCACGCCGGCGGATTCGGAGTAGCTCTCGAGCATTTCGGCAAAGCTCTGGCCTTCCTCTTCCTGCCCGTCCTCGTCCCACTCTTCGTTCATCAAGCCTTCCTCCGTTACTGCAGAATCAAATATTCTTATCAGTCCATTTCAAGATTTGCAAGCCCGGACTGCATGAATGTCGTGGAGCATGGGGGCGCAAAGGGAGGTTTCGGAACATTTTCCCTCCGAGCATCAAGGAGCCCCGGTGCGAAAAGGAGTCTCCCTGCATCCGATGGTTGAAGGTTCCTTTCTTCTGAATCGATATCGCTATCGGGATCGAAATCGATTTCCCTCTAACTACAGGCCGCGGAGGATTCCTTCAGACGATAGCCTCTTCCACACGAGCGACGAATCTTCACGTCCATGCGCTTTCACGCGTAGGCCCGCGCCATCACCAAAACAAAAAACCCCCCCGGTTAATCCTTGAGTTGGACCTGCTGATAGGCGGCCCCTTCCTGGGCCTTGTCCAGGATATCGGAGGTGAGAGTGAGGGAGGCGCACCCGCCCGTTCGGGTCCCATCGGATAGGCAGGCCTCCACGGTGACCCGGGCCTGCTGCTCGCCGATGGTGAGTAGGACTGAGGTCGACAAGATTCCATGGCGCTCGTTCGTAGGCTAGGGGGTCTCCGTAAAACAGGACGCAACGGGGAGGGCAGGTGCCCAAGCGGCCTTCTCCTCAGGAGTCGATCACGATCCCTCTAGGAAAGCGAGGTCGTTTGCCGGGACAGCATGTCCGTAAAACCGCCTTCTTGTGGAAGGGCCTCGACATCGTCCTCACGGGCCCCGACAAGGATTGTCAGGACCTTGGGAGGGACAGGACCAAATGGAGTTGCTATTGCATGAATCACGGACGGAGCGCTGCTGAAAAAAGCGAATAATTCTTTACACTACCCTCAGTTTTCCGTCCCGGTAGCGGTAGGTCACGCCCCGGCCGGACCGGTCAAAGGCCGTTCGAAGCCGGCCTTCCGCATCGTGCTCCAGCCACAGCACGGGCTATTATGTCAAAAAAGATACCACCTTCTGTAACGAGAGGATGTCTTATTTTTAGCTAATTCTACTCTATTCGTTAACCTCAAAACAAAGCGTACAAGGGCTCCAATAAATGTAAAACATATTGAGAACGAAAGCGGCATCCACCATGCCAAAAATTCATAAGACAGTGCTTTAAATACACATACAATCCCTAACGTTGCCCCTAACCCAAAAAACGGGACTGTGGCCAGATTCCAGAGGTTTCTACTTAGCCAGTAATCACGGACATGCAACACGATCCAGACAATCGAAACCCCGAAGGGAATAAGGCACAAGGCTAACAATTCCATATTACTTCCGCTCCAAATTAGTTTAGTCTTTTGCTTTGCTTTTGAACTCTTCTATTGCATAGTGCCTATATTTTCTTGCCTTATCAAATTCCATGGGCTCACCGGGCCTATAACCCCACTCGGGGACCATAGGGTCCACTTTCGGAGCCTTATTCCATTGTTCTGGGTTTGGCGGGAGAGTACTAAGACATTTTAGTAATTTTTTGTCACATATCTGCATTCCGCATTCATTTGGAGGTGAATTAGGGTTTATACCATGCTTTTCATAGCATTTATCATGTTCATAGCAGCATTCGTCCATGCTGTCTGTTGGAGAAACCCTGAAATCACATTTTTCGCCAGGTTTGATCCTTTTTCCACCACAATAATAAGGCCCACAATAATTGCCATAGTTTTTCCATCTTGCGTAATCATTACGTGCAAGCCCATAAGAATCAGTCAAGATAATAGGATTACAATCCGCATAAACAAATAAATCAATTCCTCCTGCTAACCCAATTGGATCTGTTGTCAAATACCTTCCCGTACTAGAATTATAATATCTGTGCCTGTTATAATGCAGCCCTATCTCTTGATCTTCATATTGGCCAGATAACCTCAGATTATTGGTGATCGTTGAGGATGGATTGATGTCTGCTTCTCCAAAGGAGTCATACTTCGCACTCCACGCAACAGCCCCATTAACAGATGTCATCTTCTGCGCCGTCCCCAAATGGTCATTGTGGTAGAAGTAGTAATTGGAGTTAATCTTCATGAAGATTGGATCAGTTGTCCAAGTAGACCCGGGCACATAGCCGTATGACCTTGTTAAAGAGCCGTTGTCATTGCACTCCCCGGCTAGACCTTCATCAGAGTATACGAAGTAGGTCCTTTTCCCGTCAACCTCCTTCCACAACCTTCTCCCGAACGGATCGTAATCGTATTCTGCAATAACGTGACCGGATCCATCCTCGACCCGGACGAGGCGGTCCTCCACATTGTAGAGGTACCGCGTGACCTCCTCGCCTTCTGTCTTTTGCACCGTGTTGCCATTGGCATCGTAGAGGAAACTCGTCCCGTCATACCCGCCAAGCTCGTTGTTTGGGTTGTAGGTCCAGTCGCCGGTGGTACCGGCCGAGGTGATGCGGTTCCCCACGGAATCATAGGTAAAGGCCTCGTCCCTCTGGGTGGGGTTCTCGGCTCGAATCAGCCGGTCGAGGACGTCGTAGTCGTATTGGTACGTGCCATGCTCCGTGGCCTTGGTTGTGATGTTGCTCATGCGGTCGTAGTCGTACTGGTAATCCGTGATCACGTTTTGCTCTGGATCCCTTGAGCCGATCCTCTTCACCCGCATGAGGGGGTCGTATTGATATTCCCTTGTGGAGCCCCCGGGGAGCGAGATCTTCTCCGGTTGGCTCCAGTGGTAGGAGGCGTAGGTGATTGCGCCATGCCCGGGGATGTGAACCTCAGCGAGTTGGTTGTTGGCATTGTAGGCGTACGTGTAGGTTACCCCCTCCGGGTCGGTGTAGGTCCTCTTGCGGCCGTTTCCATAGTAGGTGTAAGCGATGGTCTTGGAAAAGGGGCCGTAGTCCACGGTCTCCGAGATCTTGCGGTGGGTCTTGTCATAC
>Ga0272444_10000950_pt1 | contig 29238 bp, 28 predicted proteins | sample SSMForm13_FD_201033 | JGI IMG/M metagenome (GOLD analysis project Ga0272444, IMG submission 201033) | Marine sediment archaeal communities from Little Sippewissett salt marsh, Falmouth, MA, United States - SSM-Form-13 | ecosystem: Environmental > Aquatic > Marine > Wetlands > Sediment ...
TACATTGCGCCATCCACGTGCACGGTTTTTGGCTCCTCACAACCATTTTTCGGACGCCAATTGACCCCCAATATACACTCAAACTACTGTTATGTCAAGGTATTTTACTTTTTCAGGAGACCCTAAATACAGGCAGCCGCGAGCCGGGTCGCAATCCCTTCGTATGTCAGGTCTTTTCCGATTGATTTATTTAACGGATCTTTACGGGCGCTTCCCGGATTGTCGCAATCCCTTCGTATGTCAGGTCTTTTCCGATTTGAGGGTGTCACAGGGATACTCGTTATTCACCGCGGTCGCAATCCCTTCGTATGTCAGGTCTTTTCCGATAATCTTATTACATCGGAGATAGGTATGACTAATAATAGTCGTGGTCGCAATCCCTTCGTATGTCAGGTCTTTTCCGATTTATTAACCACAACAAAACAAGGAGGTAATGGAAATGGTCGCAATCCCTTCGTATGTCAGGTCTTTTCCGATCTTTTAGTAATATCACAATCAACAAAACATCCCGCCCGTCGCAATCCCTTCGTATGTCAGGTCTTTTCCGATACACATCTTCCTTTTAGTAATATCACAATCAACAAAACAGTCGCAATCCCTTCGTATGTCAGGTCTTTTCCGATAATCGTCCTTCTGCTAGATGAATCCGGTTACGCTTATCAAGTCGCAATCCCTTCGTATGTCAGGTCTTTTCCGATGGCGACTCTTGGAATCTCTTTGTCCATCTGCATTTGCAACGCTCTTTCCGCGAACCTTGTTCGTCTTTACAGCCCCAATGCTCCAGGAACCCTTTTTTCATTCGCACAATCATAGCATATCTCTCCGAAACAACTACATATGTTTCATCTCTGCGAACCTCTTGCGGCCCCATTTAAATTATGTGCGTACTATCAGACAATTATCAATACCCTATCTCTCCGCACTGAGGTTCGCGCTCTTAAAATATAGTGTACTCGCCGTCCGGATCAGTAAAGGAACCCTGGCCGATTATTTCTATGGTTTCAGCACATTTACCGCACAACGGAAAATACTTTACCCCGTCTTCTTCCGGCTCTATCACTTGTTCGATGCGTTCCCTCATCTCTTTCATCACCCATTGGGCGTCAATTGATGCTTCAAATATGGATTTCTGCACCCTCACGCCGTAGTCAGCCAGTATTTTCGCCACACGGGCCAGCCGCCGTTCATCGGCAATATCGTAAGCGATAAGCATATTCATATCCTGATACTCCTTTACAATCTATACGCGCTATCCATCCAGCACCATATAGTCAAGCTGAGTCACCTTGATGCCCCGTCCTGAAATGATCACCTTGCCCATGCAGCGGTTGCAAATCTTGTATATCCTTACCGAGTCGCGGGCAATGTCGAGATTATCGCGGCAATAGGCCCTGATGCGCTGAAGGGCGATATCGTCGATGTCGCACTCGAAGACGGACTTTTGCGTGTTCAGGCCGAATTCCTTCATAAATTTGTGAAGTGTTGTCAGTCGCTTCGGTTCGGTGATGTCGTAGGTTACAAGTGTAATCATTTCAAAAGCACCGGCTGGTAGCGTTCGGCCTCCCCCTCGATGACTTTGCGAAAATGGCCGGCCTGATAGATGATCACATCGCCATAGGTCAGGCGTCGCTCGGCGGGGGGATAATAGAATGCCGTGGTCAATTTTTTCTCAAAGGCATCGATCACGCGTTTGAAGGCCTCGGGACGAAGCTTTACGGGATATTTTCCCGACGATACCGCGGCGGCGCCAAGACCGTCGTCCATGCGCTGTTCCGGAAGATCGAACATCTCCACCTCGCCTTCTCCGCCCGATATGAGCCCAATGGGATCTTTTGTGACATCAGGCATTTCCTCGTCCTCAGGTGACTCTTCCTGCCCTGACTGAGGCGCTTCGACAATGAAATCGTCTCTCTGAAGAATCTTCAGGTTGAAAAGCGAGAGTGTCAGCGTTTCTGCAATAATGGAGCGGAACTCTTCCATCAGGTCCAGCACGAGCGAATAGCGGCCGTAGTCGATGGTGTGGAGGAACCCGGGATAGGGATCGAGACCGGCGATGCGGACCGCCGTGTAGACGCGGTTCATCAGAAAGGTGTAGAGCAGCGAGAGAACCGAATTCACGGGATCCGTAGGGGGCCGGCGGACACGCTTCGAAAAGCCCATATCCTCAAGAAATCCCAATGCAAAGGCCTCAAAGAACAGCGCTGTCCCCCTCCCCTCGTAGCCGCGAATACTTTCAACGCTTTCGGCGCCTTTTGCCGGTTCGATCAGATCAAGTATCCTGCGGGCCTTCTCAGCGGGCAACTTCACCTGTCTGCTTCGCTTGATCCGCATGAGCAGCGTGGCCATGTTGGAAAGCTTGCCTGTCGCGATGGCGCGGCAGACGCGAAGGGTAAATTCGGAATCATCGATGCACCGGAACTGGTGTTTTCGAAGGAAGACGTTTTTGGCCTCCTGTGCAGCGATGCGCCCGAGATAGCGGCCGCTGTAGGTAAGGAATACCACGTCGATGCCGCGGCGAAGAAGCTGCACGAAGGCCTGATGGGTAATGTCCACATTGCCGAAGATGACAATCTGGCTCAGTTTGTAGGTAAAAAGGGTGTGATGGACGGCATCGTTCTTTTTGACGAGAAGATGCCGCCCCTCTTTCACGATCTTCGATCCCTGGGTTTTGATGTATACAACCATCGGCTGTCTCCTTTTTGCCGCCAGTATAGGAGACAGACAGCGCAAAGGGCAAATGTTGCAACGTTGCAGTATTCAGTTGTCAAAGAACGGCACAATATTCCCTATAATGTGGGAAAATCGAAAAATTCTTTCATCTGGACAAATTCAGTCACCGTCTCCAGAATACCCCGGGCCGCAGGTTCCCCCACCGGCCGAATCCCATGGGCCAGAATCGAGTGGTTGCGATTGCTCTGAATATTCTTAATCTTTTTTTCATACTGAAAGAACCGCGCGCCCTCTTCATGGCCTGCAGCCTTCAACACTTCGAACGTTGCCTGCAAGGGCAGCTTCATCATGCCAGTGCGGGGATCACGGTACTTACGCATAAATTCATCACCCAGTTCCTGTGGCATTCTGGAAGGTTTCACTTTATCAGTTGGGCACCCGATCTTTTTCTCAAAGCAGATCTGCCCATATAATTCGAGTGCACGATAGATACGTGCGGCTGCATCATCATATCGTGTATCGGCAATCCGCCGGCGTGCGTTATTGATCAGTTCTTTGACCAGGATCACGTCGAATACCTGCATCCCCTTTGTTTTTTCCATCAACTGGGAAAGAAAGCCGATATGCGCCGCGAGTTCGGCTTTTAAAAGCCGATAGCCGTCGTCCGGAAAGTGTTTTATATAGTGGTCGAGGGCATCCGAACCCTTCTTCAAACAATCCAGCGCTTCTCTGTGGCGAAACTGCTCCCAGAATAGAAACCCATTGGCTAAAAATCGCACCACCTTGAAAAATGTCTCTATCTGCGCCGGCAGTTCGCGACGGCACAAATTGAGAATCTCTATGGCGGAAGCGTAGCGCCTCGAGTTAAACAAGGTGACGATCTGCCGCTTTTCTTCCTCGGCAAAGGCCGACCATGGGTTCATATCGGCATACATGATCTCATGGCCGTTCTGCACAATCCCCAACCCGTCTTTTGATCGCGCATCGCCACCGACATAGTTAAATCCATAGGCATAACCGGCCGTTGCCAGCAGCAGCGCCGCCGACATCACCTTCGTACCGCCCGTGTAATCCACCACTATGTCGCACTCGGGCACATCGTATCTCGATGCCCTGTCCACGCATCTCTTGGCTGCCTTGTAGCATTCATAGAGTGAATTAGGATTCTCTGTAATCTCATATTCAGTCTTCAGGGGCTTGAAATCCACACCACTCAGCACGTCCCCCGATTTCTGGGTGGAGTCGTGAGAGGCCAAGAAAATCAGATTTTCGGGCCGATGTTCGCCAATGCTTTTCTTCAACGGTTCCGGAGACCCGCCGAGGGATATGATCATGATTTTTTTCATAGACGCCTCGCGTATATATGACGGGTTCATAAAATCACATGGAGCGCAGTGCGTTGTGCCAGCGCTGCTGATTTTTTCATCATCTAATCCGCGTCAATGCCTGTAATCCGAATATCACGTCGGACAAATTAAGTGTGCCGTCATTGTGTAAAGAAAAGTCCGCAATTGCAGATGCCACCGCTTGATTAAGCGCTTCCTCGGTATACATGGAAGAAATTTGGGCATTGAGTGCCGCTATGGTCTGATCCCGTTGTGCGATGATCGCGTCTTTGGCTGTTTCAGCGGATACCACTGCCTGATCCAGTTCCGCCTGCGTGTACATTGAAGCAATCTGCACATTGAGCGATTCGATGGTTTGATTCCTTTGAGTAATTATCACATCTTTTGCCGCTTCAGCCGATGCAACAGCCTGTGTAAGTTCCTCTTGCGTGCACATTGACGTGATCTGTGAATTAAGGGCCGCTATTGTCTGATCCCTTTGAGCAATGATTGCGTCCTCTGAGGCTGTGGCTGATGCAACGGCTTGATCTAGCTGAGAGTTCGTGTAAAGCGTTTCATTTATCTGCCATACATAGGTGTAATTAAATCCTTCGTTGGGATCATAGCCGGAGGTTATCATTGACTGTGTGGAATAGACGATATCAACATAACAGGTAGTTTCTCCCACAAGAGTTACTACTATTCGACTGCCGGAAACGGTATAAAAACCACAGGCCCATTGCCATACATAGGTCCCGCTTGTATATCCTGACATTTCCATCAAAAATCCCTTGTTTGACACGGAAGCACGCCCTGTAAAGGAAGAAAAATTGTCCTGTGTCAGCGCTGAAGAACCAGGATACTGTATTGTAAAACTCTGCAACGTGTAATTTACATAAAATCGGTATTGGTAAAGGCATGCAAAGAACCGGAACTCAGAATTATTGCCAAAATGATAAAAATGTAAGAGTAGGTTCTCTCTCTAAAAACGGTAACGAGTAATGGCGCCTTCATATCCGGTACACGCCTCCTTTATTTCAGGTAACGTTTCAGATCCCTGTAGCAATTTTCATGGGGGCCTATTGTCAAAAGATCGATTTCCGCATCGTCGAACTCATACGCCACCAGAAGCAGTTTAGATCCCGCCTTGAACTTGTACACATATACACCGGCGATATCACTTCTCTTAGGTTCCCCCGCATCGGGTTTTTTCATAATCTCTTTGATGGCTTGATCCAAAGCTTCGATTTCTTTTTTGGTGAGCCGTTTTTTGTGCCTTTCAAAAAGCGGCGACTGAAATACGTGCCGGCTCATTTCTTCTCACCAAACACATAGGGCATCTTGTCGCCCGCCTGAATCTGCGCTCTTCCGATCAGAATGTCTTTTATGAACGATATGGGAAGATCAGGATTTTCGTCGGCGACCTTGCCGAGCTTTGCCCAATATTCCACCTGCCCGGCAAGCGACCGGTTTTTCACCTTTGCGTACATCGCGGCATTGGCAGCAAGTTCGTCCGATATTTTAACGGCTTTCGGCATGATGATAACCTCCGATATTTTTGCAACATTATATTCCACAATGAAATACAACGCAACCTATCGTAGAGAAAGAGTTTCCCCCAGCTCCCTCTATATAGCGCAGACATACCTATGCTTCATCAATAATCCCCTTTATCTTCTGGACTTTTGTCCATTGCTTTTTTGAACAATCCTTTTTGTTCCATCTGCCCTGCATTTCCCAATATGCTTTAATCGCCGTGGCGGCACGAGTCTTATTTTTATCGGAAAATTCATCAATCCTGCCAAATATATCGAACACCTGTCGCTCATCTATAGTGGGGTCATTAAGTATCAGGAGGTCCCTTTCCTCGGGGGACATCGCTTCCAGTTCGGCTATTTTACGGGCCTCTTCTTTTTGCTTTGCCTCCTCTTCCAGGGCCTGTCTTTTCGCTTCTTCTTCCGCCTGTCTTGCTAATTCAGCTTGCCTGTCCAATTCCTTGCGTTCCTTTGAAATGATCTCTTCCCTCTTTATCTGCCATTCCCGTTCCATGTTTTGCAGCTCTTTGCCGCGGGTATCGTCCGTCATTTCGGCTAATTGTGCCCAACCGAACGGCTGGCGTGCGTTCATTGCATTCGGCTTTCGTGATTCCGAGGCCAGCCACACCGTGGTGGCATGATCTTTAAAACTTCTCCTTCCCCTGCCCCCCATAATAAGAATATCTCGATGACCCTCGATGGTCACTGATTCGGCGCCTGAATGGCGGCCGATTCTCACAGGCGCCCCGCCTTCCTTCGGCAAATATTCTTCGGTCTCAGCAGATAGACCCATTTCACACAGCTCTCCCTTTTCTCGTTGCATTTCTTTTTCATAAAATGTCGCTGCACTTTTCAGAATTTCCGCCAATGTTACCGGTGCCCTTATATCGGCGCCTTTTTGCGGCGCTTCGACAGCAATGGTGCCCTGAAAAAGAGTTCCAGGCTCTATGATCTCGAAGATAAGAGGGATGCCACGTGCATCACGGTCTGTCGGTTTTTTCTTTTGATTTATCGCATAGACTATTCTTGTCTTCGCTTCGCCTATGGGGTTAAAATCCGAAACTTTGACCATTCTGAAGGGGTCTGATGGGATCCCTTCATATTCCATAAGCCGTTGTTCCAGTCTTTTCGCATCACGCTCTGTACCTCTTTGCGAAAGTTGTTTTTCCGCTTCTTTCAGATTGAGATAGGCCGTGCGCAGCGCCCCCTTTATTGCCGAGCCGGGAATATAGGGGCGTTGATCAATACTACGGAAAGCGGTTCGAGGGATCACAAAGCTGTTTAACTCGTTTCTGATCTTGTTCTCATTATTCATCGGCACGCCTAGAGTCTGCTTGTAGTGTTCCAAAACGCCCCTGCACAGTGAAATAGAGCGGCCTTGCACGGTTTTTCCCGCCAGAAATTTATAAATTTCAAGAATCGAGGCAACAGTGCCTTTTGCACAGAGTTCAGAAAAAACTTGTTTTTCATCATCGCTCAACTGTGAAACAAAGACAAAAGGATCAAACACCACCATGCGGCATTCATTTTCGTCAATCGTAAAGCCCGTCGGTTCATATACTTCGTCGCAGCCAACATGTATGGGTGAGATCGTCCGTATATAGAATATATCAGGTGCTTTCATGTGTCGATCTCCAGTCTGAATGGGATATAGGGAGCATAACCCTGCACCACGGCCTGAGGAAGGCTCAAGGATACATTCAACACCGCTCTACCTATATAGGGTTTATCAAAGACGCTCCCTTCATTTGTCAGAAAAACCGCCCCATCATCGGCCATAATGACAGGATTTTTAAAAGGGTTGATCGATTTTGCAAGTCTGTCGCCATGTTTGCCGAAACGAACAAAAGGGGTAAAGTATACATCTGAAAATTTCTGCGGTTCCGGGACAGTGGGCGCCAGTGCATAGCAGGCATTGGCCCTTTCACAGAATGGCAATGGGACTTCGTCGCAGTCTCCCAACGTAAACTGCCCTAAGCCCGTTGACGCATCTTTACCAAATCCGAACTGCCCAATCCTTTCAAAAGCAGTACAGAGATGATCAATGTCTGTTGCATCCTCATCAATTAGAGCAAAAATTGCAAGTTCAGTCTCCGGATAATAGGAAAGGGAGCCTTCGGTGAAAGGGGCGAACATACCTTCGCCGGTCGTCATTGTAAGACGGTTGATGGTATTGTGTTGTTGATCAAACCCGGCATAAAATCGACGCTTTTTTTGCATACGCATTATTTTCTTTGTGTCTTCAGTCAATTGCATGCTTGAAGCTTTTACGAGTTGTGCATCGCCCAAAACGCACTCGGAGCTCAATTCCAGTGACAAGCTCTCTTTCATTCTCAGCCATTTCTTTTTTTTGTTTTCTTTAAGCTCTTCGAGTCGCTTTCTTCTTTCAGCCGTCTGCGACTTAAAGATAATGGAAGTCGGTATATCAGGTCTTTTCACCGCGTAAAAAAATTTTCCGCTATCTTCCAATCTGGGCCATGCGGAAGAGAAAACCGCAAAAGGCTTTTCTGCGTAGTGCGCAACCCACTTTTCCAATCCACCTTTAAGGAGGGAGTCGTCATAGGCAGCCTGCCAGCACACATGCCCGAATATCGTATCTCCCTTTAACGGCGTGCCGAACGGTGACAGTGGCTTGATTATTATTTCGAAGAATTTCAAGGTCCTTACCCCCCATTTTCGAATGGATTTACAGTCTCATATTTTTTTTGGATGGACTCCTCAGCAAAAACAAAATCTATTCTTCCATAACCACGGCTCCCGCTTCCGCCGAGGAAATCCATCTGCAGTAGTTTCAGTCCTCCCATCAGATAATCGAGCAGTTGATCTTCTTGTCCCAACATTTTCAAACATACTGTGAAATCAAATTCCGCACCGGCCGGCACTCTTTCAGTAAAACGTGGGTTTTCCGCGGTGCCTTTTATACGGTTGATCGAGTTTTCCGACTTTACTTCTGTGAGACTGAGTCGATCTTCCCGGGTCTTGGTTAGCCAGTTTGCATTCAGAGGGCAGTCGGAAAATGATACTCTGGTAGGTCCAAGTTCCGCTATTTCCTCCGAGTCGGCGCCGCTGGCGCCGAAAAGTTTCAGAATATTCTTACACTTTTCTCGTTTGACACCTTCCAGCCCATTGAGATCTTTCGCCTGCAAGGGTTTTCCGGCTGTTTTCACCATAAGACCGCTTTCCATTTCAAGAAGGGAGCGTACCTTTCCTTTAATGGATGAACCGGGAATATAAGGATGTCCTGTATGCGGGTGCTTCACCACCGGATTATCCGTACCGCCAATGTGCATTTCTGTATCGCCCGCACCAATATGAAGGCCGCTTTTTAAAATTATTTTCCCTTTGATTTCTTTAATATCCAGAAGTTGCATCGTATTCCCTCCTACTTTTCTCCGTATTTTCTGTAAAATCCCATGAATGCTTCGAAAAAACTGGCGAACACATCAAGATCTTTATAATTTTCTATCTGGCCTATGCCGTCTTTCATAAAGTCCAAAAATTCTTTCGAAACTTTTTTTCTCCCCTCTGCATAGGCAGCTTTAGCTATCACCATGTTGACAAAGGGTACAATGTTATCCCAATCATCAGGATTACCCTTCGAAATGGCATTGAGGCGTATAATTTCGTCGAAAAATTTGCGCAACTGTGATCTTTTATTCATGTCTTTATTGCCGCTTTTGTAAATCGTATCGGCCCAGCTCATGGCAATATCCGAAAAAAGGGTGGGATTTAGAGTGCGTTTTTCCTTGTCCTTGTAAAATGTGATCATGGTTTCCTCCTTATCGATAGTTGTACATAATATTCCACAATGCTATTTTTAATGTGCTTCCGTATGTTGCAAGCCATTCGGCCATTTCTGAAAACTCAATGATTTGAGAACGCTTTTCCTCTTCCTTCAATCCCTTGCCGATATTACGTTCGGTCATGTAGGAAAAAAGCGCACGCCATTTCAAGCACGCCATATCTTCGATATGCACGCTTTTTTTGTTGTCGATTATCCATTTTTCCGCTTCAGCCATTTGTATAAATCCATTGATCCGATAGACCATTGCGTTATTTATCAGACCATTCTTGTGCCATTGCCATATTGTATTCTGTACAGCTTGTAGCTGCTCAAATTCATCCCATGTTACCGTTTCGTCAAAAATGGTCACTGAGTTTTTACCCTCACTTCTCTTCGATTTTTCCAGGGCGCTCTCCGCCGCCTCTGCGAGCGTGTCCAGGGGGGTATGAGGTTTGTGGAGGCTGATGCCTGCTGAAAAGTGTATCTCTTTATTTCCACACACATACTTCTCAAAAAATCGGCGAAGGTCTTTTGCAAGTTCAATTATGCGATTCCACGGACCTATAAGGAAAAGATCATCTCCGCCGGCAAATATCGTATACACGTCACTAAATCTGCCATCGGTCTGTAACAGATGAGGAAGATAAATAGTGAAAAAGAAATCCAACTGTCTGCTCATTGCTGCAAGACGCGATAAGGTAAAATGCTGTGGTGTCAATCCACATGACATGAGTATACCCAGTTGGTCCACATCGGCCTTTAATGTTCCCAGGGCTTCAATACCGCACCAGCCTCCACCATCTTTTGGATTTAATGCTTTGTTTGCAATGTGCCCAAACGACTTGAGTCCATCAGTCTTCATCTGATCAATCAATTCTGCTTTCTTTTTTTCACTTTTCTTGCCTTCCAAGAGCCTGTCATCATTAAAATCTTTATCTCCGTAGACGGGCACATAGCCGTTGATGAATTTATTTGTTACTTCTTTTGCTACGTTCCCATCTGAATCGATTGAAATGTCCCAGTATTTCAATAGCTGCCCCGACTTTGCCATGTCCTTCATTTTCCCGTCGGGGAAGAAAATCTGATATTTGCCAAAAAGAGGTTCAAGGAGTTTTTCTCCTTTTATGTCTGCGTCGGCGGTCGCAACGGCGATGCGTTTTTCCTTTACAACATGCTGCCCTATGAAGATGGTGTCTCGACAGATGCGACAGGCGGACACCACCTCACCGGTAAACCTCGATTGTTCTTGTTCCACTTCCCATACTGAAGGTCGCTTACCGCAGAAAGGACAAAGTCTTTGTGTAAGATCGTTATTGAAGGCATTGAGATACCCCTTTACAGCACCTCCATATTTATCGAGATCGACCTTCTGAAATTTTTTTCTTTCCATTTTTTCATTGAGCGCATCCCAGAGGTCATAGAATTTTTTCTGAACAAAGTGCTCCGGTGATGCTTCCACAGTGGTCATGCCGATGGAATTTTCGCCGAAAGAGATTTTTATCAGCCAGTCATTCACGCTCCTTTCAACTTCGGCCACCGCATCTTTCACCCTTCTCGTATTCGGTGCAATTATGGTAAATTTCCCCGCTGCATTGAGAAGCACGGAGATCGACGGGATGCCTATGCGCCGACAGAGCATGTCGGCAGCCAATTCAGAAAATAACGATACTGTAAATGAACGGCCTCTCAGTATCTTTGCGCGGTTTTTTCCAGCCGCACCACTTTCACTGAAAATGAAATTCTGAATGCCGTAGAAGTCACCGCTGATGAGGAGAAACTTCCCTGCATCATACTCCTTGATGTAATCAATGCTAAAATCATCTCTATCCCGATGATACTGATAGAGGGCAACAGCAAGCGCCGCCGTAATTTTTGAGTGATCGTAGAGGGAAACATCGGGTATCACTTTTCCTGCACGCGCGGCGGGAATGGTTGAAGTGAACACCATCATAAGGCTTGCGAAATGTTCAAACCAGAGTTCTATGTTTTCATCCTTGTGCAAAAGGCGCTCTAGGGCATAGATGAACTCATCGAACAGATTTTTATATTCAGTAATTGCCGATTCATTGTCGTCGGAGCGCACATTTTTTTGAAGGTCGGGAAAGATATTTGTTGACGACATTTCTTTCAATGGATAACAATAGGAATGTACATTCGATGCACCGTTATCTCGCATCAAATTTTCAAAAATCGGCAACAGACGAGTTTTCTTATAATCCTGCCATGCCACTGCATGATTGTATTCTTTATCAAAGCTATTCCTGTCCCAGCCGCTGCCTATTCGATCTGCCATTGCAATGATCCATTGAAGGGGTGTTGCCGGTTTATGATGTCCCGCCGCAAGATTGATAAATGTGTCCTCCATGCCCCAATTGGCCCGATTAAATTCCCGAGGCAGCAACTTTTCAATATGATCGATAAAGGCGGCGGTATATACGGCGTGGCGATGAGAATGATGTCCATTAAAATAGGGCTGGTAGAGATCTGCATTATCGATCAAAAACTGTTCTGAAATATTCCAGACGTCTTTATCGGCGAATTTGCCGATATCATGCATAAATGCAGCTATCGCAATCTTGAGGACTGTTTCGTCCATTTTTTAGCATCCCCCTTCTTTGTTTCTTGTACATGCTATTAAACCGTTGCATTCCCCTTCAATTTTTGCAACGTTGCTAAAAGATCACCCGAATCTTTTCTTTGTCTATTTTCAGCCCGTATCTGGTATCGGGCCGCTTGCCGGACGATTTGATTTCAAGGTCGCTGAGGGCAGATCTTCCGAAGGCCTTTTGCAGGGTCTCCTTGATTCTTGATTTGTAAGAGGTAAAGTTTGTAATGTCGATGGCGGTGATGCCCCCTTTTTTCATGGCCTTGAAATCACGATATGCCGCAATTCTTTTGTAGAGGTCGGCTATTTCACTACTGCGCTCCTCGACTTCCAGCGTGCCCAGATAGCATTCGGTGCAGCCTTTGCAGGTGCGGCGTTCTTTTTTGCACTGTTTCTTTTGAAGCGCAAAAAAGGCGTACAGGGCAAGTCGTGCCGGCATCATGTCCAGTTCTCTCTTCCGGTAGATGATCTTGGCTGCATCCAGGTCGATTATTAATTTTTCAGATTCTTCTTTTACCAGCGAGAGCATCAGCGTGGCGGGATCTTTCGGTTCTTTCAGCATCCCCTCGGACAGCTTGTCCCGTATGGAAACGAAGGGAATGGGAACGAGGGTAACGGCGGCGTATTTTGTCTCCTTTACATAGGGCGTTCCTCTGTCGTCTTTCAGCTCTATGGCTTGGGATTCGGGCGGAGGATAAAAGAAATCCCTGTTGCTCTCGTATTCGGGTGATACCAGGACATGATACACGCGGTCCTGCGGCCTGCCGTAAAACTGGGCCGCCACCATAAGACAGGCACTCATGGTTTTTCTTCCGCCGGCAATGGAAAATAAGACCGCCGTATCCGGATCTTGTGTAAAACGGAATGTCAGGTCAAGGCAGGTTTCAAGAAGGCGCTCGTTTTCTTCTTCGCCTTCGATATCGTCGATCTCTATGCCGTTTATATCGGTGACGGTGTGGATTTGATCGAAATCAAAGGCTATGGTGCGCGGATCGATGCCGTAATCGTTAAGATATCGCCGATACTGTCCGTCCGCCGGAGAGAGAAGATGGGCGTTGATCATCTCCTTTCCCCTGCGGGTCGTGATCACGTGAATGGCGTCGATGCGCCGCTGTTCCTGGTGAAGGGCGTACAACGTTTCAGTAATCACCTGGGGTGTCATACCGGATACGGCAAGAAGAATCGCTTTCATGTGTCCTCTCTTGAAATGCGCAGTTTTCCCAGACCGAAGGTGGTCTGCTTCCCCAGGTGCACTAATTCGGCAATTCGAAGGAGGGGCAGAAATTCGGCGAGTGCGCCGCTGTATCCTATCGCACCGCTTATGCCTCCCATAAACATCGCCTGATCCTGCTTGTTCGAATAGCGCCGCCAGTCGGTCCACTCAATCTCATCCAGTGAAACACAAACTTCTTCGGCCCTTTTAGCAAGACCGCGATAGTCAAGAGAAGGCTCTCCTGTGCCGTATGAATCAAAAAGCGACGAAATCCGGCGCAAGGCCGCACGGATCAGTACATGGAAGGGCAGCCGGGATTCCAGCCTGTTGTCAAACTTGAGACGCAGCGGCGTTTCCAGGATCAGCTCAATGCGGTTAGTGGAGCTGTCATCTGCTTTTTGAAAATCTTCCAGGTGAAGGAATCGGGAGAACGCACCCGCGGCGATTTTCTCCTCCTGCCGCGTATAGATAGTGCGGCCGTCTTCGGCGTGCACGGCAGCCAGTTCAAAACCGGGGCGTTTTCCATTTATTTTTTTGCCGATGCCGATATTCCCCATCTGTTCAATGGCGTAGATAAAATAGGGCAGATAGTCGTTGCTTTCACCGAAGAGAACAAGCGAGAAATCGAATGATTCACTTTGCTTGTAGATTCGTTTTGTGTCGAGATCCGGCTCGATCACATAGGGGTGGGGCGGTGAGACGATTCGTTTCCTGGCGCCATCCGGAAAATCGAAAGGCGGAACTTCAAAGGTGAGTGAATAGATGCATTTCTTTCTTAACAGACAGGTTTCGCAGTCCTGCCGTTTCAGGGCGCAGACCACTTGCTTGAGGGCAACGCCGAAAACGCCTCTGAATGTGGACCCCTTGTAGGGGGGCAGCAGCGCTTCGCTTTTTACTACGCAACAAAACCGATATTTTCCGTAACGCATGATGTTTCGCTCCTTCTTTAAAGACAGCTTGAGTCTTCGGGATAACAAGGAACTCTAACAAACACAAAAGAAGCAACGTTGCAGCAACGACTTTCAGTAATTTCTCCCTGAATGTACGATGTTTTCGCGAAAAGCACATGCCATACTGCGTAACGATAAAAAGAACCTACCTATGCCACCATTAAAAACATGACGGTTATCAGTATTGATCGTTTGTTGGAAGGAGGGCGTGGCGATGAGAAAGAGAAGTAGGCTTCGGGATGACCATTCACCCTCTTCAAGTTCCATATTTTATATACTGTGCTGCATATTTGTGCAAGGTTAATGAAGAAAAATTTATGAAGGCGTGTTTTCGGGCACTTTACCAACGGGTTTCATTCTCCAATGTATTTACACTTTCAAACATACAAACGAAAATTCCATATGCCCCTAATGAGAAGAAAAAGAACAGGGTGATGAAAATTTATTATCATCCTTACAGCGAAAGACTTACCAATGCAGTAGAGGAAGAACTGAAAAGGAATGGATCAGCCCTCATAATTGATTGTCACAGTTTTCCTTCAGTGCCATTGCTTATGATATAGATCAGAATCCTGAAACGCCAGCTATCTGCATTGGAACCGATACCGTTCACTCTATGCCTGAACTTGTTGATACCATCATATCAAGGGTAAAAAACCATCATCTATTCACTGAAATCAATAGACCCTTTGCCATTACCATATAGAAATACATCGCAAACTGTACATGAATGAAAATACTGGTCAGAAATCTGGAAATTACAATGAGATAAAGGTAAAATTGGAATATCTGGCAGATGGATTATACTTTGCAATGGCAGATAATTGAAAACATTATTCATGTGAAAAATTACCAGTGATCATAGGAGGAAAGAATATGACCTTTAAATTTAAATCTGCATCAGCAAATGACTCGATCGTGTTTGGTGCAGAAAGACCTGGATATCCCTCGCGATCAGTGAATAATGAGAGTGTTAGGGAGTGGATTTCCTTCATGAAGGCTAGCAATATAAAAAGGATTTGTTGTCTTCTCGAACAAGAACAACTTGCTTATTACAGAGATAATCTGCTCCCCACCTATAGGAAAGAATTTGGTGATTCCAATGTTTGCTGGGCACCAGTGGCAGACTATCAGTTAGCAGATATAAGTACTTTGAAGCAGAAGATCCTTCCATTTCTTGCTGAGTCAGATACTAAACAGGAAAGAGTGGTTGTACACTGTTCTGGTGGAAGTGGAAGAACAGGTCATGTTCTCGCTGCATGGCTGGTTCATGGCAGGGGATTTGAGGTTGAAGACGCTTTGTCAGAAGTGATTAACGGAGGGAGACAACCCGGTGAAGCGGTCTATTGTGGCTGTGCAACTGAAAGTCAGTTGTATAATCTCTTGAATAAGTGCAGAAGGGATTGATGGTATTGTGTACTTTCAAATTCTCATGTGTGTTGCCGATATACCCATATTCTCAAAAGGTCAGCTCTAGGTTCTCTTCGAAACACCACAAGGCACATAAGCGGGATCAAAGCCTGAAATTGAAGACCCATGTTCACGAATCTTCTTCATCGTCACATTCCCCGATATCGTCATCTCTGTCGAACAGCAGGGGAACCTTGAAGGTTCTCTCCTGGCTGTAGCGATCCAGAAACAATTCGAACCGGTCGAGCAGCCATTCGATGAGATCGGAGATCGTATCGGCACTCCCGCCGGTCCGGTTGACAATGTCCGGCGCCTCGGCCCGGGCAAAGTTCTCCAGGTCATTACGGAACACCGCCGCCCGTTTCGCCAGTTCGGATTCGAAGAGATCCTTCGGCACATAAGAGCCGGTGAATACCTCGGCCTTCATCCTCCAGTGCTGGGCCTGGGCCTTGGTCTTTTCGATCTCCGCGTTGAGTTTTTCCTGCTGGAGCTTTTCGAGATTCTCCGGCGCACTGCCGTCGGTGCGCTTCAGGTAGGTCATGGCATAGCGGTCGACCTCATCGATTGCATAGGTTCCGTCGGCGCCGCACCGGAGCTTCCCCTCCTTTTTGTGCTGGTACACCGTTGTTTTTCTGATCTTCCACCCCTGCTCTTTCAAATAGTCAGCCACGGCAAGGGTCGTGGGAAGGCTCGGGGTTCTCCCCAGGTATTTCCCGGACAGGGTCGCACAAAGCTCTTCCAGGGCAGATTCCGCTTTCTGCCAATCCTTCAGTCGGGAGGAGGTGGATTCCGCCTGGTAGTCCTTGATGCACTTGACCACGGCGTTGTGAAGAACCTTCAGGGCAATCTGATCCTGTTCCTCCGCACGGGACAGCAGCTCTTTTACCTTCTCCTGGTTCATGGCTCTCTACCTCTCTCTCGAAAAAGCATACTGCCCTCCCCTTTCCCGTGAAGGAGCGTGACAGGAACCCTCCTCCAAAAATTCCGCCGGGAAGGTCGTGCGGTGAAGCAAACCGTCCTGCCTCGCCTCATTTTCGTATATTGTCATACTTTCGAGGGCTTCCGGTATTCCGTCCGGTTTTTTTATTACAAGTAGCGACTTGTCGCGACTCTGCGCTCCGTATGAATTCAATGCCTGGGAAGGACCCGCGCCATTGTTGAGACACCCCCTCGGGCACGGGAAGATATCTCGGGGATCGTGACCGCCGGCGGCACCGCGGCTTCTGGCGGATCCATGTGCAGACCTCCTATCAGCGTAGAATCCCGCCGATACTGGATGGTCCAGGTTGCGTGGACTATATCCACTTGATTTTGCTCTTCTCTGCCGTTTTTGGTCCAGGCCTGTCCATTTCGTGTCCAGACTATGTGGTTGATTGTAGTAGCATGTCCAGCTCGTCCTGCTTTTTTTCATAAAAGAGTATCCAGAATAAAAAGTGTGTGATTGACACGCGCGCATGTGCGATAGTTCAGAATCACCTGGACGAGCTGGACAAGCTGGACGAGACCATGGAATCATTACCATTCTTCTTCTGCCGCACCGGGACATGCCGGGACCGGGCTGGACCGGATCACAGATAGTATCAATTTTTGGTTGTCGCCTCTGCACCGGGGGGCCGGGGGAATCACCCGGCAGCACAGGTACAAGTGATCCCCGGGAGATGCAAGAACCCCTGCACCGGCAGTGCCCTTGTGTGCGCATGGAAACTATTTTTGTTGTCATCCCCTTACATACCCTCCCCCGTCGAAAAAAAATCGATTCCTGTTCTTTTTTTGCCTACTCAGCACCTCTCTCACGATCCTTTCCACCGATGCCTCGACGTGACGGATTGCGACCGAAGCGATAGCGATGCGCCGCACAGGATTCCAGTGAACAGTCATCAACGGCCGAGGGACTGCCGCCCTGGCACTGAAGACAATATTTTCTAAAGAATCGGACGGGCATGCGCCGCTCCAGGCGATAGGGAAACAGCGGACATGGCCCGCAGGTCGAGCGGTCACCGTCACAGTGTCTCACCGCATCGATATCATACCGATTCAATCCCAGGCAGGCAGTACAGATCCTTCGTTGCGCTCTCTTCGGTGTCATTATCACCTCCCCTGAACGGATTCTCTCAGGCCCACCCCGCGAATCACCCGCGGGCGTGAACCGGTCGGCGACTGAGGGCGATAGCTGCGAAGGTGCCCGACAGCCGTTTCGAGTTCACGAAAAAAGTTTGCACTGGAGGTGGCCCGATAGCCATTGACGCTGCAGTACTCCCGGTACTGTCCATAGAGTTCGTCCTTGGCGATCTCCTGGGACTGCTCCACGATCAGCTTGTCCTGGACAAAGGACAGCACCGGGCTGTTTGACCTCCGGTAGCTCATCAACAGCTCCCGCGTCTCATCAGAGGCAGTAAACCGGCCGTTGTGCGTCAATCGTTTCAGGCCGCAGAGGGCCCAATAGAAAATTTCTGAGAGCTCTTCCTTGAGTTTGTCAAACAAGTGCGGATCCCGTTCCGGATCGCCCTCGAGGAACTGCCGTTTGAACTTGATGGGGAGGAATCGCTCATAGAGCGCATCGGAGGTGTCCTTGATCCGGGGAAGGATGTTTCCTGCGAAGATCAGCTTCACAAAGGGAGTGAACTCAAAATTATCCCGGTGCTTAAAGGCGGCCTGGATGGGATCGCCGGAGGTGATTGCCTTAAAATATGATGATTCAATCGCCTGGCTGCCGATCTCCGTGGAGATGTTCAGTAGCTTGTTGTAGAGGCTGCTCCTGGGAAACTCCCGCTCCAGATCGGGAAAGGACACGGCGGAACAGTTCTGGGGGCCCACCATTTCACGAAAGAGCTTCATCAGTGTCGATTTGCCGTCACGGCCCGGACCATAGAGAAACAGGCATTTCTCATAGCGGGCATGACGGGTGAGGCAATAGCCGGCAAACTCCTGAAGCTGGGCAATCACCTCCGGTGTCTGAATGGTGGCATCGAGAAACGCAAGGAATCGGTCACAGCGTTTCGTTGAGCCGGGATCCAGGGCAACGGGGAATATCGTGGTGAAGTAGAAGTCCGGGTCATGGTCCCTCATTTCGAAGGTCTCGATGTTGAGCATTCCGTTCTGAAGGCAGACCCAGTCCAGTCTGTCGTTCACGGCCCGCCCGTGGGGCAGCGTGGCGAGCTTGATCACCTGGTAGACGGAATCTTCCACCCGGGACTTCTGAGCCTCCGTGGCCAAGTAGCGGATCGCTGTGTTCTTTAGGTGATCTTCGTCAAAGTGCCCCCAGTAGGTATCATTCCAGAGGTACAGAAGACCGGATGCCGGGTCGGACACCAGGCGATATTCCGCAAGCAGTCGTTCCGCCAGGAGCCGGGGCTTGAAGGAATAGCGATTGTTGATCCCGTGCTCAAAAAATTCAGCCACGGTTCCCAGATCACCTGGAAGGGGCTTGTCTCCGCCGGAGCCTGGAGGCGCCGAGGCATTTCCCTGCGAATCAAACTGCGGACTGAGAGACGAGTCGATCAGCAGCTGAAAATCCTCGACACTTTTCCTGTGTCGTACGAAAAAGTCCGTCAGGTCCTGACCGTGGTCGGCCGGGAATGCCCCTTCCCGGTCTTTTTCCATATAGTCGGGCCAGTCTATCACCCTGATCGATTGTGCCGTCCCTGCGAGGGCTAAGGCGGCAAAGCGGGCGTAGGTCTGCCCGGCCTGATCGGCATCATAGGCGATCACCACGTCACGGCCCCGAAAGGCCGCCAGGTGCTCATCGGGCCATTTTTTCAGCTTCGAGGTTTGCGTGACGGCGGTGAAGCCATGGGAGAGGGCACAGATCGTGTCCGATTCGCCTTCACAGAGAATGACAGGACCTTCGTCCCGCAGGGGACGCGCCGGAAACAATCGGGCCTGACCCGTGGTCTTCGCAAATGAGATGATCTTGTACTGCTTGGCCCCGGGCCGATAGAGCCGGATATTGACCAGCACATCGGCGTCATCCCGGACAGGAATCGCAATGCGGTCAGGATCTTTGAGGGCAACCAAAGCCCCCTTCTTCGTCAGATAGTGCGTTTGCAGGCGGAGGTCAAGGAGCTCCATCCACTTCCGGGACCAGCCCCGCTCCCACTCCATCCGTTCCAGAAGCATCTTGGGGAGGGGCTGAAAGAGCTCCCAGGCCCGCGCCATCTGTTCCTGAACGTGCTTGGGATCCAGAGGGGGAAGGTCATCGCCTCCCGCACCCCCCGGCGCCGTGCCCCATCCCCCTGTGTCCTTCCCAGTGGAATCAAGCTGGATTCCTGAGGCCTCGCAGAAGGATTTGAAACCTTCCTTCTGGTCCAGTCCCTTCACCTCGGACCACAACCGCACCAGATCCCCGTCGGCGTTGCAGGACAGGCACTTGTAGACGTCTTTTTTGTAATTGTATGAAAACGACGGGTTGGATTCGTTATGGATGGGACAGAGACCGTGGAGTTCGCCCTTGGTCTCGTTGACGGATGTAACGGTAAAGAGGCTCCGGGCGATGTCACGCCGGCGGCCTTCATCACAATGATTCGCGGCAAACCCCATGCGGTCACCTCTCTCCGGTGGCTACGGCGGGGCTGTCGCCTCCATCATGGGGCTTCTCGGCTGCAGGACCAGCCGCAGGATCCTCGTTCACACGTTTCACCGTGAATGCCGCTTCACCGAATTCGCGGGTAAGAAAGCCCGTGAAGATGCGTGTGATGGACCGTCCAACCTCCGTCGTCGCATCGATGATACAGGAATGCTTTTTCCTGCTCAGAGAAAATGAAGCGTCCAGCCGAACCTGTGATCGGCCGTGAAGGCTCTCGGCGGCAAGAAGCGCCAGAAAGAGTGATGCCTCAATGTCCCCCATGGAAAGGCTGGGGATGAAGGTGTATCGATAGAGTTCTCGGTTCATGGATGGTGCCTCCTTAGTTCATATATACCGGAAGCTGACCGATTTCGTCGGAGACCAACGTTATGCATTAGCTAAGATTTGATTTGACAGACATTGTCAGAAAAAATGCTTATTGAATCATCAAGTATACGCACTTATAAACGCCCAAGATGATACGACGTATTTACTCATTCATTATTGTAGTCGAGATTGCGGGCTGTTTTGGTAATGTTGTAGGTTTGATATCGTAATGCTCAGGTGAAAGAAATTATTTTTTCAATTGAGAAAATTATTGGCTCCACCTATACAGGTCTTCGAATTGTTGCCAAATGGCCTGCTCCGGTGATGAATAGGCCATTATCCCCTTAGCGTTAAGGCGTTTGACGATATAACGCAAATCTAGTCCATCATGACTCTCCTTCGTCCTTCTGCTGACGCTGAAGCTTAACAAATTTCGATATTATCGATGAGTAATTCATTCCCGCTGAGCAGATCGAGGTCTTCGCCTCCACACACCGGACAGCCTTGCGTCCTTTCCACATAACGGAGATTGTAAATAAAATGCTTCTGGCAATCGTTGCACGTGCAGGTGATCGGTAATGATATTATCTTCAACTTAGCCTTTTCCGCGATGGTCCCGCGGCTCACATAGGAAAAGTATCTTTCAACCAATTCCGGAATCAGGTCGTGCATTTCGCCCACCTTCAGGGTTACGGCCCGTACTTCCTTTGCCTCCTGCTCACTTGCATCTGACAGGACTATATGCAGCACTTTTTTGATTATGGGCAGCTCATGCATACTATTTTCGCTTTTCGCCAACTGGCTTACGGACGAAATAACACAGTCCCAGGCGATTTTCTGCTTAAATTTGGCGCGTTTTCCGCCTGTGCCTGGCAATGTTGTCAAGCAGCTCCGTATAACACTGATCGGGTGGATAGAAAAGCTTATCCTCCGGCTTCCGGAAGAGCTTCAAGGCCTTGGTCTCACAGGTGTCAACGCACAGGCCGCAACCCAAGCATCTGTCCGGGTCGAAGACCATTTTGCCGTCCACCAGTTTGCGCGCCGTAGTTGGGCATCGCTCGGCGCAGGTGCCGCAGTGCCCACACAATGACTCATCCCACACCGACACATAGTTGCTCAGGGTCTCCCTGGCCTTGCCTCCCCCAAAGGCTTTCAGCCCGCCCACCACACCACAGCAACAACGGCAGCAATTACACATGCCCTCGACGTTCTTGTCGTTCAACACCATGGGCGTGGTCCATCTATCGGAGGAATGACTCATGATTTTAAGCGCTTCGTCAACTGTGATCTCACGACTCATGCCAAGCTCACCAATATAGAAATCAACAAATTCGCCAAAGGCCAGGCACGTTTCATAGTCCTCGTCCGGAGCCGCCCTGCAGATGTGTTTCCCTGCAAATGTCTTGCTGGTAACTTTACAAAAGCACGGTACAACCGCGATCCTTTTCTGCCGCTGGATGATCTTTTCAATGTTGTCGATATCCAGAGGCATTCACCATTCTCAACAAGATCCGGTCGAATGGACAGGTAGCGAAACAAGGGGACCTCCGAATTGAAGAAGACGTTGGTCAAGCCCGCCATGTTGTGTTTGACCATAGGCTTGATCCACGCTGCATCGGCCCGGCCGACATTCCATTCGAAGAAACCATGGTAGGTGGAACACAGGTAATAACGGAGAACTCCCTCCTTATCTGCCACGTGATAAACGAGGCCGTGTTTTGACATAGTTGTCAACATCCGCTGTGCTTCTTCACAGGAAATTTCCATACTTCGGGCAACCTCTTCTAACGTGTGAAGTCCGATATCCATCTTGAGGGCAAACTCCACCTCCTCTTTTGTAAAGAGAACTTTTAAGTACTCTATATCATATCCCTTTTAGGATTCGGGAAGGCCGACTCCAATTGTATTGAGCTTTCGTTGCAACTGTCGATAAATAGATTCCATTTTTCCCTCTTTGTTGTTATTCACTCAGAATCGTCATTCACTGACTACGGTGTTTCGGTATCTTTTTGACTATGTCATATTAGACCTCTGCTTAACCGTTAAAGAATCCGATCCCCGGCTCACGATTTTTATTATTGCTCAGTTTTTAATCTGCACTTGCATGATCAGCATTTGAATCTAAGAATAAGAAGAAACATTAATTCAAAGCAGAGTTCTTCATTATCCCATAAATCAATAATAAGGGGTGAGAGTTGAAGCTCTCACCCCTTATTATCTCTAATGTTATTCGGTCCTATTCTTCATATCACATGCTCTTTTCCTTCCCAGTACTTCTTCCTTAATTCTTTTTTTAGCGTTTTACCAATGGGTGATCTGGGAATTATGTCAATGAACTCAACCGATTTTGGCACCTTAAACCCGGCCAAGTATTTTTTACACGCACTAACTATATCTTCGCTAGTTAGAGTGCTTCCCGGTTTTTTTACCACCAGCGCCTTCACAGATTCACCCCATTTCTCATCCGGCACTCCAATAACAGCATTATCTTCTACACCTTCGATTTTTTGAATTACCTGTTCGATTTCCACGGGATATACATTAATACCGCCGGAAATAATCATATCGTTTTTTCTGTCTACGATGAAAAAATCCCCTTCTGCATCCTGAATGGCTACGTCACCAACTGTACCCCATCCACCTTCCAGAAAAGCTTCACGTGTCGATTCTTCTCTGTTGAAATAACCATCAAAAAGAGTTTTTCCACGTGCGTAGAGTACACCTGGATGTCCCTTTTCTAGAGGAGAACCTTTCTCGTCAAATATTTCCAGCTCGATACCATAGATCGGTTTTCCAACACAGCCTTCTGCCTTCAGACCTTTTTTGTAGTCATAATAAGCCATATAACCAAGTTCTGACGCACCCAGCCAATTGGAAACCGCTGCTTCTTTGAAAAATTTCACCATCCTTTCAGCTGTTTTGTTGTGAAGCGGAGCACCACAGGCAATAACATGTCTAAGGCTAGAGATGTCCACTTCTCCCAATACCTCTGGCGGTTGATCTAAAACCCACTCGTACATTATGGGTACCATGAAAATCCAAGATATCTTATACCTTTCTATGTACTGAAGCACCAAAGACGGATCGAAATGCGGCATGACAACTACAGTGCCGCCAGAAAATAATGCCGAACTTACACATCCAACAGTCGCAGCTGCATACATTGGCGCTGCCGCTAAAAAAATGTCATCAGATGTAAGTCCCAGTTCAATGCTCATTGACTCAGATCCGGCATCGATGCTTCCAACACTGCGCATTACACCCTTGGGGAAACCAGTGGTTCCACTCGTGTACATGAACAGGCCAATATCTTCCGGAAGCACATCCATTCTCGGATCTTCAGATGAAGCATCATTCAAAAGACTTTCATAAGAGATCGCTTCGGTTGCTGGAGTATCGCTGATCACAATTACATGCTCGAGTTCCGGCAATTCATTGCGTATGGCAGAAATGCGTTCATATTGCTCCGCAGAGTAAATCACCAAAGCCCGCGCCTTACAATCATTCAGCTGGTAAAGCAGTTCACTGCCTGTCAGTCGGTAATTTCCCGAGGTATTAATCAATCCTGCTTTATTGCCGGCCATAATAATCTCTGGAAATTCCAGGCAGTTCGGTAGAAGGATCTGCACGCGATCACCCTTTGTCAACCCTAATTGCAGATAGGCATTCGCCAAACGGTTGCTTCTCAACCACAGATCTTGCCACTTCAACGTCCTTTCCTCAAATATGACTGCCGGACTATTGGGTCGATTTTTATTGTGTGCCCTCCATTGAGATAAGGCACTGTTCTGTTCTTTCATAGTCCTCCTCATAATTTATTTATTTTCCCCAGCGATTTTTCCCCTGACAACGATCCAGTTTTTCATCCATCCATGGGAGAATTTTCTCTGCCGGGACCTTATAGGTAGGACCTGTATAACAAAAATCCTTATACCAGTAATAAGGCGGAATAGGGAAAAACTCCTTCTGTTCCGCAGGTGGGATATACTCACTCACATAAAGATCCTGAATTACCTTATGATCGCAAGGTCTCATTTTCCACAGCTTGCCGTTAACAATGCGATAGGTATCTCCCTCCCAGACTTTAATAATTTTTTCCGGATCAGTGCTCTGCGCACGTTCAATTACGCTGAAGAGCCAATATGCGCCCATAAGTCCGGCTGCAGCGTTGCCGGCACAACCGCAATATTCAAAATATCCGCCATTAAAAGGAACACTTTTCCAAGTTTTCCACTGATTATGCCAGGCTTTAAAAAATTTTTCATATCCTGGGACCTCAAAGGGATTGGTTACATCAAAACAGTCGATGTGAACGAGTCCTTTAGTACCTTCTATGCCCAGGCCATCCAGCGCATTCGCATCATTTCCATAGATATTGGCAATCGGAATATTGAGCCCCAATTGCCTCGATTGCTTCAAAAGATTGACAATATCCGGCGACCAATCCGCGGAGAAGATTACTTCTGCTCCCGAAGCTTTGACCTTGGTCAAATAAGGCGCAAAATCCTTATGGAACAGTGGATGATAATCCTCACCGACAATCTGTGATCCAGGATAGTATTCGCTCAAGCCATTCTTGAATGATTCAGCTATTAAATGCCCAAATCCATAATCCTGATTGAGAATATAGAACTTTGTTTCCTTCTTTTTTATTTGTCCATAATAGTAAGCAAGACCACGGCCGATAGAATCGGAAGTCCAGAACGTTTGAAAAGCATAGCGTGAAAAATTTGCGGCATTTTGACAGTCATCCGAGGATGTAAGGGCGTTCTGGGCTATTATTTTATAGCGATCTGCCACTTGGTTGATAATCTTCATTACGATGCTGCCATCAGTGCCATAAAAGGCATGAACCTTATCCTCCAGCGCCAGCCGTTCGCAGATCTTTTTTGTCGGATTCGGCTTTGATTGGGAGTCTGCCTTTATTATCTGTATCAGCTTTTTCTTACCGTCCACCAATATTCCCCCTCGCTTGTTAATATCGTGGGCGGCCCATTGCACAATACAAAATTCAAATTGTCCTTGATTCGCTGCCGGACCTGAGAAGGAAGCCACAACAGCAACCTTTATTGTATCTCCTTCTGGAATAACCGGATTTGCAGGATCGTAATCGGACATGTCGCTCATTTTATTGACGTCGAAAAATGCGTTGGCAGCTCCTATCTCCGATGCCATAATGGTAGATGGAATTGTGAATGTCGCTAGCATCAGAAACAATCCGAAATACATAATTAACCATCTCTTACTCATTTTAATTTCCTCCTTTTTTGTTTGTATTTAACCCTGCTTTGCTAATTCTTCGTCGCGCAGGATTTTTCTCAAAATTTTACCTACTGCCGATTTCGGAATCGCATCCCGAAATTCTATAATCTTTGGAACCTTGTACGAGGCTAATTTCTGCTTACAAAAAGAAATGATATCTTTTTCTGTTACACTTTCTCCAGACTTGAGCACAATAAAGGCCTTCACGGTTTCACCACGATATGTATCTGGAATACCCACAGTTACAGCTTCACTTATCTTGGGGTGTTGATAAAGGACTTCATCTACTTCCCGAGGGTATATATTGAATCCACCAGCGATGATCATGTCCTTCTTCCGATCTACAATATACAAATACCCATCCTCATCTGCCCTCGCTATATCCCCCGTATAAAGCCATCCGTCTTTTAATTGATTTGCCGTTTCTTCAGGATTATTCCAGTATTCTTTCATGACCGTTGGACCTTTGATGATGATTTCACCGGGAGAACCGACGGGAACTTCCTTATCACCGGTTTCCGCATCGACAAGCCGCACATCATTATCCATTACAGGAATTCCTATTGACCCTGGTTTGTTCGCAAGTATGGGGTTGCATGTACCCATTGTCGTGGTTTCACTCATGGCCCACCCCTCACCGAAGCTCAACCCCATATCCTTCACTTTAAAAATAAGTTCTGCTGGCATCGGAGCCCCCCCGGAGTTAATCAGCCTAATGCGTTCTCCCAGATTGAGAGAACCAGCCTTGGAAGAATTGACAATTGCCGTAATAATTGTAGGCACAGCCGGGAAGAATGTAATCTGATCAAACTTACCTATAGTATCGAGCACTTCGTCAAGTTCGAACCGAGGAAGAAGGATTTGAGTGGCAGCGTTCAGAAACGACCAGTTCATGAATACATTCCCATAGATATGGAAGAGAGGGATGACTATAAGCGTACGTCGTTTTTCATATGGTGAATATATTAAAAATGAATTGAACCACAGCGAAGCCTGAAAAACAGAAGCAATCATATTCGCATGTGTGAGAAGCGCCCCTTTGGGTAGTCCTGTTGTACCACCGGTAAACTGAATCAAGGCACCATCCTGTGGAGAAAACTCTATACGAGGGATACGCATATCATCACATTCTCTGATAAGCGTAGAAAAATTGTGCCACCCTTCTTCAAGTGTTAAGCGTTTCGCTGCATTAACATCATCATGTTGCATATAGTCGGCTAACCTGGTTACAATCACCCGCTTCAAACTCATGTCCTTTGCCAGTGGACCCATCGTTGGCAGTGCTTCATCATAGGTAACGAGCGTCTGCATTCCGGTATTTTCCACCATAAACTTGAGTTCATCTCTTGTATAATAGGGGTTCATATTCACTACAACAGCACCAGCAGAAAGGGCTGCATGATACGCAATTACGTATTGTGGGCAGTTGGGCAATGCAATACCGATTCTGTCCCCTTTTTTCACCCCAAGCGAGCCAAATGCATTAGCCAGACGAAGCACCTGTTTGCGAAGTTGAGTAAAGGTAAGTTCACAGCCATAAAAATAGAATGCAGCCTTGTGTGGGTACTGGGCGGCAGCCATATGCATCAAATTTTGTACAGGAATTTTAGGATACCGAATTGTCGTTGGCACATTGTAATCATAATGTGCGTGCCAAGGTTTTGTTTGCAACTTTCGCCTCCTCTTCAAGTTTACAATGTATCTATAGTTGTCTTTATGAAGAAACCTTCACTCTTGTATACCCTTTTCGTTTTTGTTAACCCATTAAGGGATATTATTGATAGTGTCCGGTGTAAAAGTCAGACTACATATTCCTACAGCTAGCATTTTAGCTAACACAAAGATATGCTTGATGCGATGGTATAATATTGGGGTATGAGTGGTAATTAAAATATACCACCATTTAGAAACAAGAGGTAGGTTCTGAGATTTTCATCTTTATTTGTTATTTGAAACTTTCTGCGGAGCCGCTTTCTATACATATTAACAGTTTCACTCGATATATTAAGCAGTTCAGATATCTCCTTCGTTGTTTTACCGTCTCTAATAAGGCTTGCTATCTGAATTTCACGTGGGGTGAAGCTTCTGTATTGATGCATCATCTTCATCATGAACGGCGATATGATATCTTTTGCGTGTTTTTCAATTATATCAACATACGATGCGAGATCTCCGCTCAAGTGGCGTTTTTTCAGTTTTTCAATGTAAGGAAGAATAAGCTCCTTCACATTATGAACTATCTTTTCTTCTGCCTCTCTCATATCTTTTTCTCGATGCTGCAAAAGAACATTCAAAGCATTATTAGTCTCCTCCAATTGTTTGGATTTCTCTTTTAATTTATTTTCTGCGTTGATCTGGGCTGTAATTTCATTGACAAAACATAATGTTGCCGGACGATTATCCCATAAAATCCTAATGCCGTAACTTTCCAACCATTTCACCTGACCATTTTTATCTATAGTTCTATACCTGTATTTTACCGCTTGACCCTTTAACCTCTTCTTATTATTTAAGACAACTTTCCTATAATCATCAGGATAAATTGTTTCTTTAATGGGTTTATTGTGCATTTCCTCAACAGTGTATCCATCAATCTCCGCAGCTTTTTTGTTGACATATTTATGCAATTCATCCTGGATTACCACAATTGCTTCCTGAACTTCATCAAGCAGCAATCCTACACTAAGCGATGACATGTTTTGATCTGTATTATAAGAATTCTTTTGCATTTTAATTCCTCACGATCAGATTGATACGCAATTTTCTGTATTCTTCTAATTGTTTGAAAAGAGTTTGTTTCCTTACAGATTGACAAAATAAAAGGCCGCTACTGTTATCTCATCAAAATGGGGTCGCGCAGTCTTTTCACCGAAAACGCTCCTTAGAAATATGACCTTCTTCCAATGTTAAAAGAAAGCAAGCATTAATTTTATCATATCTGCCAAGAGATTAATGCTATTTATCGTGGGCTCCTCGAATCGCTTATAGGTGCAAATGCCTTTTACACGCGATATTGCTAAGATCGGTCGCTAAAAAACAGAATATAGATATTCGCCGGAAAAAGTCTTGTTCTCTCCTTAGGAGGTGGCGGTATATGAAAAGATACTCTGACTGTCAATAAATTCAATAGACACTGGAGCCACGCAACATTAAATTTCCAAATGGTCAGTTGCCATTTTGAAAAGAATTAAAGTTACTTAGTCGATTCCTTGGGTTTGATTTATAATTGCGAAAGTTCTTTGACAGCAAAAGCATTGCAAAATAAATTGGCTCAAAATCGGCAGCAAAAGGCTGCAGCTTCATGAAGATCATTCCGGCGTAAGCGTACGACCAACTCATATAGCAAAAGAATTTTACATGAAGTACGCTGTACCTAAAACCGGTACAGCCGGTGCTCTTTGATAATATGATTACGGGATTCAACCGCCGGAATACGGTGCACTGATTATTGTTTTCCCTGGATGATCAAGCCCCGTTCATCCCTGGGCACAGGCTTCCACTGATCGGGAAGCAGTTCCCGCAGGCGGTTTACGGGATGGCTCATGATCCGCCGAAGCATGTCGTCAAAGTACTCCCAGGGGTTGACGTCGCAGTTT
>Ga0272444_10000952_pt1 | contig 29179 bp, 27 predicted proteins | sample SSMForm13_FD_201033 | JGI IMG/M metagenome (GOLD analysis project Ga0272444, IMG submission 201033) | Marine sediment archaeal communities from Little Sippewissett salt marsh, Falmouth, MA, United States - SSM-Form-13 | ecosystem: Environmental > Aquatic > Marine > Wetlands > Sediment ...
TCATACCGATCGAGGTGGACAGAGGCAGCAGAGCATTCCGCAGGACGTGCTTGTACAAGACCGTCCTGCGAGTCAGACCCTTGGCTCGGGCGGTGATGACGAAATCTTCGTTTGTCACAGCGATGACACTATTTCGCGTGGTCTGCGAGTAGCCGACAATGCCTCCGAGTGCCATGCTCATGATGGGCAAGGCGGCATTGTTGAGTACTACCTGGATGGCGTCCCAGCTCCAATCGAATTGCGCAACCATGTCGGGGTTCGTGTAGGCTGGAAACAGCTCAAGTTCGAAGCCAAGATAGAAAGACAACATCAAGGCAATGAAGAAGCTGGGCAGGGCAACACTGATCGTGGAAGCGTTCAACAGCAGTGTGTCCTGCCACCGACCCCGCTTCCAAGCAGCCAGGGTTCCGAAGAGTAGACCGATGATTAGGCTGATGATGAGCGTGGTCGCTGACAGCACGAGGGTCCACGGCAAGCGCTGACCGATCAGCTCGGTGACTCGGGGAGATCCAGCCCGCAGGGAGGTCCCCAGATCCAACCGCATCAGGCCCTGGACATAGTGGATGTACTGCTGGAAGGTCGATACATCGAAGCCGTACTGCTCGCGTGTGAATTGCTTGATGATCTCATACTCAATATCGGACATCGCTCCCCGTGGAGGGTAGTAGCGCTCGGCGGGATCGCGCACGCCAATGCGAGGGATGAAGAAGTTGAGCGTCAGGACGACAAAGAAGATGAATACGGCGTACAAAATGCGCTTGATGACATAGCTTCTCTTCATCGCATCACTCCTTGCTCGCCCCGGCGACGAATCCGACCATCGACTCCGCAAGGCCGGAGGACTGCGATGCCGTGTCTCCAATGGAGTCGGTCCGCTCAATTTCCTGCAGGTTCGTCGTGTTGAACACCGTGGCTCCGGGAACGACCTGATAGCCGGTGAAACGGTCCGTTCGGGCAACGGAGACGATTTCCGGGCTGTAGAGAGGTACTTTGTAGTGCAAGTTTGCGATCACAGGCTGCAGGTTGTATAGCAACTCGTACTTGCGGTTCAGATTCAGCGTGGACCGCATCTCCTCGATGTCCCTGGCCAGATCCTGCTGGATCAACCTGCCGTAGTTCGAGGTGCGCCCCAGAGCCACGAAGTGGGCGTTCAGCATGATGTCCACATTGGCCAAGGAGAAGATCACTCCTTGAATGGTGATATCAAAGCGACTCGTCCACAGGTAGGTCGTCTCCGGCGAACTCCCCTTGGCCTGATAACGTATCTCGATACCGATTTTCTGAAGCTGAATCTCCAGGAACGCGATGAGCTCAATCTCCCCGGGGTGACCGAGAATCCTGAACGAGACACGCTCACCGTCAAGAAGGCGATACCCCTGTTCGTCCTTGTCAGGCAGGATCCGATTCAACAGCTGGTTGGCTCGCCGCAATCGCTCTGCTTGCTCACCCCCGAGGACGTCAGCGTTCGGATTGTAGAAGTCGCTTAGGCTTTCACGGATCAGACCAGCGCTCACGGGGGCGGCAGCCCCGTTGGCCACGAGTCGAATGAGCATCTCCGTATCAATGGCCAGCGCAATCGCCTCACGCATCGTTTGATTCGCCAGCAGATTGCGCATCGGAGCCTGCTCGGCTGTCACCGGATTCACATTGAACACCAAGGTCTGGGTGTACGTGCCCTCGGCAACCGAAACGAAGAGGTCATCCCGGCCTTCGAACAGACGCACGTAGTTCGGGCTGAGGCTGGCGTCGAGCATATCGATATGGCCTTGCATCACAGCATAGATGGCCACATTGAGTTCCTGGTACAGGACGAGGCGAAGGGTCTCCACAGCGTAGAGCGCGCTGGAGTCGTCCTTGGTCAGATGATAGAGGGGATCCCGCCTGAGGATGATTTGGGAAGGTCCGGATTCCGCTGCATCCAGTACGTAGGGACCGCAACCCACGGGATGCTGGTAGAGATACTGCATGTTGGCGTCGGGGTTCCGGCAGTTCAACTGGCTCTCCCGGCTGACGATCGGCGCCCACACATGTTCTGGCAGGATCAGGACCGTCGTGAACAGACTGGTGACCGCGCCCAGCACGCCACGGACATGGAGGTACACAACGTGATCCCGTTCCGTCTCACCGATCAAGTAACCCTGCTCGGAAGCTCCGTGGTTGTAGGTGAAAACGCCCTGAAGCTGAAGCTCTCCGGAGTTGGAATACAGATGCAGTAGATCCGCAGTCCAGGCCAGAGCGCCCGCGTGGTTCGACAGGTAGTTGTTCCTTGCGATATCGAGCGTGTAGTACACGTCATCTGCCGTCACTGGCTCCCCATCGCTCCAGCGGGCGCGAGGGTCAAGCTCGATTCTGACGGTCAGATACTGCTCGCTTCTCCCATTCTGTGGATTCAGAAGGGTCTTCACACCCTCGGTTTCGAGCCGATCATAGTCGATGCTTCCGGAATCGGTCACGATGGAGTGGCCTTGCGAGTCCACGTAATACCACTGCTGTGCGAGATTCGGCAAGAACTCGCCCGTCTCGTCGTCATAGGAGAACAACGTACTGTAGAGCATGCTGGCAATGGTTGGGGCGATGCCATCGCGGGAGAGCCAAGGCATGAAGGCGCACGGGAAAGACGATTGGACCACCCCCACATAGAGGGTATTCGTTGAATCGGTCCGGCGCGGATACTCGATCTTCTGGCAACCTGTCAGGAGGATGGCCGTACAAGCCCCCAGCACCAAGCAGGCCACCAGCACCCTTCGCCTTGTGGGCATAGCCCTCCCGGTCATGCGCGTCTGAACCGTCTGGAAGCCGGCCCCGCCAGGCCATGCTGGTGCCTGGCGGGGCCGGACTAGCCTATCGACTGATCACGGCCTCACTGCCTCTTCAAGCTGAAGCCCAAACCACCCATCCCGGACGTGGCGGCCATCCCTGGGAGGTTGATGCTCAAATTCAGTCCGGCTTCGCTTACTGTGCACATCGGAGCCGGTTCCATCCCCGACAATACGACCATGAGGGTCATGGCCCGCTGCAAATCGAAGGTCCCCGTACTGTCGATGATTGCCTGTCCGGCATCATCCGAGACCAGCAACTCGTAGCTGCCATCCGCTTTCAGGGTCAGAAGAGTGCTGTACTCAACCTCTTCATGCGTCGCCGAGCCGGCGAATGCTCCCAGGATCGACTCGCCGTACATGACCATTTCGGTTCCCGGCATGCTACCGATCACCCGGAAGCTCCCATTCAGCGTCAGGTTCTCCAACGTCCCGGCGTAGGCGGTTCCATCGTCTGGTTCGAAACTGATGTCGGTCTCGGTGACATCGTAGGATCCGGATTCTTCATATGCCTCAGGCATCCCGACATCCGCGGTGTAGTGATAGCTGCCGAACATGTCCAGAACCATGGTCGCCTTGGCGGTGTACATCGCGGTGGACTTCTCGCCAACGTACGTACCGGCTACATCAGCGTGCGTCGCGATGCGGAGCAGGCCTTCCGTCCGAGATCTGGCCATTTCCGAGGGGAGGATTCCCACAGTGATCTCGCCCTCAGCGCTGATGGTTCCTTGCACCGCCGCTTCGTCAGTGGGACCGAGTGTGAACTGCTCTCCATCGACATTCCAGCTTCCGGTCTCCACAAACGTGTAGATCTCCCCCCCCATAGCAAACTCGCTCGCAAACACATAGCGCAGACCTGCTTTGAGGGTCAGGGTATACGCGTAATCGATTGTGCTGCCCATGGCCTGTGTGGAGTGAGAGCCGGAATAGGTGCCGTAGTAGTCGGACAAGGCCAACGTGTCCGCGGTGAGGGTATAGACGATTTCCGGATCATCCGGGTCTTCTGCGGAGTTAATGATGTTGCTCTGCCCGTAAGGTAGAGTGGACTGGAATACAAGGTTTGGGCCGTCCAGCACGAACGTGGCCGTCTTGGGACTGTCGGAGGTGTGCTCCTTGTAGATCATCATGTGGACACCCCCGCTCTCGGCGATTACGCCTTCGCCACGGCTTTCGCTTGGATCGAAGTCGATGCTGGGAGAAAGCATGAACGCACCATCGGCGCCGATCCGCAAGTAGAATACCAACGGCATACCAAGCCTGGCGATGTCGATCTGGTAATCGCCGGCGATCGCCTCGAAGCGGGCAGAGCCGAATGCCGCGGAGCTAAGAGCCACAAGCATCGCCAACAAGACAAAGATCCCTGCTCTGAACTTCCCTTCCATACGTATCCTCCTCCTCCAGCCTCGAAACAAGAGCCCGATCAAACTCGAGCAAACACGGAACCTGCGGCGGTTCCAGCCTCATCCGCCAACATACATCCCCCGTTTTGCCATGTCAATACCCGTCTCCGGCCGGGACCGCACAGTCACCCCACCAGTGGTATGCGCCATCGGTTCGCTGGCCCTGCGAGAAGAAGGATTCGAGATAGGGCCTCCTGTCGACCTTTTGACGGAACCCCACAGGCGGGCTAGTATCGCAGCAACATCCAGCAACTGAGGGAGTTTGTCATGCAATCAGCCGAGGCGTTTTTCAATTGGGCTTTCCGGTCCAGGGCACAAACCGTCATCAAGCTCCATGAAGGAGAGGACATGCCAAGGGAGAAGGTCTTCCTCAGCTTCTGCTCCCACAACCCTGCGTTCGTCTCCCATGGCCCCGACGGGCTCAACGGAAGCATCAAGGGCGTCGGGTTTCTGCCCAAGCCCGAGTACATGGAAGAGGTCCTGGACGCCTACATGGAGCACATCAAGAGCTACGACGGAGATGACCAGGCCTACAGCAAGCGTGGCTTGGCCGTGCTGGTTGAGCACCTCTATCGCCCCGAGGTGCATGCCCGGATCGACTTCACGCGGCTAGGCAGTCTGGAAATGGCCAAGAATCACAGCTGGAACAACTACCGTGCCAATCCCGAAGCAACCCTTATCTACTACCAGCCTCCGATGATCTCCTACGAGCTTCGTGGCTCCGTCGAGATCTATGATGAGGCAGAATCCGGCAAGCGCGAGCTGTACCAGCAGTTCATCAATGCACAGCATGATGTGTACCATCGACCGAACATCGACCGCTGGCTCACCTACCCTGCGTATGTGTTTGGCATTCGGGAGGTCTGGGACAACTGCGCCACCAAAGAGGGGTTCGGCACTCAGATGCAGTACCCGGTCTGAATCCTGGCGCGAGGGTGCGTGAACTAGGTTCGAAGCTTCCTCAGTTGCGGGAACAAGCAGGGTGCACTTGCGCGACGATCTCGGTGTCGAGTGGCCGCTGGTCGTCGTTTCCTTTCCCAAGCCTGTGATCCCATGAGCGACAGTGGGAGTTCTCTTCTCACCTCGTTTCCACCAGGAGAGTGAGACCTTCGGTCGGAGTGCGGAAGTGACCTTCACCCCGATCTCAGGGTGAAGGTCACGATCGAGCGTTTCCAGATGGTAAGGCCTGAAGACCGCGCAGCGAGCAATCGGTGAGTGAAGCGGGGACTGTCCTGCTACGCCGACTCGATTCACACGACTTACGGCACTGACCTGTGCTGCAACGCCGTGCTTCGGCTGGATTCCGAGGGGAGACGGTCACACGCGCCCCTCCGCCCGCCGTTGCGTGCAAGGCAGAGGGGCCCTTCATCGCCATCAGAATCGGATGGCGGCTCACCCGTACTTCCCGGCAAGGCAGTCAACAGCGACCTCGCCTCGGGGAGCTTCGCCTCCTCTCAGACGCTAGCCATCCTTCGTGAGTTCGGCGAGACGTCTCTCGACTTCGAAGTCCTCTGATACGTCGTCAAGGCTCTCGAACTGAGCATCCAGAGAGGACGCTGCCAGCTCGGCCTGGCCAACAACCTTGGCTTCCTCGCGACGGATCTTGTCTTCGAAGCGGCTGAGCTCACTGGTAGGGTCGGTGATGTTGACGCTCTTGATGGCGTCGTACACCTTTGACTGAGCCTTCACCATCTTCGCTCGTGCCACGATCTCATCGCGCTTCCTCTTCAGCTGTTCGAGTTTCTCGTACATCGAGGTGAGTCCGCTCTTGAGCTTGGCGACGACCTCGGTTTGCTGCGCGATGCTCGGTGCCAGATCTTTGACGAGCTCTTCCAAGCCAATTTGGCGCTTCAGCGCAACCCGGGCCAGATTCTCAAAACGGCCGGCCTCGGTAGGATTGGCCGCAAGCAATTCCTTCGACTTCGCCGCCGCGGCGTGCGCCTTGGCACCCCACTCGGCAGCGGCCTCCTGCGCCTCTCTGGAGTCTTCCTCCATCATGCGCAGGTTACCGATGGTATGGGCCACCGCCTCCTCGGCCTCGGAGATGTTCCTGCTGTAGTCACGAACCATCTGATCGAGCATCTTCTTGGGATCCTCGGCGGCATCAATCAGCGCATTGATGTTGGCCCGCGCAAGTTGCCCAATCCGTCCTAGAATCGATTGCTGTGCCATGCGTACTCCTTCTCGTCTATTCCCAGTGCTGCACCGTCACAATGACCTCTAACTGACCTCACCCTCTAGAAGCGACCGCCGCCCCCGCGACGCATGCGTGTGCTTCTGCCTCCGAAGGACGGAACCCTGCTACGTCCGCCAAACGAGCCGCCTCGGCCTCTTCGGGCGCTTGCTCCCGACCCTGACCGGGTGAGGATGCCGCCCAGGATGGCACCGGCGATGCTGGAAGCTAGATCCCCCGTACCGCCGCCGGCATGTTCCAAGCTGCTCCTTGCCACGGATCCACCTATGCCGCCCACGGTTCGCATGATTGTAGCTCGCTGTGTTTCCGATTGAGCTTCACCGAGCGCGCGGCGAGCGAGTTCGTGGGCTCTTGATGCTCGATTGACGGCGGCGATTGGATCGGAAGCACGAAGAGCTGTGGCTTCCGTGAGGAGATGCTGCGCCTCGGCCAATCTCGCGCGAGGACCGCTTCCGATCGCCCCCCGGTGGGTTGTGATGTAGTCCCTGGCAGCCGAGATCTCCGCACGGGCTGCGAGCAACGTGCGCTCCAGCATCGTCGCTGCTTTGGCGCGCTGCGCTCGCTGCTCGCGAACCGCCACCAACGCGTTCTCCAGAGCCTCGTCAGCATCCTCCAGGTGGCGTAGCGAAGCCAGCGGGTCACGACCACCGTCGGCGGCTGCAGCTACGGTTGCTGCTCCAACAGCCGCTTCTGCCGCAGCAACAAGGGCGGCAAGTTCCGGCACGGCACCAGCAGCGCGCGCCTCTGCGATGTCGCGTTTGGTCTCGGCAAGCGCTTCGTCGATCTGCTCTCGGGCCTGATCAAGATCCGTTCCCAAGCGCCCGATTGCGGCAAGAAATGTCTGCGCTTGCCCGGTGGCCTCCTGGGCTGCGAGAACTCCTACTGCTGCCGCACCGCGCCGACCTGCGGCGAGATCCTCACGACCCGCCGTTATTTGCTCTCGCGCAAAGCGAATACGCAATGCGGCTTCGTTGGGATTGGTTACCACTGATTTGAGCGCCGCTGGCGAATACACCGAGGCCAGTTGAGAAAGCTCCTGCGTCGCTGTGGGCAGATCGACCTCTAGCTCCGCCAACTGCCGTTCCAGCACGGTTAGAACCTCCTCCGCTTTGTTCTCGAGATCGCGCAATCTATCGAAGCGCTCTGCCTGAGCGTCGAGCTTCTCGTTTGCGGCGGCGGTATGCTGGAGCACCGCGGCGAGGATCTCTTGCTGAACGTCCTTCTCTGCGTGCTCGTCGAACTGCCTGTAGAGGTTGAACGCCTCGTTGAGTTCTCGTGTGGCCTCTGACAGAGCCCGCTCAAATGGTGCTGCTTCTTCTTCGCCAAATTGAGCTTGCGCAAAGCCCAGCTCGTCGGTGCTAGTCTTGATTGCATCGTCTGTCTCAACCAGTTCCTCGCTGGCCCTACGCCGCAGTTCCGCAAGGGATATCGTCGGTGCCGCCGTGGTTCCCGTAGCCGGAGCTTGGAGTTGTGCGCCGCGCTTGCTGCGCTGACGCTTCACTCCGCGCCAGACGAGCAACGCGATCGCAACGAGGGCAATTGCGATGAACACTGTTCCGTAGCTGAATCCACGATCTTCGCCTGCCGTGCTCGGCGCAACGTCCGTCGTCACGGCATCGCCACGCAGCGCTTGTTGCATACCTGCGGCCGCACCGATGGCTGCCCCGGCCCAGTCATTCGAGGAGAGCTCCGGTTCCACGTCAAACGCCATCAGGTCGTTGATCTGCTGATCGGTCAGGGGGAAGTCCTCATCCACCGAATACGCATATGCTCGATCTTCGACTGCGACCGCGAGCAAGATATCACGAAGTCCCAAGTCGCTTTCGATAGCGGTCTCGTGCGCCCACTCCTCGGCTCTGAGGCCAGAGAATGTGTCGACGTAGGCTACCCATAGCTGGACCCGAGCCTCCGCCAACAAGGTCTGAAGCGCTTCCTCTACATCTTGCTGACGGTCGCCTAGGGCTCCCGCACGGTCTTCGACTTGCGAGCCGAGTCGAAAAGGGTTCTCGGCCATGACCGGGGCCGATAGGAAGAGTCCTCCGACGATTGCCGCGATGATCGCGACCACCGGAACGAGGGCCAGCGTGAGTTGCCGTGTGTGACGAGGTGTCACCGATTTCTCCCTTCCCAAAGGCACCTGGTGATTCACTGCATCCTCCCTGTCACGATACAGCCGGGAGTGTTGAATGGCAATTGGCTGTGCCGGAATGAGGTTTGGGAACAGGGGGTGCCGTCCAGGAGGCTGTTGAGCAGGCGCATCGACAGGGGCAGACCTGCGAGTCCCGTTTGGGGCCAACCGTTTGTGTCCGCAATTCGGGATTCACTGCAAGGGAACCTGCGAAACATCCTGCAGACGCCGTCCAAGGTCCGCTGCCGCGCAGATGAGCCCGTATCTCGTATCTCACAACTCACGTGATGCGCGCCACGCAGGCTCTGTGCCTCAGTTGACCTGAAGTCCGGGTCGTCTGCGCGACCAGCAGGAAGCGATCTGCTGCATTGGTCTTGACAGTGGTGACTGACTAGACTGATGCTGGAGTAGGCCGGATGGCAGAGTCAATCGGATCGCAGTCTGCAAGCAAAGGAGGCGAGATGCCGGTTATCAAGGTGATCGAGATCATTGGGACATCTGAGAGTAGTTGGGAGGATGCAGCAGCCGTAGCAGTAAGCAAGGCAACAAAGACGATTCACAACATCACAGGCGCGGAGGTCATCGCACAGACGGCCAAGGTGGAGAACGGAGCGATCCGGGAGTATCGAACCACACTTCACGTGGCGTTTGCGCTTGACGCGTAGCACCGGCTGTCATCACAGTCCATCGCACACGGTAGCGCCCTGAAAGGGACGTCGTTTGCCTTCCCTAGCGGTCTGCTTCCGGTGTTTGTCACGTCCTGTCCCGCAGGAGCGAAAAGAGGCTCCGCCGACGCGTCGATCGAGAAGGCTCATCGGATGGCATTTACGGGCGTCTTCTGACGTTGCGTCGGTGATTGCTGTTCAGGAGGAACGACATGCATGAGGTCCAACTTGCGGGAACCCACGAAGAGCTTGGTCACGCCTACGGACAGTACATCGCCGAGCGCAAACTCGGCCAGTGGTGGCGGGAGCCAAGCCCGATGAAGCTCGAGTTTGTGAAGGCCTGCGAGCAAGCCATTGCAGAACACGCGCCCGGCTACCTGGACGAACTGCGAGCGTTGGCCAAACCCAACGACGCCGACTACTACGTGGTCCTTTCGAGCATGATCGTGAGCGATTGGCTCGAGTTCCCTGCCTGCAACGTGGTGGCCGTGTCGGGAAAGCGGACAACGAATGGACGGACGATCTTCATCCGGAACCATGATTGGGAAGACGAGGACACCGAATACGTCACATGCTTCCGGACAGCGCTGAAGGATGGCCTTCGGAACATCGCCTTCGGCTACGCGGATCCGGGCCGGTACGACGGCGTGAACGAAGCAGGCTTGGCGATTGGTGGATCATCAATCCCCTTCTACACGGGCAAGCTGCAGCCTGGCCTCCGAATGAACGTTGTGACCAGGTGGGTTCTGGATACATGCCCCGATGTTGTGTCGGCAGTGGAGTTCATCAAGAGCGTCCCGCACATGGAGGGAATCGCGTACCTCCTGGCGGACAAGAGCGGTCTTGTCGCGCGCGTCGAGGCGGCGCCCGGAGAGAGCGTCGATGTGACGCTCACCGGTGGTGGCATGCTGGCGACGGTCAATCGATTCCAATCGGAGGCGTTGTCCCCGTACGATCGCATCTCTGATGATGAGGCCTGGGTTCCAGAGTTCCAACGTCGCATCGAGGCGTGGTACGAGGCGAACCGTGGCGCCATCGACCTCGACGAAGCCATCCGGTTCGCGAGCGATCACGACTTCGGCATCTGCAATCACGGTGAGCCAAACGTGCGTTGCCCGACGATCTACTCGTGGGTAGGCGAACTGGGGATTGGCGAGCTTCATCTAGCGCACGGCCGGCCTTGTGAGAACGAGTATCGCCGGTTCAAACTGGAAGGGTAGTCGGTGATCCAGAGTCTGCAGATGTTCCGCACGTCCTCAGGACCCTGCTGCTGGTGCAAGGGATCTTCCCTGCGTGTCAAGTTCGCTGACTTGCTTCGGCCCTCTCGGCCCGTCGTGTGAACGTCTGTCGATTCGAGAACGCCATCGGCCGCGAGAGGATGATCTTCACCTCCGGATCCGGCTTAGACATGATGTCGGAAGCGACAGGGACTGGCGGTTTTGTGAACGAAGAGCATGGAGACATTGGGATCGTCCGAGATCCGTATAGGGACTGCAATTCGAAGCCTATTGCACAGCGGACAGGACTCCCGTACTGACCGCCAAATGGTAGTCTGTGACCTGGGCGCTGAACGCTGAACGGTGCCTCAGGGCCCTGACCAGCCCTCCATCGGCGGCTGCGAGCGGCTATCCGAACTTGCTCTGGAAGTGGCCCGAACGCTGGAGGCAGTTCAGTTTCAGGCGCTGGGCGGAATGACCTGGTAGCCAAGCTGCTTGCAGTAGGCATCTATATCGGGAAGAGGCCAGCTCTCGACGATCTTGCCTTCAGACAGGCGCGCAAACCAGGCCTCTCTCCAGACTGCCTGTCGCTTGAAGCTGGCGTGGGTGCCGCGATACTCCATCAGACAGACAACCATATCCCCATCCGCGAGAGTCAGCTTGATGTCGACTCTCAAGTCGGGGATTTCCCTCGTCATGAACTCCTTCATCTCCGATTTCGCCCGGTCATTGTCGGTGTCGAAGCCCCGGATTAGGCCCTGGGTCAGTTCAACCTGAAGGGTCTGCTCGCCCCGACGTACGCCTACTTTGAGTTTGCTGCCCCGATAACGCTGAACACCCTGCGATATGTCCTCATAGGTAGTCCAGCGCTGGCGTTCATCCTCTACCCAAAGCAGTTCGTCTTCCACCCGAAGCTTCCCCTCAGCAGGACTGCCGGGGATGATGGCGTTGATGATGTGCTTGTCCCCTGAGATGTCTCTAGAAAAACCCATACCGAAGAAGGGAGCTCCCCGCGCGATGTAGTCCTGGCTGAAGTACTTGTCCCATACATCGATCCGCTTCTGATTGACGACCTGCTCAAGGACATCTTGGATGATCTCAGGATTGGACTTCATCAACTCGTGACCTCCCGTTGTAGGTACCATTGGTGGATGAGCCTGCTTCCGTCTTGGATCCAGCCATTGTATGGAAACCGGCGGTTCCGGGGTGAAGGTCGCTCGATCCGATTCGGTGCGTGGTAGAAGATCTCACTGAGATGACACGATTCGGAGACCGCCTTCGCAGGGTCATGCGGAAATGGCGACCGGCTACTTGATCACGCCGACGGCGAATAGGACACCGAAGACAAAAACGAGGATCCCGGCAACCTGATAGAAGCCGTGCACCCGTTCGCCCCAGAGAATCTTCGACCGGGCGACCAACAGCCTGTACACGATGAAGTCGCTCCTCGTGGTCCCGGAAGCAAGCAAGAAGAGGCCAAGTGCTGCAACCAAACATCCCCAGAGCATGTGCATGGCTGTCCTCCCGCGACACAGTGTGGCAGAAGGGGAGACCGGAACTGCGGTTTGGAGAGTGTGTGCCTAGAAGGGAACAGACACCATCACGCCCGGCATTCATGGAATGGCCTCTGGCGCCTGGGGGACTGAGTATAGAGCGGGTTCGGGAGCTGCTGGGTGGTGACGTGTCGTGCTCTCCCGGAGTGCGGGGGTGAAAGGCTTGTGGAGCATGGCTCGGAAGGACCCCGAGTAGTTCATCTGGTGCTCCAACTAGGTCTTTCTCCTCCTTGCCATCCTCGCTCCAATGGCGTCGAAGAGCCTTCCAAGGGCCTTCCTCAGCGGCCCGAGGCGAACGGGATAGAAGTAGTCAGCATCGAACCAGCCCTTGTCCTTGTAGTACATGTAGTCGCGGCTGTTCTCATCGAGCTCCAAATGCATGGTTGTTCTGCCGATCCGAAAGCCCATGAGCATAGCCAACGTCGGCACAGGATAGCTCTCATTGGCCAGTGCCTCGTAGAACCTCTTGGCCTGCTGGGCCAATACCTTCTCCATCTTCCGCGAATCCTGCGGCATCATGGGCTCGCGAGCGACGATACGGCTTCCGGCCACAGTGTTGAAGCCAAAGCAGGATCCAACTAGATTGAGATACTTCCCCATCCCTCCGCCAAATGGGAGGCCTTGGACAACCACGTTTGTGAATGTCTTGCCGAAGAATCGAGGGCGGTGGCCGTAGAAAGCAAGGCGGTCGATGAACGTCTTCATCAAGCCCGACACTTGGAACATGTAGCTCGGGGAGGCAAAAACGACACCGTCAGATGTCGCCATCTTCTCGATAAGCACGTCACGATCGTCCTTGAGCGGGCAAGCGTCTTCACCTCGCTCGAAGCACAGCTTGCAGCCACGGCACGTCTGGAGCTCGTAGTCAGCCAGCATGACGATCTCGGGCTCAACATCTCCCAACGCGCGAAGGCTATCGAGGAATCGGCGAGCGGATTCATGCGTGTGCTTCGTACGAGCACTCCCGATGAATGCAGTAACCCTCTTCAATGCTCCCCCTGTCCTTCTACTGAAGCATGGTGGGATGCCCCGCGTAATCGTAAGGACTGGTGCGAGTCGGAATCAAGAAGCAAAGCGGTCATACTGATCCCAAGTCATCTCTAGGGACTGATGCACTCTGCATGCGAACGAAGCTTCGGTCATCTGGCGCCTGGGGGACCGGATGTGGAACGCGCTCGTACCCCGCATCGTGGTGATGGATGTCTTAGCCCTGAAGGCGACGAGATGAGTGAACTCAGTTGGGATAAGCGATTTGCTGGGCCAGCGTGCTGCGAGGCAGACTGATGGCCAGATTCTCGATATCCGTTTCCAGGCCCAATTCCGGAGCAGGATCAACTGACGTGGCTCCTAGTCCTGATTCCGGTCCGAGACTTGGGTGGTATGGCGGAATTGATTCCTGTTCAGCGATTCCGATAGGCTGCAATCACTATGATGGCTCTCTCAACGTTGCCAAGTAGTTGCAGAGCTGTACTGGCAAGCGGAACGCTCCTCACGCTCGCACTTCTTATTGCACTATCTGCGCCAACCCTGGCCGATGTTGTCAGCTTCCCGGATCCCGGACTTGAAGCAGCGATCCGTGACGCGCTCGAGAAACCGGCTGGAGATGTCCTCGACACCGACCTGGTAGGATTGGCGTCTCTGCATGCCGTGAATCGGAACATCGCGAATCTCGAGGGTATCGAGCGTTGCAGAAATCTGGAGAGGCTTTGGCTAGACAGGAATGAGATCATAGACATCGGCCCGTTGTCACGTCTGAGCAACCTGTCCATACTCACACTGAGCGACAACCGAGTCATCGATATCGGCCCGCTATCCGGGCTGGCCGATCTCCTGTATCTCGATCTGGACAGCAACCGGGTTGTCGAGATTGGCCCACTATCGGGGTTGGTCAGTCTCAAGCACCTCTATATTCGCGACAATCTGGTTATCGAAACAAGCGCTCTCTCAGATCTCACCAGTCTCGAACACCTCTGGCTCGATGTCAATGGCATCTGCGACATCAGCCCGTTATCTGGTCTTCTCAACCTATCGTGGCTCTCTCTGAATCGAAACGTGATCACCGATATCAGTCCCCTATCTGATCTGACCAGCCTTGTCGAGCTCGGACTGTACGCCAACCGGATCACCGATATCAGTCCTCTGTCTGGCTTGACCAACCTTACGAGGCTCTGGCTGGGCGTCAACATGATCTGTGACATTACACCGTTGGCGGACCTAACGAATCTTGCACTCCTTGACCTCCACGACAACCAGATCGGAAGCATTGCTGTGTTGGTTGAGAACGCAGGGTTGGGCGAGGGAGACGTATTGGACATCTGTCACAACTCGCCCCAGCTTCTGTGGGGGCCGCTTCTCAAGGGCGGTGCACAAGACATCGAAGCCTTGCGGGATCGAGGAGTCGAGGTTCACGCTGGATCGGCAGTCGAGTAGCGGTGGCACGGATCCGACCCGAATCCGATGCCGGACAGTCGAGTCCGATTCGCCTCTAAGGTCGTCGTAGCACGTCCATGAACGGCACCGCCAAAAACAGGGAATGGGCCACAATGCAGAACGCGGTTGCCAGCTGTTCCGTGGTGAGCGCTGACTGTGCTCTGCCATAGGCCAGATCCAGACACCTCTTGAGATCGGGATTCCAGTGTGGGCATTGGCTTCAGTCTTCGCATCGATTCCGTGACCCGTTAGGCTGCCACGGGAGCGCACCGTACGCAGGCTAGTCGAGATCCAGAGCCACTGCATCAAGGGAGCGTGCCGTATGACGGCTTTCTGCACCTACTGCTCAGACAAGAAAGATCACTCAGAAGGCGAGATGTCCGCGATTCAACGTTATCGGAGTCCTAGGATCAGCTCCGTCTACGCTGCTGCCCTAGGTCTGGGATTTGGCTTTGTCATCCTCTCTGGCGAATACGGCATCCTTGATCCGTGCGACCCCATTCCGGACTACGCCCACCTGTTGCTACCCGAGGAAGTGCCGAAGCATTCGGAGTTGGTAGCAGGGCAGCTAACGGCGCTGGGAGTGGAGGATCTTGTCTTCTTCACAAAGAGAGAGTCAGCCGACCCCAATGTGAAGCCATACTGTGAGTCCGTCAGCAAGGCGTGCAAGAAGGCCCGAGTAGAACTGAAGTTCGTCTATCTGCCCTAGAGATTTCCCGCTCCGGGACCAGCCCGAACAGATGTCGCAAGCAATGCACGCGAGAACCAGATCTTGTGGGGCCGAGACCGGAACTCCGTGTCGGATCCTTGGGCCCAAGTGTGGAACGCAGTCGTTTGCTATGTTGTGGTGACGGACGGCCACGGCAGAGTCTCACGCGGTCGGATTCACTCGCTCCAAGAGAGATCTGAACCGAGGAAGGTCCTGCACAGGACCGAACCCGGGATGAGTCTAGATCGACAGGATGACCCAGTTGTGGTCTTCAAGTGCGAGGACAAGTGCTTCGAATCCTGCGTCTACCAGTCCCGACAGCACAGAACAGCATGAGCGGATTGGCCCGGACGATCCGCAGGGCACGCGCTATCCAGCTGAAGCGACTTGGACTGCTTACTCGTCTCCTACAGCTTGGCTTGACCTGCTCCGATGATAGCTTTGCCTCGCGTTCGGCTTTGCTTCTTCAGCAGGCGTCAGTGCTCCATATGTTCGTACGCGCCGATGTCATACGCACTACCTTCCGGCCTTTGGTTCCCGTCGTAGTCCTCTTGCGGTGCGCCAATTGCCGTTCCTCCGTCTGCGGCGGGGCTTCCCTGTGCCAGATGGAGATCATACTTCACCGAGTCGATGAACAAACCGTCAAGGGTATCGATGACTGCGGAATGCGCATCCTGGCCGCTGTAGCTGGTCCAGCTCCCGATTCCTACCTGCTGCAGAGAGAACTCATCCTCATAGCCAACCACAATCGCACGATCACCAGTGCTGCTATGGAAGAGGTTGTAGTCCCCCCGGTAGTTGCTTGCGTTTCGCTGCTCGAACGCCAATCCGATGTTGGTGCCGCCCGCCAGAATGCAGTTGTACATGAGAAGCGTGTCAGAGGCGTTTTCGACCCAGACTAAGTAGGCTTCTGCTTCATATAGAGTGCAATTCGCGAGTGTCGTTGTCCCTGGTTCGCCATCCCAGTCGAGCTCCACAACGGCGCTGCCGCAGCTATGGCCGATGCAGTTCACGAGGTCCACGTTGTCTTGCCAAAGCTTATAGGCACCGTTCGAGCAGTTGTAGGCGAGGCACGCATTGAGGGTTGTGTTCCGTGAGCTGATGTCGAATCCGTCGAAGACGTCGAAGGCCCTGCAACGATTGAACTCGAAGTCGTGTTGTGTTCCGTGTCCCAGGGCGAAGCCATCGACATTCTGCTGGGGATCTCGACCCGTATGAGCAACGCAATCGTTGAAGGTGCCGTTGTAGCAGTCCGCACCACCTGATGGTGACACATCAAAGCCGTAGAGATCGAAGTGATGAACCTGGACTCTGTCCAACACGAAGTCGTGCGTTCCATCAGCGATGCCTACTCCGTAGAAGACATCGTGGACAACACAGTCTCTGATCTCGAGGAACGGAGCGCTTTCTGCCCAGATGCCGTTCTCCTCCCAGTTGCAGATCTCGAGACCGACCAGTTCGATGAACGGCTTGGCCACGACAAGTCCGTTCTGTGATTCGGTAACGCCTGTTCCATCGATAATTGGGGTCTCGCCTGGGAAGGCCGAGAACACGATATGACTCTCGGGGCCGCCTTCGTTCTCTATGTACACATGCTCGTTGTATATCCCGTCTTTGATGTAGACTGTGTCGCCCGCAGTCGCAGTTGCAGCAGCGTGCTGAATGCTCAACCATGGCAGTTCCTCGGTCCCCGGATTGCTGTCACCGGCAGCTTGGGAATTCCCGTCTACGTAGTAGTCTGCTGCGACGCACACCTGGAAGAGAAGCAGCAGCAACCAAGGCAAGATGACAGAGCAGCGGAAGACGCTTCCTTTCCTAATGGGTACCTCCTCCGAATTCCTCTCCGGTCACTGTGGCAAGTTAGGCTTCGAGCTAATGCTACCCTCAAGGCCGGGGATTTTGAAACGCAATCTGATCCCCTGGAGAACCATACCTGGCGAACGTGATTCGGTGTCCTCGGGCCTGCGAGCAAAACGTGCCCGATAGGTGCTCTGGAGTCGCGAGCACACGTTGCGTCATTCCGCTTCTCAGGATCCTCGTTTGGACTCTCTGTGCCGTGCGCCCGGAGGACGTTGCGAACGACACTTCCTCCGTCGGTTACGGGCGCACGTGTGGCTGCTCGTTCGGACCCGCATCGGCCGCTTTAAGTCTTTCCAGTTCGACGCGAGCCCAGGCAGGGACCGAATTGAGTCACCCTGCTTCAGTCCAAGGGGCTTCGCGGGGTTCGTGGCTATCTGCCTCGTCGCCGAGGCTTCACTGAGTCCTTCCTGCCGCCAGAGCTGAAAGCCTACCCAGCTCACCCTCTGCGTCCGTTTCGAGACGGAATCCCGATCCCCACTGATTGCACTGGCAACAGCTGGTGCTTGAGCCAGAGTCTTGGAGTCTTGGAGGCTTGGGGACTGAACACAGAACACAGAACGCATCCGCGTGCTGCTGCGTGGTGATCAGAGTCTATTGACAGGTACTGCGAAATCTCGAATACGCCGCTGCAGAATGTGATCTGCGCACAAGGCATGCTGTGCCTATTCCGTTAGGTGTCTGGCAAGGCGCTTGGCCAGCGCAACAATGGTCAGTATGGGCGGAAGCCCCGGCGCCTTGGGAAGCACACTCCCGTCACACACGAAGAGACTCCGAGTGCTGGTCTGCAGGTCCTCATCGACGACCTCCCCAATTGCTGCAGTCCCACCGGGATGAGCACCCTGCGGTGCTGATGTCGTGATCGACTTGGGATCTGCGCCAGCCTTGATCAGGATCTCTGCTGCAATGGCTGCCCCTTCATCGAGTCTTGTCCGATCGCTCTCAGTGACCGCCTTGTTGACTGTGCCATCAGGATGGACCCGACCAGAGGAATCATCGGCGGTCTTCGTCATGATTCCCAAGAGCTTCCGATCCGAGAGGGCGAGTCCCTTTGCACCAAGCTCCATGAACCGGACCATCTTTGGGTGATTCACGTAGGGTGACAGGATGAATCCCTTGTCGTGATGGAACTCGTGATTGACCATGGACATGGTGGGTTCTCGACATAGATTGAGACCGGCAGTTGTGCCGTATGTGTTCACGAGCATGTCGATAAACAGACCAGTCCCTGCTTCTTCGATTCCTGACTTCTGGAGGATCACCGGAGTTCCAAGCCCTCCTGCAGCGAGAATCGTCACATCGGAGAGGATCTCCATTGGGCCATTCGGTCCGATTGCTATGGCTCCCGTGGCGGTACGATCCGTCACGAGTACGCTGTCAACCGAAGTATTGTAGAAGACCTTTGCGCCATTCCGCTCTGCTTCATCCAAGTAGTCGAGCGCTGTCCATTTCGCTTCGTGAGGACAGCCGAAGACACACTGCCCGCACTGCCGACACTTCTGTGGATCGATGAACTTCGGCATCGGCTCCATCTCGTAGCCGAGGGCGTGGGACGCAGCAAGGATAGCTTCGGATCCTTCTGAACGAAGGCTTTCCTGCATTGGCGAGATCTGCATGTCGAGCTCCGCTTCCTGAAACTCCCGCTCGAGTTCTATGCCTCGCTCAGCCAGCTCCGCCTCGAGGCAACGCGTCCCGTTCCCACAGGAAACCACCGTCGATCCGCCGGCCATAAGAGTCCTCCAGAGGATCACGCCCTCCTTCGATTTCCGCGGGATCTTCGTGGTCTTGTTCGCATCGAAGAACGCAAGGGAGGCTCGGAAGCTCCCGAGCTGTTGAGCGCGCTCACCACGCTCGACGATAACCACATCCTGTGAGTGGAGGCTGAGTTCCTTGGCCAGAGTTGCTCCGCCCGCTCCCGAACCAATAATCAAGAAACCGCATCGAATGCTGTCCATGGGTCTCACCTCGCAAGCCATTCTGAGTCCAAGAGAGTTCGCAAGGCAAGCGGCGTGTGCGCGTGATCCCAAAGAGGGGATTGTGGATCGGAGTGGTCCTGCGAATGCTGAGCAACGTCTGCTCTCAGGCGGTTTGGAGCCTGGGGGGCTGAATGTAGAACGCGTTCGTTAGCCGTCTCGTGGGGATGGGTGGCGATGATGACTCCTGCACATCAGGAGAACGCGCTGTTTCCACTGTGGGTCCTCCACTCTGCGCCTGTCCCTTCCTGCACTTAGAGAACGACGCTTCTGACATAACGCTTGATCCGGAGCTTGGGATGAAGGTCAGGGCCTCTGTCTCCAATCCGCCGTCTGTTCGGCGAAGGCCGCCTCATCTATCGCGACGATTCCGCCGCGGACTCGCCAGACTCGTCCCATTCGCCGTTCTTGCGGTACAGTCACCCCCATACGAGAACTCGGCCGGCCACCCCGCGATAGCTTGTGGAGGAGGCCAAGGAAAGGGTGTGACGCGATGGAGACGAACCGGGCGACTGAACACATGGCGAATGGTCTGGTCTGTGCGGAATCCGTGCTGCTGGCAACCTGTGAGAAGTTCGGGGTGAATGTTGACAAGAAGGTCATCCCCAAGATCGCCTACGCGTTCGCCGGCGGGATTGGGAACACTGGTGCCGTCTGCGGCGCTGTTGCCGGTGCCGTGATGGCGATCGGGCTGATCAAGGATCGAGGCGAGACGATGGAGGAGATGATGAGCGTCCTCGGCACGGCAGCCGAGTTCCGTCGCCGCTTTGAGAGCGAAATGGAGACAATCAGCTGCCGCGAACTGACGGGGCTCGACCTCTCGGAGGCCGAGGACCTCAAGCAGCTCATGAGCTCTGACATACCTCAGACGGTCTGCTTCCCAGCCGTCGCCGCCGCGCACCGCATCGTTGTCGACTTGCTAAGGGAAACCGCCTAGTCCGTTCTCCGGGTGAAAAACGCAGGGATCTGCTTCATCTCAGGCACGGGAAGTTGGTTTTCGTCCCGGAATCCGGTCCAGGCGCAATACTGGAGTCAACATGGATCAGCGTTTGCGGAAGCCTGAGACATGCAAGGAGTGTGTGCAGGAATCGCAGAAATGGAGATATTCTGGCGCCTGGGGATTGAATGTAGAACGCGTTCGTGCGTCGCGATGTGGTGACGGGCGTCCCAAGTCTCGGCGGTGGTAGCCTCCACATCCATTCTCTCTTGGGCATTCTCGCATGGTGTCGCTCCGACGCCTGAAGGCGCTGCGCCAGATGGCAGTCAGTGGCTTCTTCGAGCCGTCTCGCAGATCCAAGGGTTCTCTCAGAACCGAGCTATACTTGCTCTTGTCTGCATATCGGGAACTGGTGCTTGGGTTCGACATCGATGGGATTACGAAGGGACGGACCGGCCTATGATTGACGAGCAGTATTCACTGTCAGGTCTGACTGAGGAAGAGATCGGGGAGCTCTGGTCCAGGACCTACAACCGCGAGGGGAAGCCAGACTGGTCGCACATCTTCCCCTACTACGCTGAGGACATCGTCTTCAGGGACAGCATTCAGGAGATTCGCGGGCTTGACGAGTTCCAGGCGATGTGTCACCGCCTAACGACGCGCTGCAAGCAGCTGAGAATGCACTTGCCCGCAGTGGTCAAGGTGCGCAACTGCATCTTCATTGAGTGGGAGATGACGATGATGTTCAAGAGGTACCCGAGCTCGACGTTGTACGGGACCACAAAGCTGGAGCTTGATGACGCGGGGCAGATCGGCAGACAACGGGACTACTACGACCTCTGGGGAGATATCTTCGACAACATTCCTTGGTTTGCTGGTCCCTATCGTCGGTTCATGCGCCGGAAGTTCGGCTAGGAGATGAGCGTGCTGAAGTACCTCAGGGAGTACCGGATGGAGGACATGCGGCAGATGCGCGCGAACAGCTGCTCGGAGCAGCGCGACAGCGACATCCGCATGGACGGTAAGCTCTGCGTCATCACAGGTTGTACGTCCGGCGTCGGCTGGGCGGCAGCGAGGCGGCTTGCCTCCTATGGGGCACGTCTTGTGATGATCAATCGCAACGCCGAGAAGTCACGACTGGCTTGCGATAAGCTGCGCGCCGAGTTCGATGCCGAGTGCGACTTCCACATCGCCGACTTCGCCGAGCTGGACCAGGTTCGGTACGCGGCTCGACAGCTCCAGGAGTCGCACGAGCGAATCGATCTACTGATCAACAACGTGGGGATGCACTCCACCAAGGCTACGCGAACGTCGGACGGCCGCGAGACCGTCTTCTGCGTCAACCATCTCGCCGCCTTCCTCCTCACCTGGACCCTCCTCGACACGATGAGGCGGAGTACGCCTTCGCGCATCATCCAAGTGAACTCACAGGGGCACCGTTTCGGTGGGTTGAGTGTGGATGACCTGGACTGGAGGCGCCGCCACTACACCGGACTCCGCGGCTACGGCGCATCCAAGACCGCGCAGCTGCTCACGGTCTGGAGATTCGCCGAGCTGCTTGAGGGCAGCGGCGTGACCATTAACGCGATGCATCCCGGCGCAGTTCGCAGCAACATTGGCAGCAACAACGGACGTCTCTACCGCTGGTACAAGAAGAACATCCTCGAGCGAACGCTGGGGGATCCGGAGATCGCGGGCCAGGCGATTCATTACCTGGCGACGGCACCGGAACTCGAGAACACCAGCGGTACCTACTTCAACCTAACGCATCCGGAGAAACCGGCGCCGCATGCGCTGGACCGGAACGTCGGACGCATCGTCTGGGAGAAGAGCTTCCAACTGGCAGGCCTGACGTGAGTGCAGAGAACGTATCCGGGCTGCCTTACGACATCGTCATCGTCGGCGGCGGCATGGCGGGGCTGACAGCTTGTGCCTACGCCGCGCGAGCCGGGCGTCGCGTTCTGCTTCTAGAGAAGGAACCGGTTCTCGGAGGGTTGGTCCAGTCGTTCGAGCGTGAAGGCTACACGTGGGATGCAGGCATCCGCGCCCTGGAGGACTCTGGCATCATCCTCCCGATGCTCGCGGATCTCGGCATCGAGGTAGATTTCGTCTCAAGTCCGGTCTCCCTCGGCATCGAAGATCGCGTGATTCCGGTGGACTCCGAAGCCAATCTGGACGACTACCGGCGGCTTCTGGAGCACTTCTTCCCGCAAAGCCGGGAGGACATCGCGAGGATCCTCAAGGTCGTCCGTCGCGTCATGAAACACATGGATGTGCTCTACGGCATCGAGAATCCGGCCTTCAAGGATCTCAAGAGGGACCGGGAGTACGTCTTCAGAAGGCTGCTCCCGTGGCTGGGCAAGTTCCTCCTGACAATCGGCAAGATCAACCGGATGGGCATGCCGGTCGATGAGTACTTGAGAAGCTTGAGCCGCTCGCAGACGCTGATCGACATCATCTCTCAGCACTTCTTCCGCAAGACGCCAGCGTTCTTCGCCCTGAGCTACTTCAGCCTCTACCTCGACTACATCTATCCGGTCGGCGGAACGAGCACGCTTCCGCAGGCAATGGCGTCCTACTGCAGCGAAGCCGGAGCCGAGCTTCGCACTGGGACCCGAATCGTGGCCGTCGACCCGCTTGCGCGCACCGTTCACGAAGAAGGGGGGGCTGTCTTCAGCTATCGACAGCTTCTCTGGGCCGCCGATCTGAAGACGCTGTACGAGTTAGTCGGCATCGAGCGCCTGCCAAGTACCCGAGATCGAAGGCGCGCTCTGGCGCGCGCCGCGCTGCTGGAGGAAGCCAGGGGCGGCGACAGTGTGTTCACGCTCTACTTGGGAGTGGAACTTGAGCCGACGTGGTTCTCCTGCAAGTCGAACGGCCACTTCTTCTACACCCCCTCAAGGCGCGGCATCGGCCCTGCGCTTCATGAGAAGCTGGATGCCCTGCTCTTCGAGGTGGAATCGAGCGAAGATGCCGACCTTCCGGAGGCAGTCAGGAATTGGGTCGAGCACTACATCCGGCATACCACCTATGAGATCTCGATCCCTGTCCTCAAGGACGCGTCCCTGGCGCCCAAAGGTCGGTCAGGTCTCATCGTGAGCGCGCTCTTCGACCATGCCCTCTGGGCGACCGCCCAGGCGCAGGGCTGGTACGAGGAACTCAAGACGACCACCGAGGAGTACTTAATCCAAGGGCTGAGCGGGTCGGTCTATCCCGGCCTTCGACAAGCTATAACGACTCGCTTCTCCTCTACGCCAATAACGATCGCGAAGACTGTCGGCAGCACGGATGGAGCCATCACCGGGTGGGCGTTTACCAACCGCGTCATGCCAGCGGTGAGCAGGATGCAGCACATCTCGCGATCGGTCGTGACGCCGTTTCCGGACATCACGCAAGCTGGGCAGTGGACGTACAGTCCTTCCGGTCTTCCGATCGCGATTCTGACGGGGAAGCTTGCGGCGGATCGAATGACGAATCGCCTGAGGGATCAAGAGAAGAGGAGGACATGAACGTGCAGGAGCTACAACGCCTCTCGTGTCGTTGGAGGCGCAGTCGCGCGCAGACAGAGGGCAACGGTCGAAGGAGGTTGCCATTGTGAGACAGATGAAGCTGCGATGGGCTTGTGTACTGGTGATCGGCTGCCTGCTGATGATTGGTACCGCCGCCTTGGGGACCACACCCGACGTGGCAGGGACATGGGCGATGCTTCAGGTCTATCCCAGGATCGCGGAGCTGCCCCTCGTGGGTGCTTCCGCTCAGGACAGCTATGTCGTACAACTGGTGGACATCGAGCAGGACGGCCTGTCCCTTGTGATGAACGACCTCTACTGCTTCACGTTCATCCGGGAGGAGTCATCCATCTCATCGACAGAGATCCCGGAGGCGTTCATGGCGTCTTTGCGCCCCCAGCCGCGTACGGCAACCTTGCTGGAGACGGACGAGGGATTTGCCTTCGACCAGCCGAACTACATCGAGGTTCGTGGCGCGATCCTGGAGAACCCGGAGACGGATGAGTTGCCAACGGATTCAGAGGATCCTCGGGTGATCGACCAAGATGAAGACGGCTTTCCTGGCATGACAGTGAACGTCAGTCTTCTGGGACTGATGACAGAACAGATCTACGTCGTGCAGCGGGTCCAGTACGCACTTCAGGGGACGGTCATCTCGAACGATCGGATCGAGGGGTTGATCGACTGGGAAGATGAGCAGAATGTCCTCGCGGCGACGAGTTCCCTTCTCATGGCAGGTACGAAGAGTCAACAGGATCCGGATCCATCGAAGCACTTCTTCGTGATGCTCCGTGCGGGAGAGACTTGGACGTGCGAGTGGCTCCAGGAGAACTGGCGAGACGTGTTCAGCGTTGCGGACGAAGCTTCGGATTAGTCTCGATCTGACGACCGCAGCACTTCTCCTTTCGACGCACTGAGCTCGTCGATGGCTCGCCGAATGACCATGGCGACCCGCTCGGCTCCCGTGCTGTTCAGGTGAATGCCATCAAGTGTGAGGTGCAGCCCCCTGCGAGATGCCGTCTTGTCAACACTCTCCGGACTGCGTAGGAAGAGCGACTCCAGCGCAATGCGAGTGACGCTTCTCGGGATGTAGTTCGACGCTTCAGATGCCGGCCACTCGCTCGGCAGCTCGGAATGCAGATCCACGTGGTGGACACCATCCAACGATTCCGAGACCGATCGGATGGTCTCGCCAAGCTCCTCGAGTCTTCGGTTCCAAGGATTCGACCGATCCTCGCCAATCAGGAGCGGCGAGACCGTGAGAATGTTGTCTGCCGATGAGCACAGGCATGTGAGCGTTCGGTCGTAGTACTCTCGGAACTCAATGGGGTCCTTCGCGCGGGGCTGTCCCATCAGCCACTTCAGAGCCGAGTGACCTCTGGAGACAGTGGCGAGCACATCATTCACACCCACCCAGAGAACCGCGAGATCCGAAACGCTTCGGTCTGCTCTCCGTGCGACCCGGCGGTACAGGCTGACCACGGTGTCGCCCCCCTTGCCGAGATTCATCAGCTCATCCTGCGGAAGCATTTTCTTCAGCGCGCGCAGAAAGGAGACCCCTGGAACTCCCCTCGTCAGGCTGTCTCCGTAGAAGGCGATGCGCATCGTGCACTCCCCGTCGTCGGCATTGCCGCTGTAGACTAACCAAGAGCACACAGTGTACTAGCCAGAACGCGGAGTGCGTGCAAGTTGACTAGGGAGTCGAGTACAGAGGAGGCACCAGACATGCTCAAACCAGGAGACGTAGCGCCAGACTTCGAACTCGTTTCGGACACAGGAGATACCGTCATTCTCGATGGATTCAAGGGGAAGAGGGTCATCGTCTACTTCTATCCCAAGGCGGACACCCCCGGCTGTACAAAGCAGGCATGCGCGATTCAGGACATCGGCCCGCAAATCGAGGATGCCGGTGTCATCGTGATTGGTATCTCTCCGGACCCGCCCGAGAAGCTGGCCAAGTTCCGTGCCAAGTACGATCTCGGATTCATCCTCGCAAGCGACCCAAATCACGAGGTTGCGGAGGCCTACGGCGCCTGGGGAGAGAAGTCGATGTACGGGAAGAAGTACATGGGCATCATCCGATCTCACGCAGCCATCGGCGAAGATGGCAAGATCGTCGCCATCAAGAGCAAGGTCAAGCCGCTTGAGACGGCAGCGTTGTGGGAGGTCTGGAAGGAAAGCTAGCCTGAGCGTGAACCAAGGAGGCCGAACGTGAGAGCGATCGACAAGGAAGAGCGAACGGCGATCCTGGCGATGCCGGCCGTCCTCATTGCTGGAGCGGCTGTGGGGTGGATGGGTAGCTCAGGCGGAGGGGCCATCCTTGGGCTTCCGGCCTTCGCGGCGCTCTACGCCCTGGCCTTCCTCATCCAGTGGGTCGTCTTCGTCCCGTCCAATTTCTTCGAAGCGAGCGCTTCTTCGACATCACAGGGAGTTTGACGTACATCTCAGTGATGGCCGTTGCTGTTGTCCTGAACGCAGCGACAGAGGCTCGATCCCTTCTGCTGCTAGCGCTTGTGGGAATCTGGGCCGTGAGGCTAGGGACATTCCTCCTACGCCGCGTCCTGCGCGCAGGGAAGGACGAGCGGTTCGATCGGATCAAGCGATCCTTCCCCCGCCTCTTCCTCACGTGGACACTGCAGGGGCTGTGGGTCTCTCTGACTCTGGCCGCAGCCTTGGCTGCGATCACGGCTGGCACTCGACAGCCGTTGGGCTTGCCCACGTTCATCGGCGTGGCTCTTTGGCTCATTGGCTTCGGGCTTGAGGTAACTGCCGATGGTCAGAAACGCAAGTTCCGATCGGATCCCTCGAACCAAGACGAGTTCATTCGGCCGGGACTATGGAAGTGGTCCCGGCATCCGAACTACTTCGGCGAGATCCTTCTGTGGACAGGTATCGCGGTTATCGCAGCGACTGTCCTGAGAGGATGGCAGTGGGCGACGATGATCTCCCCGGTCTTCGTCGCTCTTCTGCTCACGCGCGTGAGCGGTATCCCGATGCTCGAGACGGGCTAACGAGAAGTGGGGAGGCCGAAGCGACTACGAGGAGTACAAGAAATCGACATCAATCCTCGTGCCCCTTCCGCCGCGCAAGAGGTGAGGTAGTAGGGAGGGTTTGACATGAAGCACGCGAAGCCGAGAGTGGTCTTCAGCCGCTGTCTTGGGTTCGAGCACTGCCGCTACAACGGAAACATCGTCCAGGAACCTGCGGTCGAGCATCTGAAGCCGTTCGTTGAGATCGAGACCGTATGCCCCGAGGTGGAGATTGGCCTGGGAATCCCGCGTGATCCAATCCGGCTCGTTGGTGATTCGGAGGAGCCACGGCTCATCCAACCTTCGACCGGGCTGGATGTTACGGAGACGATGCGAGGCTTCGCGAGTGACCGGCTCGGAAGACTTGCTGAGCCGGACGGATTCGTGCTCAAGTATGGCTCTCCATCCTGCGGCCCCCGCGAGGTCAAGTGCTATGTGAACGAGAAGAGGGGAGCGGCATCAACCAAGACACATGGAGTGTTCGGCGGAGCCGTGATCGAACGGTTTCCTGACTCCGTTGTTGAGGATGAAGGCCGGCTCAAGAACTTCGACATTCGGCAGCATTTCCTTACACGGCTATTCACACAGGCTCGTTTCCAGGCACTCCGAGAGACGCCATCCATGAAGGGACTCGTTGCCTTCCACTCCCAGCACAAGCTGCTCTTGATGGCGTACAACCAGACGAAGATGCGAGCGCTCGGACGCATCGTTGCCAATCCGGACAAGCTGGCGCTTGATGTGCTGATGGCAGCCTATGCTGAGGATCTCCGCAGCGCCCTAGGGAAGGTGCCTCGTCGCGTATCCGCGATCAATGTGCTGATGCACGCGTTGGGCTACGTCTCCGACTCTCTCGCATCGGCTGAGAAGGCGTTCTTCCTGGACAGCCTTGAGCAGTACCGGAACGGGCATGTCCCGCTGTCCGTCCCCACGAGCCTAATGCGCTCGTGGATCATTCGTTTCGAGGTGGACTACCTCGGCGACCAGACGTACTTCGAACCATATCCGCAGCAGCTTGTAGAAGTGCTCGATTCAGGTAGGGGGAGAAAACTCTAGAGGCCAAGAGCTAGAGCTTCCGGCTATCGTAGGCCCAATGAAGAAGCGCCTGACGCTGGCGCGGTCTACACGAGAGATCGTCGGGGATGCAGTTCTTCCGGACCTGCGCGACGTGACGCATCATCGCCTTCCAACGCTTGATCTGGCGTTCATCGTCTTCATGGCGCCTTCCCATGTAGTAGCGGCAGTACCACTGGAACCAGCCACGAGGATCATCTGGGTGGATCCATCCCTTGTCGCGCCAGTACGCAAGGGGCTTTGAAGCGTCGACCTCGAAGAAGTTGAGCGAGGGATCGCGGCGACCGGGTGAGAGCCTCGCATTCACGTACCACTCCTCAGGGAACTCGCCTCGGCAGTCGGTCATGTACTTGCCCCCAAACACGCCGAGCGCGAGCATCTCCTTCGGTGTGAGTTCTGGAAGGAACTCCGGATGAGAGGGCTTGCCCATCGGCTCCGTGAGGCTGTACCTGTAACCGCTCTGCATCTGGTCATGGACGATGACCTTTGACGGTCTAGCCTCCGTGTGGGGTGATTCGCGAGTAGACATGATCCCAGCCTAATGCGACTTGCGTCGCTGGGCCAGTTCCAGTGATGGTAGCGGACGCACGGCGTCGGCGCGCTGGCAGGCTCTTCAGCTATTCGCGCGTCCGAGAGAGAAAGCAAGGCTCTACTTCAACGCATCGCTAACGGCAGTGCTCATGGACGCAGGGAAGGCAACGGCAAGGGTCCGCTTCACAGCCAGGAGCGTTTCGGTCGACCAAGGTGCCTTCTGGATGGCTGTGAGGAGTGCTCCCACCACACCCAGCGGGATGAAGTAGATGGCAAGGGCTCGCTTCGTGTTCTCAAAGGCATCTTCACAAAGGTCAACCAGCAGAAACCGAAGCACATGAGGGGCGCGATGAAGAGAACCGAGCTCGCACCTGGAATGAGCATGGTGCGGATCCGCGTCCTGCAATCACATCAGCGCGCGGTTCGACGGGTCGTACCAGCGAACATCATCGATGCTGCGGACGAGCTGGTATGCAGCCACTTCCACGCAAACAAGAGCAGCATCTGTCGAACCCAGAAGGTTAAGCAGGTAGGGGTGTCGGTCCGCGTGCGCGGCAGCCATCTCACGGCGCTTGTCGTCCGGCGCTTCCGAAGCGAAGCCGTGCGCGGTCAGAAGGGGGCGCTGTGTCACGAAAGGCTCCGTGGCTTGAGCACCAAAGAAGAGCGATACGCGGCCATCCATCGAGATGCTGCGGTACTTGCGCGTTGACCGGTACGTGGCGAAAAGAAGCGTGCGAACTCCGTCGATTGGGGTGATGGCGACCAAGCTCGTATGGGGCTGACCTTCGCTTTGCGTGGCCAGGACAGCGAACTGATTCGCGTCAAGAGTGTCCAGTATATCCTGCTCTTCTTTCATGTCTCCCGGCGCTCCGACTGGCATGGCCCCTCGCCTCCTGTGCGGGCGGGTGTAGTCCGAAGCACCCACCCAAGAAGATTTGCGCCCGTGGAGATACTACACCTTGTGTCGGCAGATCCTCAGTCTGATGCGCAGAAGCTACATCCGCACCGCGAATCAACGCTGTGGCAAACGCTTCATGCCTGGATACCTGAACTCAGAGTGTGTTTGGGCACCGCCTTGGCATCTTCATGCCGGATGGGGCCGAGGCCAGGTCTGAGGCATCTGCTAGAAGCCGCGCTTCTGCCCAGTCCATGGAGGTGGA
>Ga0272444_10000954_pt1 | contig 29145 bp, 28 predicted proteins | sample SSMForm13_FD_201033 | JGI IMG/M metagenome (GOLD analysis project Ga0272444, IMG submission 201033) | Marine sediment archaeal communities from Little Sippewissett salt marsh, Falmouth, MA, United States - SSM-Form-13 | ecosystem: Environmental > Aquatic > Marine > Wetlands > Sediment ...
CCAGGCCGCGCAAGCGCTGGACGACCGGGCCGTCGGCCATATCCGAACCGGCCACGTCGTAGCCCGTGCTCACCAGCACCTCGGCGATGCCGCTCATGCCCGAACCGCCGATGCCGACCATGTGAATCCTGCGTACCTTGTCCTTCATCCGTGTCCCGCTTCAGTTCAGGGAAAGCTTTTCCAGTTCGTCCACCACTGCCGAGGCCGCGTCGGGACGGCCCACCTTCCTGGCCGCCAGGGCCATGCGCTCCAGGCGCTCGGGATTTTCCACATAGGCCTCCAGGGCCTGGGCCAAATCCATCTCCTCCATGAGCGCCTGCTTGAGCACGGCCGCCGCGCCCGCGTCTTCCAGATAGCTCGCGTTCCAGTCCTGGTGGCCGTGAGTGGCGTGGGGATAGGGCACCAGCACGCTGGGCAGCCCGGCCACGGCCAGTTCGGCCACGGTGGTCGCCCCGGCCCGGCAGAGCACCAGGTCGGCCCAGGCGTAGGCCTCCTCCATGTCGTGGATAAAGGCCTCGACCCTGTGCCTGCGCGGGCCCCAGTCCAGGGCCTCGTAGGCCTGCCGGACCCGTTCCTCGTCGGCCCCGCCTGTCTGGTGCCAGATCTCGAATTCCCGCTCGGCCAGCACGGGCAGAGCCTCGATGATCTTGTCGTTGATGGCCCTGGCCCCCTGGGAGCCGCCGAAGACCAGCAGCCTGCGGCCGCGGGGGCGGGATTGGACGTCCCGGCCACCCAGGTCGCGTATCTCGCGGCGCACGGGATTGCCCGTGAGCACGGTGCGGCGCGGATTGAAGACGTGGTTCACATCCGGGAGCGACAGCAGAACGCGCTGTGAAAGCGTGCCCAGGATACGGTTGGAGAACCCGGCCAGGCAGTTCTGCTCGTGGATGGCCCGGGGCACGCCTCGCATCCAGGCCGCCACCACGGGCACGAACCCGGCGTAGCCGCCGAAGCCCAGGACCACGTCGGGCTTGAAGGTACGCATGAGATTCCAGGCCCGCCACAGGCTGCGGGTCAGCCACAGCACGGCCCCCAGGGACCGCAGGCCGCCACCCACCACGCCCTGGGCGGGCAGGCCCAGGAACTCCAGACCGGCCCGCTGGGCAAAGTCCCGCTCCTTGCCGCGCTCTCCGCCCACGAAGAGCACCTTGCAGCCGGGATGGCGCTCCAGCAGTTCCTCGGCCACGGCCAGGGCCGGGAAAATGTGGCCTCCGGTGCCGCCGGTGGTCAGGACCACGCGCCGCATCAGTCCCGCCTCCCGCGCCCCGTCCCGGCGCGCCGGGACAGGTTGAGCAGCACGCCCACGCACAGGCACGAGGCCAAGAGGCTGCTGCCGCCGTAGCTCAAAAACGGCATGGGCACGCCCTTGGGCGGCACCGTGCCCAGGACCACGGCCATGTTCAGGACCGCACCGAGGCACAGGATCAGGGCCATGCCGAACCCCGCGAAGCGGTCCTGGTCCTCGGGCTGGGACAGGGCCACGCGAAAGGCCCGCCAAAGCAGCAGCCCCAGGCAGCAGAACAGCAGGGACAGGCCCACGAAGCCCAGTTCCTCGCCCATGACGGCCAGGATGAAATCGTTGTGCGCCTCGGGCAGGAACAGCAGCTTCTGCCGCCCCGCTCCAAGTCCCGTGCCCAGCCAGCCGCCCGAGCCGAAGGCGTACAGGGACTGCACGATCTGGTAGCCCGCGTCCTGGGCCTGCTCGAAGGGATCCAGGAAGGCGGACAGGCGCGTCATGCGGTAGGGCGAACGGATGATGAGCTGCCATCCCGCCCACACGCCGGCCAGCACGGCCCCGCCCAGGTAGGCGAAGCGGGTGCCTCCGGCCAGGCCCATGAACAGCAGGATGGCGGCCATGAGGGCCGCCCCGCCGAAGTCGGGCTGGAGCAGCAACAGCAGGCAGAGCAGGCCGGTCACCAGCACCGGCGGCAAAAAGCCCACGGAAAAGGTCTTCACCTTGTCCTGCTTGTGGCTGAAGAAATAGGCCAAGTAGAGGACCAGGGCCGGTTTGGCGAACTCCAGGGGTTGGAAGGCCAGCGGGCCGATGTACAGCCAGCGCGTGGCCCCGCCCGCGCTCCGGCCCAGGGGCGTGGCCACGGTCAGCACCAGCAGGGCCAGGGCCCCGCCCAACCAGAGATAGACCGGACCGTAGAACAGCTTGCGCGGAGCCAGGGCGGCCACTCCCATGACGGCCAGGCCCGCCAGGGCGTAAAGCGCCTGCCTGCGGAAGAACAGGTATTTGTCGCCCCAGAACTTCTCGGCCATGATGCCGCTGGCGGACAGGACCATGATCAGGCCCAGGCCCATGAGCACCAGGGTTGCGGCCAGCAGCCACCAGTCCAGGCGCGGCAGGCGGTCCATGAAGCCGTCGGTATGGGCCACGCTCATGAGGCCTCCCTCGCGGTCGACAGTGCACGCACCGCGTCCTGGAAATCGCGCCCCCGGGCCTTGTAGTCGGCGTAGAGGTCGAAACTGGCCGTGGCCGGCGACAGGAGCACGACATCCCCGGGGTCGGCATGGGCCATGAGTCCGGCCAGGGCGCCGCGCAGATTTGGCGACCAGGCCACGGGCGCGGCCCCGCTCCAGGCGGCCTCGAAGACCTCGCGGGAATCGCCGAACAGGCCCACGGCCTTGACCTTGCGCTCCACCAGGCCGCGCAACTCCCCTGGATCGCCGCCCTTGAACACACCGCCGGCCATGAGCAGGACGGGACGATCGAAGCTCTCCAGGGCCGCCCGCAACGATTCCAGGGTGGTGGACTTGGAATCGTCCACAAAGGTCACGCCGCCCAGTTCCCCCACCTGTTGCAGCCGGTGCGGGTGGGGCGTGAACGTGGCCAGGGCGTCGCGCATGTCCCGCTCGTCGATGCCGAAGCGGCGCGTGGCCTGGTAGGCGGCCTCCATATTGGACTGGTTGTGCTCGCCGGGCAGGCTCGGGCACTCGAAGCGGTCCGAGGCCCCGAACCAGCGCAACCGGGCCCCGGTGAATGTCCGCTTTTCCAGCAGGGGCCGCAGGCTCTCGTGCACCAGGGCGAGATCCTCACCGTCCATGCGCGCGAAGATGCGCAGCTTGGCCCACAGGTATTCCTCCAGGTCCGCGTGCCAATCCAGATGGTTGGCCGAAAAATTCAGCAGCGCGGCCACCTCGGGCCGGAATTCGTCCAGCCCCATGGCCTGGAAACTCGACACCTCCAGGACCAGTACCTGGGCGGTGCGGGCATCGCGTCCATGTCCCGCCAGCACATGCTCGGACAAGGGCGTGCCGATATTCCCGCCCTCGAAGACATCCCATCCCGCCGTGCGCAGCACATGCGCGGCCAGGGCAGTGGTGGTGGTCTTGCCGTTGGTGCCAGTGACGGCCAGGACGCGGCCCCGGTTTCCCGATCGTTCCAGACAACGCCAGGCCAGTTCCAGTTCGGCCATGACCGGCGGAGCCGGATCGGGCAGCAGCGGCCGGATCAGATGAGGCACGATGCCGGGCGACAGGACCACAAGGGACGCGCCGCGAAACTGGTCCGCGCCGTGCTCTCCGGCCGCGATCTCCACGCCCCGGGTCCCGGCCCAGGCCGCGAAGTCGTCCGGGACGCCGTCCGGGTCGCGTTCCAGGACCCGCACCCGCGCCCCTTGCGCGTCCAGCAGCCGCGCGGCGGCCCGGCCCGACCGGCCCGCCCCGACCACCGCGCACAGGCGGCCCTTGAATGTCGTCGTCTCGCCCACCGTCACCTCAGCTTGAGCGTGCTCAGGGCCAGCAGGGCCAGGAGCACGGAAAGAATCCAGAAACGGGTGATGATCTTGGACTCGGGGATGCCCTTCAATTCGAAATGGTGATGCAGCGGGGCCATGCGGAAGATGCGCTTGCCGCCGCTGAACTTGAAATAGCCCACCTGGAGGATGACCGAGAGGGTCTCGATGACGAACAGGCCGCCCACCAGGAGCAGGACCAGTTCGTGCTTGGAGAGCACGGCCACGAAGCCCAGGGCCCCGCCGATGGACAGCGAGCCCACGTCGCCCATGAAGACCTGCGCCGGATAGGCGTTGAACCACAGAAAGCCCATGCCCGCGCCCACCAGGGCCCCGCAGAACACGGCCGTCTCGCCCACGCCGGGCAGGTAGGCGATCTGCAGGTACCTGGCGAACTGGGAATGCCCGGCAAGGTACACGAAAAGGGCGAAGCAGGCCCCGGCCACGATGCTCGGCCCGATGGCCAGACCGTCCAGGCCGTCGGTCAGGTTGACCCCGTTGGAGGCCCCGACCATGACCAGCACCGCGAACAGGATGTAGAACCAGCCCAGATCCGGGCTGATGAACTTGATGAAGGGCAGAGACAGGCGTGCGTCGTAGGCCGGCTGCTGCAACAGCAGGAACATGGCCGCCACGGCCACCGCCACCTGGAGAATGAACTTGCCCTTGGCCGACAGCCCCTTGTTCTTTTTGCGCACCACCTTGATGTAGTCGTCGGCCAGGCCCACGAGCCCGAAGCCCGTGAACACGAACACGCACAGCCAGACGTAGACGTTGGTCAGGTCACCGAACAGGAACACGCCGGACAGGGTGGCGAAGCCGATGAGCAGACCGCCCATGGTGGGCGTGCCCGCCTTCTCGTGGTGTGCGGCCACCACGTCGTCCTGGATGGGCTGGCCGATCTTGATACGCGTCAGCCAGCGGATGAACAAGGGCCCGAAGGCGATGGTCAGCACCCATGCCGTGATCAGGGCGTACATGCTGCGGAAGGTGATGTAGCGGAAGACGTTGAACAGCCCCACTTCATCGGCCAACGGGTAGAGCAGATGATACAGCACGCTAGCGCTCCTCGGCCCCGGCCGCCAACGCGGCCACGTAGCGTTCCATGCGGCAGCCGCGCGATCCCTTGACCAGGATCACGCCGCGCTCCAGTCGCAATGCCTCGACGGCCTCCACCACGGCCGCCTCGCCGCCCTGCTCGGGCAGGGCCGTGAAGGCGCCGGGCCAGTGGCCGTTGCCCAGGCCCGCGGCCACGTCCTTGCCGTGGCCGCCGTGCCAGACCACGGCGCTGGCGCCCGTGGAGGCGATGGTCCGACCCAGTTCGCGGTGCAGTTCGCCCGCGCCGTCGCCCAGTTCCAGCATCTCGCCCAGGACCAGGACCAGGGGATCGTCGCCGGCCATCTCGGCGGCCCCGGCCACGGCCGCGGCCATGGACAGGGGGTTTGCGTTGTAGCAGTCGTCGATGAGGGTCACCTTGCCCAGGCGGCGCACGTCGAAACGATGCTCGGGCAGCACCGTGGCCTTGAGCCCGGCCTCCACGGCTTCGAGCGGCGCGTCCAGGGCCGTGGCGGCCATTGCCGCGGCGGCCACGTTCTCGGCCCAGTAGGCGCCGGCCACTGGCAGATCCAGATCCAGGACCGCTCCGCGCATTGTCAGGCGGTAGCGGCCTTGGCCGTCCCGGCTGCCCAGATAGTCGCAGGACACCTCGCAATCCGGAGCGCCCTTGGCCGTGAAGCGCAAGGGTGAAACGCCCAGGGCCCGCACGGCGTCCTCAAGGGCAGGGTGGTCGGCCCCCATGACGGCCGCGCCGCCGTCGGCCAGATACCTGAACAGGGAGGCCTTGGCCTCGGCCACGCCCTCCAGGCTGCCCAGGCCCTCAAGATGGGCCGGAGCCACGTTGACCACCACGGCCAGGTCCGGCTGGACCATGGCCCCCAGGGCGTCCATCTCGCCGGGCAGGTTGACGCCCAGCTCCAGGACCCAGAACCGCTCCTTGCCGGTACAGGAAAGGATGGTCCGGGGCACGCCGATGCGGTTGTTCAGGTTGCCCGGGTTGAAGGCCGTCTCGCCCACCCGGGACAGGATGGCGGCCAGCATCTGCTTGACCGTGGTCTTGCCCGTGGAGCCGGTCACGGCGACCACGGTGGTCCCCTGGGCGCAGGCCGCCCGCCAGGCCGAGGCCAACCGCCCCAGGGCGTCCAGGGTGTCGGGAACCATGAGCAGGGGGACGCCCCCTGATGCGCCCGACGGCAGGTCCACGGGCCTGGAGGCCACCACGGCCCGCGCGCCGCGCTCCACGGCCTGGACCGCGAATGCGTGGCCGTCGAAACGCTCGCCGGTCAGGCAGACGAAAACCTCGCCGCCCTCGGCCAGGCGCGAGTCCGTGCACACGGCGTTCACCGCGACGTCCTCCAGGCCGCACAGGTCTCCCAAGGCGCCCATGGCGTCGCGCGCCTGCTCCAGGGTCATGTTCACTTGAGCAGCTCCCTGACGACTTCCGCATCGCTGAAGTGGCGGCGCTCGCCGCGCACTTCCTGGTAGGTCTCGTGGCCCTTGCCCGCGATGACGCACACGTCGCCCCGGCGCATTTCATTGAGGGCCATGGCGATGGCCTTGCGGCGGTCGGGCTCCTCCATGACGCCGGCACAGGTGGTCAGGCCCGGCTTGACGTCGGCCATGATGGCCAGGGGGTCCTCGTCGCGGGGGTTGTCCGATGTGAGCACGGCCACGTCGGCGTAGCGGCACACGGCCTCGCCCATGAGCGGCCGCTTGGTCCGGTCGCGGTTGCCGCCGCAGCCGAAGACCACCAGCAGGCGGCGGAAATCCAGTTCGCGCACCTCGTGGAGCACGTTCTCCAGGGCGTCGGGGGTGTGGGCGTAATCCACGAACACGTCCATGCCCCGTGCGTTCTCCACCCGCTCCAGACGGCCGGGCACGCCCCTGAAGCCGGCCAGTGCCTTCATCCTGCGCGGCTTGAGGCCCAGGGCCAGCCCCACTGCCTGGGCGGCCAGGAGATTGGAGGCATTGTGGCGGCCGATGAGCGGCGACTCCAATTCCCAGCGCTGGTCCTGGAAGGCCATGGCCAGGCGAAGGCCCCGGGCCGTGGACGAACGCATGGAGCCCGAGAGCCACGGCCCCTGGCCCGCGTTGGGCAGCAGCAGGCCGAAACCGATGGTGCCCGGCATCCGCTCGGCCAGGCGGCGGCCGTAGGGATCGTCGGTGTTCACCACGCAGGCCTTGTCCTCGTCGGGCACATCGTCGAACAGGCGCGACTTGGCCCGGAAATAGGCGTTCATGGTGCCGTGGTAGTCCAGGTGGTCCTGGGTGACGTTGGTCAGCACGGCCGCGTTGAAGTCCAGGCCGGCCACGCGGCGCTGGTCCAAGGCGTGGGACGAGACCTCCATGACCACGGTGTCCACGCCCGATCCGGCCATATTGGAGAGCAGTTCATGGGTCTGCCAGCAATCCGGGGTGGTCATGTTGGCGTCCAGGGCGAAACCCGGCCAGCGGTAGGAGACCGTGCCCAGCAGCCCCACCTTGCGGCCCGCGCTCGACAGCAGATGCTCGAGCATGAAGGCCACGGTGGTCTTGCCGTTGGTGCCGGTCACGCCGATGATGGTCAGCCTTTTGGACTTGGTGTCGAAATAGGCCGCGGCCAGTTCGCCCAGGGCCTGGCGCGGATCCTCATGGGGCACGAACTCGGCCCTGGCCCGCTTGGGCCACGGCATGTCCGGACGTCCCACCACGTATCCCGCACCCCGGTCCAGGGCGTCGCGCACGAAACGCGCTCCGTCCACAGAGGTCCCGGGCATGGCCACGAAGACCTCGCCCGGGCGCACCTGCGCCGAGTGGGACCGCACCATGAGCCCTGCCGCGACCTTGGATTTCAGTTCCATGAACGGATCCACGGGCCGCTCCTCACGAACGGTTCTCAATATCGGCAAGCCAAACAACACAGCTCACTCCCCCTTTGGGCCAGGACCGCCCGGCGGCCGGCTCCTGCCGGGCCACCACGCGGCCATGCCCCTTGATGTCGGGCACCCGGCCCGATTGCGCGAACATCTCCACGGCCCTGCGCAACGGCAGGCCGACCACGTCGGGCACGCCGTTTCCGGACGTCCTGGTCCGCCGGGCCAGGGCCCCGGCCAAGGCCAGCGCCTCCACGGCGGCCTCGTCACGGTCCCCGGCGCCCATGTCCCCGGAACCCACATCCGGGGCCAGGGCCAGGGCCGACGGATCGGGCAGCCTGCCCAGGTAGGCCAAGGCGTTGATCATGGTTTCCCGCACCGCCGGGGCGGCCACCACGCCGCCGTAGTGTTGCGGATGCGGCTCGTCCACCATGCAGATGACCAAAAAGGCAGGCTCGTCGGCGGGCACGAAGCCGGCGAAGGACGCGGCATAATGCTTGCCGTAGCCGCCCTTGGACGAGGCCTTCTGGGCCGTGCCCGTCTTGCCGGCCACGGTCAGCCCCTTGATGCGGGCCTGGGTGCCGGTGCCGTCGGCCTCCACCACGTCGGTAAGCATGGCCATGACCGCGCGGGCCACGGCCGGGTCGAAGACCACCCGCCCGTCGCGGCCGTGGTCCCCGGCCACCAGCCCCGGTCGCACCAGCACCCCGTCGTTGGCCAGGCAGAGATAGGCTGCGGCCATCTGGGCCATGGTCGCGGACAGGCCCTGGCCGAAACCGGCCGCGGCCAGATCCACGGGATACCAGCGGCCCGGATCGCGCAGGATGCCGCGGGCCTCGCCCGGCAGGGGCAGGCCCACCTTGCGGCCGAAGCCCAGCTTGGACAGGGCCGCGTGATAGCGCTCGGCGCCCAGCTTCTCGGCGATCTTCGAGGCTCCGATATTGCTTGAATACTTGACGATCTCGGCCACGGTCAGGTCGCCGTAATCATGCGTGTCGCGGATGGTCTTGTCGGCGACCGTAAACTCGCCCTGCTCGCAGTGGAACACGTCGCCGGGACGCACCACGCCATCCTGCAGGGCCGCCGCCACCAGAAAGGGCTTCATGGTCGAGCCCGGCTCCAGGGCGTCCATGGCCAGCCGGTTGCGCCAGGTCTCCGGGGCGTACCGGCCATAAATATTGGGATTGAAGAACGGGTACTGGGCCCAGGCCAGGACGTCGCCGCTTGCGACATCCAGGACCATCAGGCCGCCCCACTGGCCACCCCACCCGGAGACGGCCTTTTCCAGGGCCCGCTCGGCCATGCACTGGATCTCGGCATCCAGGGTCAGGGCCAGGTCCGTTCCGGCCACATCGCGACCCGCGTCCTCTCCGTCCAGGTACAGGTGGCGGCCCGAGGCGTCGCGTCCCACGGTGAAGCTGGTCCGGAGGCCCACCAGACGCGACTGGAAGGACCGCTCCAGCCCTTCCAGGCCGACGCCGTCCAGGCCCACGAAACCCAGCAACTGCCCGGCCAGATGTCCGCCCGGGTACAGGCGGCGATATTCGTCCACCAGGTGAATGCCCGGCTCCTTCAGGTCGGCCACGGCCGCGGCCTCGCGGTCCCCCACCTGGCGGCGCAGCCAGACGAAATGCTCCCTGGAGAGCAGCCGGGTCCGGTACCCGGCCTTGGACCCGCCCAGCGCCTTGGCCAGAGACGCGGCGGCCCGGTCGGCGTTCTCCACTTCCAGGGGCCGGGCGTACACGGACCGGCAGACCACGCTCTTGGCCAGCACCGTGCCGTTGCGGTCCAGGATGCGGCCGCGTTCGCCGCTGGCCATTTCCACGGCCTGATGCTGGCGCAGCGCCTTGGCGGCCAGTTCGTCGCCCATGAGCACCTGGACCTGGAAGGCGCGGCCCCACAGGGCCAGCCAGCACAGTCCAAAGGCCGCGGCCACGACGATCATGCGCACCCCGGCCCAGTCGCGGACCCGGGCACGGTCTGCATTGACGGGGCGTTTGGCGCGGCTCATGACCCTTGCCCCTCCGACGCCCCGACGGGACGCGCCTCCATGATCCTGATACGTCCCGAACCGGCCGGCTCCAGGCCCATGGCATCGGCCCTGACGCGCAGGCGGTGGGCCGACACCAGGCTGTCACGCTCCACCTCCAGCTTGTCGGCCAGGGCCTGCTTCTGCTCCAGCATGGCCTGCTGGCGGCCCAGTTCGTAGGCCAGGTCCATTCGCTCGATGTTGGACCATGCCTGGGCCATGCCCAGGACCAGGGCCAACACGGCCAATATGGACGCCCACCAGATCCAGCCCGGACCGCGGCGCGGGGCGGACATGGCGTATCCTCCCACTGCCGCGCTCACGACGCCACCTCCCGATCGTCCAGGCGGCGGGCGGCGCGCATCTTGGCGCTGCGGGCCCTGGGGTTGGCCTCCATCTCGGCCTCGCCGGGCGTGAGGGGCTTCTTGGTCAGAATCTCAAGCCGGGGCAAACGGCCGCAGGTGCACACGGGCTGCCTCGGGGGGCACACGCACCCCTTGGCCTCGGCCCGGAACGCCCGCTTGACGATCCTGTCCTCCAGCGAATGGAACGAAATGATCACGATCCTCCCTCCGGCCCGCATATGGGCCGGGATTTCCCCGAGAAAGGTCTCCAACTCGTCCAGCTCCCGATTCACCTCCATGCGCAGGGCCTGAAAGGTCCTGGTGGCGGGATGGTTGCGGGCCTTGGCCCGCATCTTGGCCGGGTAGGCCTGCTCCACGACGGCGGCCAGCCGGCCGGTGGTCTCGATGGGCGCCTGGCGCCTGGCCTCCACGATGGCCCGGGCGATGCGCCCGGCCAGCGGCTCCTCGCCGTAGCGGGCGATGACCCGCTTGAGCCGCTCGAAGGACCCCTTGTTCACCAGGCTGGACGCAGGGGCCGCCCCGAAGGCGCTCCCCATGCGCATGTCAAGCGGGCCGTCGTGCAGGAAGCTGAAGCCCCGATCGGCCCCGTCCAACTGCAGGGAGCTCACTCCCAGGTCCAGCAGGACGCCGTCCAGCAGATCCCAGCCCAGTTCATCCAGCACGTCGGCGAACCGGCTGTAGCTGCTCTGCGCCAGGCTGACACGATCCCCGAAGGGGGCCAGCCGTTCCTGGGCCAGTTCCAGGGCCTCGCCGTCCCTGTCCAGACCCAGCAGTTGCGCGCCCTCGCCGGCGCGCTCCAATACGGCCCGGGCGTGTCCGCCCAGGCCCAGGGTGCCGTCCAGAAAACGCCCGCCCGGTTTCGGGTCCAGGGCGTCCAGAACCTCTTGCAAAAGAACCGGGACATGCCTGGCCGGGGATGTGCCTCGCTCCGGTTCCATGGTTTCCCCGGGCTGCTAGAGGCGCAGCTCGAACCCCTTCTCCGCCAGGACCGACATGTCGTCGTCGAAGGCGGCCTCCATTTCGGCCCGTTTGGCCTCGAAGGTGTCCCGGTCCCAGAGTTCGAACTTGCGTCCCACTCCGGCCAGCACCGCCTCGCGGTCCAGGCCGGCGTAATTGCGCAGATGCGGCGGGACGAGGATGCGTCCCTGCTTGTCGGGATTCACCTCAACCGCGCCGGAAATGAAGAAGCGCTGGAAGTTGCGCAGCCGCTTGTCCAGCACATTGATGCGGTTGAAACTTTCCTCGATGCGCTCCCACTCGGACAGGGGATAGCCCACCACGCACCCGTCGAAATTGGTCAGCATGATGGTCCCGCCGGGCGACCGGAAGGCTACAACCTCCCGGAATTCCGGCGGAAGCATCAGCCGCCCCTTGGGGTCTAGGCTGCGATAGGAGTGTCCTCTGAACATAGTCATGGGTGCTTTTCCAACCACTTTTTACCACTATTTACCACCTCATCATGCAAATAACAACTGGTTGTCAAGCACAAAACACGACGAGAGTCTAAAAAAAATCTAGAAAAACACAAGGACAAGGGTCGCCGGGGCCGATGGGCCCGTCTATTGACAAGGTGTGGAAAAAAGAAAATGGATGGATCATGCCTACAAGAACCAAGATCATCGTCACCCTGGGCCCGTCGTCAGCCAACGAGGATGTGTTGCGTGAACTCATCGAGCGCAACGTACGCATCTTCCGACTCAACTTTTCCCATGGCCAGGCCTCGGACTTCACCGAAACCGTGGCCCTGGTGCGCCGCCTGGGCAAGGAGTACGGCCGGCCGCTGACGCTGATGCAGGACCTCTCCGGCCCCAAGATCCGCATCGGCGACATCGGCGGCAAATCCCTGGCCGTGAGCATCGGCGACACGGTCTACCTGGGCCTGCCCGGAGAACGCGACGCCGTACCCGGAAAACGTGCCTCGGACAAGGCCCATTTCATGCCCCTGGATTTCCCCGACATCCTGTCCGGCCTGGTGGCCGGGGACACGGTCTCGGTCTCGGACGGCGGCCTGCAGTTCACGGTCAGCGAAGTGCTGGGGCCGGGCCTGGTGCGGCTCACGGCCGACAACCACGGCATCCTGACCTCGCGCAAGGGCCTGACCTTCCCGGGCAAGACCCTGCCGCTGCGGGCCCTGACGGAAAAGGACATGACCGACCTGCGCCAGGGCCTGGAAATGGGCGTGGACGCCGTGGCCATCTCCTATGTCCAGAGCCACCGCGACGTGTTCGAGCTCAAGGAGGAGATCGCCCGCCTGGGCGCCTGGGTGCCCGTGGTGGCCAAGCTGGAGCGCCAGAACGCCCTGGAGGATCTGGAGAACATCGTGGAGGAGGCCCATGTGATCATGGTCGCCCGGGGCGACCTGGGCCTGGAGCTGCCCCTGGAGGAACTGCCCGCGGTGCAAAAGCGCATCATCGCCACCTGCAACCGCATGGGCAAACCCGTGGTGGTGGCCACCCAGATGCTGCTGTCCATGGTCAACAGCCCCATGGCCACCCGGGCCGAAACCACGGACGTGGCCAACGCCGTGCTGGACGGGGCCGACTGCGTCATGCTCTCCGAGGAGACGGCCGTGGGCCGCTACCCCGTCCAGACCGTGAACTTCATGCGCCGGACCACGGAAAAGGCCGAGGAACTCTTCTTCGAGGGCAGCCAGGGGCCCGTGCCCCCGGCGGACATGACGGACACGGCCAAATACCTGGCCTTCGCGGCCTGCAAGCTGGCCGACAACGCCGGAGCCAAGGCCCTGGTCTCGCATACGGTCTCGGGCTCCAGCGCCCGGTTGCTCTCGGCCTGCCGGCCCTGCCAGCCCATCGTGGCCCTGTCGCCCAATCCCCGCGTCCTGCACCACATGAACTTCTCCTGGGGAGTGACCCCCAACCATGTGGACGAAAACCCGCCGGATCACCTGGAACGCACCCAGCGCTTCGTGGACGCATCTCCCTCTTTCATTCCAGGCAGTTCCGTGGTAATTACCGCCGGACAGCCCAAGCCCGGAGAGGAACGATCGCGCACCAACGTGGTCAAAATCTACCAGAAGTGACATGAGCGCCATCAAAAGCAACATTCTCGACGACCTGAACGAGGAATACTACCAGATCAGCCCGGACATCCTGTCGAGCTTCCCCAAGTTCCGTCCTCCGCTGAACCTCTACAGGCTCAACGAGGACACGTTGCAGATCCTGCTCTACAAAAAGCAGGGCGAGCGCATGGACAAGGAGGTGCAGGACGAACTGGCCGGCCTGTGCTCGGACGGAAACATCTTCGTGGCCCGCTCGGACCACAAGATCTATTCCAAACACATCTCCAAGCAGCTGGACCTGGTGCTGGTGGACGAGAACCTCAAGGAGGGCGAGATCGCCGAGGTCTTCCGCTACGCCCTCACCGAACGCCTGGAGTTGTTTTTCGAACAACCCGTAAAGGCCATCTGGGATCTGCTGTACAAGGACCTCATGGTACTCACGGAATACCTGTGGAACGACAAGAACCGCGTCAAGGCCCTGGTGCGGCGCATGTACACCGAACACTCCCTGGCCAACCACAGCTTCAACACGGGCGTGCTCGGGCTGTGGCTGTTCAACAAGGTCTTCCCCGGGAGCTTCAACCGCCGCGTCTACGACAAGGTGACCATCGGCCTGTTCCTGCACGACCTGGGCATGTGCAAGATACCGGCCTTCATCCGCGACAAGGCCAAGCCCCTGACCAACGACGAGCGCACCAAGGTCAACATGCACCCCTTGGCGGGCTCCAAGATCACCCTCAAGCTGGGGCTGAAATTCGACGAACTGCAGTTCTGCATCATGCAGCACCACGAACGCCTGGACGGATCGGGATACCCGACCAAGCTCTCGGGCGAGGGCGTGACGCCCCTGGGCCGCATCACGGCCGTGGCGGATTCCTATTCGGCCATGATCGCCAAGCGCCCCTATGCCGAGGCCAAGGAGCCCGAACAGGCCGTCACGGAACTGCTGGCCGACGCACGCCGCTACGACAAGAAATACGTTTCCCACCTGCAGGGAGCGGTCGTCAACGGCAACTGGTAGGCCCAAGCCGGCAACGGCCGGCGCTCAGCCCCCCAGGACCTCCCGGCCCACCTCGGCGAACGCGTCGGTCTTGAGGACCACCCCCAGCACCCGCTCGCCCTCGCGCACCACGGCCGTGTTGCCGCGGCGGTCCAGAAAGAACTCCACGACCATGATCAGCGGATCATTGGGGTGCATGGCGGGCTCGTCCTGACGCAACAGGTCCGCGGCACGCACCTCGGAACAGGTCAGGCAGGCCCGCCGGAAGGCCTCGTCCCAATCCGCGCCCCGGGTGCCGTCAAGCCCCTTGTCCCTGAACACGTTGCGCTCCATGGCGGCCAGCAGGTCGTCCATGGACACCAGCCCCCTGAAGACCCCTTCCGGCCCCAGGACCACCACCGCGTCCAGCCCCGGATGACGTTGCTGGGCCTCAGTCAGGGCCCGGACCGTTTCCAGCATATTGGCCGATTCGGGCACCGAGGCGTAGTCCTCGCGCACGATGTCCCAGGCCCTCTTGCGCAGCAGCATGCGTCCTCCATGGTCCGACCCGGCCTGAACTGACCGGGACGTCTTGAAAAATGACATCTTTGTCTCTAGGGTGCAATATGGGAACCTAGTGGGACGGGCTTTGTTTTTTTTTCTTTTCGGGATATAGAATATCATAGGCCTCGTGATGGGTGCTTCACTTTCGAAAGGCCCTCCCCGGCCCGAGTCTTCACGAGCGGACACGAAAAGCCATGACCACCCAGACCACGCAACGGTCCAAGCGCCAGAACATGTCCCATCGCATCCAGCGCCTGCCCGGCAAGGACCTGGAAATCGGCGTGGGATCACGCCTGATCCTCGAACCCATGGGCGCGGACCGCAAGATTCTGACGGAATTCGTGGGCATGGTCCGTGACAAAAGCATCATCACCCTGCTGCCCACCAAGCCGGGCGATAGGGAAGCCTTCGTCTCCGACGCCCTGTTGACCGTGAAATACGTCCATGGCGGGCACAACGTGAGCGCCTTCCGTACCGTCGTCCTGGGCGCGATCACGAAGCCCATGCCCCTGCTTTTCCTCCAGATCCCCGACGCCGTCGAAAGCCTCAACCTGCGCAGATCCGACCGGGTGCACTGCTTTTTGCCCACCACGGCCTACGTGGACGGCGCGGAATACGCGGGCCTGATCATCGACCTCTCGGCCGGGGGCTGCCGCCTGGTCATCGAGGCCAAGCCCGGCCAAAAGCCGCCCGAGATAGCCGCCGAGGCCGAAATCGTGACCAACTTCCAACTCTTCGACAAGGATAGCCAAATTTTCGCCCAGGGCCTGGTACGCAACGCCGAGACAGGCCAGACGGCCACCAGCGTGGGCGTGCAGTTCAAGGACCTCGGCCATGACATACAAGACAACATCCAGAAATATGTACGCACCATCAGCCGTTACCTCATGGACTGACGACGGCTGACGACCGTGCGGGGGGAGCCCAAGGATCATGAGCAACGATATCACCCAGCCGGACATTGCCTACCAGCCAATTTTCGTGGCCCGGCAACCCATCTTCAAACCCACCATGGAACTATGGGGCTACGAACTGCTCTTCCGCAACGGCATGGTGGGCGCGGCCCACATCGACGATCCCGACCTGGCCACCTCGCAGGTCATCGCCGACGGCATCAGCCTGGGCACCGCCGGCGTGGCTCCCGGCTCCAAGTTCCTGGTCAATTTCCCCAAGAAGATGCTCGTGGACAAGGCCGCCCTGGCCATCCCCAAGGAAAACTGCATCGTGGAGATCCTGGAGACCGTGGAGGCCACCGACGACGTCATCGCCGCCCTCAAGGACATCAAGGGGCAGGGCTACACCCTGGCCCTGGACGACTTCGTGGGCCAGGACGGCTTCGAGGAGATTCTCAAGCTGGCCGACATCGTCAAGGTGGAGGTCCTGGGCATGCCGCCCGGAAAGCTCATCCCGCTCACCCAGCGCCTCAAAAAGCAGGGCGTGAGCCTGTTGGCCGAGAAGATCGAGGACCAGGCCATGTTCGACATGTGCAAGTCCCTGGGCTACTCCTATTTCCAGGGCTATTTCTTCTCCAAGCCCGAGGTGGTGGAGGGACGCAAGGTGCCCATGGGGCAGCTGGCCAAGCTGCAACTGCTGCACAAGCTCTCCAGCGCGGACTACGACGTCAAGGACGTGGCCCAGACCATCCGCGCCGACACCTCCCTGTCCTACCGCCTGCTGACCTACCTCAACTCGGCCTCCTTCTCCCTGACCCAAAAGGTCAGCTCCATCGCCCAGGCCGTGACCATCCTCGGGCACCAGCCGCTGAAGCACTGGCTCATGGTGGTCATCGTCTCGGACATGAACCCCTCGCCCAGGGCCACGGAACTGGCCTTCAAGTCCGTACAGCGGGGCCGCTTCCTGGACCTCACGGCCAGGCAACTGGGCGCCAGCTCGCCCTACCCCGCCGACACCATGTTCCTGCTGGGGCTGTTCTCCCTGCTCGACGCCCTGCTCAACCAGCCCATGGACAAGGTCATCGCCAAGATGCCCCTGGAGGAGGAACTCAAGCAGGCATTGACCGGCGAGGAAGGCCCGGCCAGGGACTGGTTGGACATGGCCACGGCCGTGGAGGAGGGGGACTGGCAGAACGTGGCCGGCATACTGAACAAGTACGGGCTCAAGACCGAGGACACGGCCACCAACTACGCCAAGGCCATCATCTGGACATCGGAGATCCTCAAGACCACGGGCCCGGCCTGAGCCGGGTCCCGACCCTCCCGACTCAGCAGGCCCCGCTCTTGCGGGAGGCCAGGTAGTCCCTTGCGCAGCGGCCCAGCCGGGCCACGCCGTCCTCTATGCGTTCGGCATCGGAATTGGAGAAGTTCAAGCGCATGGTGTTGCCGCCGGTGCCGTCGGTGTAAAAGGCCCGTCCGGGCACGAATGCCACCTTCTCCTTGATGGCCGCCTCGAGCAGATCCATGGACGACGCCCCCTCCGGCAACGCGGCCCAGCAGAACATGCCCCCCTGGGGCCTGGTGAAACGCACCTCGGACGGCATGTGCCGCTCCAGGGCGTCCACCATGACCCGGGCCTGGCTGCCGTAATTCTCCCGGATGCGTTCGATGTGTGCGTCAAGGTCGTTGGTCTCAAGATAACGGCTCAGGATGCGCTGGCACACGGTGGAGGTGTGCAGGTCGGCGGCCTGCTTGGCCACCACCAGCTTGTCCCGGGCCGGAGAGCGGGCCACGATCCAGCCCACCCGGAAGCCCGGCGCGGCGACCTTGGAAAACGTGCCCAGCAACAGGGAATTCTCCGGCCGCAACGCGAACACCGGAGGCTGGTGCTCGCCCGCGAAACGCAATTCGCCGTAAGGGTCGTCCTCCACGAACAGGGTCTCGGCGTCGGCAAGCATGTCGGCCACGGCCCGGCGCTTGTCCGGGCCGTAGGTCAGGCCAGAGGGATTCTGGAAATTGGTCACCGCGTAGTAGGCCCGGGCCGGACGCGGGCTGCCCTTGGCCAGGGCCCGTTCCAGGCCGTCCAGGTCCGGGCCGTCCTCCTCCAGGTCCACGGGCAGGAACTCGGGCTCGAACACGGAAAAGGCCTGCAGGGCTCCCAGGTAGCCGGGCCGCTCCACGATCACGGGCGCGCCCGGATCCACGAAGACCTTGCCGATGAGGTCCAGGGCCTGCTGGGACCCGGTGGTGATGAGAATTTCGTCGGGGTCCACATCCAGGCCGAAGCGCTCGGCATAGCGCCTGGCGATGAAACGCCGCAGTTGGGGATGCCCCTCGGTGGTGGAGTATTGCAGGGCCTGGCCGCCCTGTTCGCCGATGACCTCGGCCGCGGCCCGGGCCATCTCGGCCAGCGGGAAGAGCTTGGGGTTGGGCAGGCCGCCGGCAAAGGAAATGATGGACGGATCGGCCGTGACCTTCAGTATCTCGCGGATGAAGGACCGGTGCACGTTGTCCATGCGGGCGGCAAAGGGGGTCTGGTCGGCCATGGTCGTTGCTCCTTGCATTGGCGTGAAGCGATTGTCCTATCCCCTTGGCGGGCGTCTGTCCACGATTTGGCGGACCGTCCGCCCACCCCCGGATGGGACTGCGCATATTGACAAAACACTCGCTGTCGTGCTTAGTCGAAGCGACCAGTCTACAACCAGAGGCGAACCAGACCGGGCACGGGACAAAATCCCCGCGCCCGGATCGCCGTACCGGCCTCGGCCGGGCAACATGGAGAGGGAGGAGGTATGATGAGGACTCTGCTCATGGTCTTGTGCGCCGTGGCCCTGGGCCTTGTTGCGGCCGGGCCGCTGTGCGCCGAAGGCCCCCACGACATGGACTGCATGGATTGCCACACCACCCACTACGCCAAAGGCGACTACGCCATCGGCGTGCAGCCCCTGACGGACATGGCCAACCCGGCCCGCACCAGCACCAGGCCCAACGCCGAGAACATCGACGCCATCTGCCTGGGCTGCCACAACGACAACGAGGGCATCCTGCCGGTGAACCTGCACACCACCCACCCCACCGGCGTCAAGCCCACCTATACCACCGTGCCCGCCAACCTGCTCTGGGAAGGCGTGTTCACCTGCACCAGCTGCCACAACCCGCATCCGTCCAACGCCAACTACGCCTACCTGGTGGTCGACACCGACGGCGGCAAGAACATGGGCACCTTCTGCGCCAAATGCCACCCCGGCCAGTCCGATGCGGCCGTGGTGGTGGACTCCAACGGCATGTCCATCTTCGCCGACCCCAACGTGCCCCCCGTGGTGCGCGTCATGGGCCGCTAGCCTGACAGAAAACACATGCAAAGGCCCCCGGTTCCCAAGGAACCGGGGGCCTTTTTGCGTCGTGGCGTCCCTAGCCCGCGATGATGACCTGGTTGCGGCCGGTCTCCTTGGCCTGGTAGAGCGCCTTGTCCGAGGCGTTGAACAGGTCCAGGGGCGTCTTGCCCTGCCCGGCGTCGGCCTGGGCGATTCCCGCGCTGACCGTGATGCGCAACTCGGGCTCGATGCCCGGGAAGGTCTTGGCCTGGGCCGTCAGGCGCACCTGGTCGATGACCTCGAAGGCCTCGGCGGCCTCGAAATTGGGCATGATGACCGCGAACTCCTCGCCGCCGTAGCGGCAGGCCAGGCCCTTGCCGCGCACGCCGTCCTTGACCAGCCCGGCGAACTCGCGCAGCACCAGGTCGCCCGTGGCGTGGCCCCAGGTATCGTTGACCCGCTTGAAATGGTCGATGTCGAACATCACCAGGCACATCACCCCGCCGTCCTGCTCCAGCTTGTCCAGTTCCTCCTGGATGCGCACGTCGTAGAAACGGCGCATGTACATCCCGGTCAAAGCGTCGACCATGGCCAGGGAGAACAGGCGCGCGTTGTCCAGGGACACCGAGAGCACGGTCATCAGCAGGCGCAGGGCCGACAGGTCGTCCACGGTGTGCTCGCGGCCGGGCAGGATCTCCAGGGTCACGGCCCCCAGGATCAGGCCCGAGTTGGCCAGGATGGGAAAGACGTGGCAACGCCGGCCGTCCGGGTCCTCGCCGGCGGCGGGCAGGGGCGCGGGCGCGCCCGGGTCCAGGGAAAAGGCCGCGTCGGCCTTGGCCTTGAAAACGGCCTCGAAGGGCGAACCGGCCAGGGGCGTCTCGAAGTCCGGGTGGCTGCTCTGGTTGCCCGCGAACACGGTGTCCAGCCTGAGCACGCCCTTGTCGCCGTCCAGGCCGTACAGGGCCACGGCCGGAGCGCCGCCGAAATCGGCCAGGGTCTCCAGGGCCATGTGCACCAGCGTGTCGCGGTCGTTGACCGCCGTGAGCATGCGCGAGGCGAAATTCAGGACAAAGAGGTTCTCGCCGAAATCGAAATCGAGGTCCATGGACATGGCGGCTCCGTTCTAGAGTTCGTATTCCATGCGATCAAAGGCCATGATCACGTCAAGGGGCGTGTCGTCGTGGAACAGGGCGGCGTAACGCCTGGTGTCGTCGAGGAATTTCTCCAGGTCGTCGTCCTCCAGGGTGGGCTCCTGATGGAACAGGCACAGGGTCTTGACCCCGGAGCGCTTGGCCAGTTCCACCCCGATGACGTTGGAGGAGTGGCCCCAGTCCTCCTTGGCCGTATTGGCGGCCTCGAAGGTGTACTGGGCGTCGAAGATGAGCAGGTCGGCGTCGCGGAAAAACTCGATGAAATGATAGTCGTCGTCCTGGGCGTCGGCCCGGTGTTCGCAGTCCGTGGACAGAATGGCCGTCTTGCCGTCCTGTGTGACCTTGTAACCGTAGGAGCGGCCCGGATGATCCTGCTCCCTGGCCATGACCTCGGCACCGGCCACCTGGATGGGCGTGTCCGGCTCGATGGTGGTGAAGGTGATGTCCGCGCCGAGCAGGTCGAAGTCCACCGGGAAGTACGGCTGGGACTGCTGGGTGCGCAGGGCTTGCTCCACCTGGTCGTGCACGCCGAAGAAATTGATCCGGTTTCCCGGGATGTAGGCGGGCACGAAGAACGGGAACCCCATGAGATGGTCCCAGTGCAGGTGGGTCATGAAGATATTGAACACGGCCGGCTTGGGGCCGCGCGTGGCCATGACATGGTTGCCCAGGTCGCGCAGGCCCGAGCCGCAGTCCATGACGATGTATTCGTCGTGCCCCGTGTCGAACTGCACGCAGCAGGTGTTTGAGCCGTACGAGCCCCAGACCGAGACCGGGAGCTCGTTGTCGATGAACGCGTCGATATCCGCGCCCGGCCGGAGCCCCTTGGCAAGGGCCGCCTCCAGCGCGGCGCGGACCTTCTTGCGGGTATGGTGGTAGTTGTTGGACACGGGGAGCGAGCCCCGGCACCCCCAGATGACGACTTTCATTCCCACTCCTTGTGATTCCCTGCCATGATACGCCACGAACGCAGTGCCCGCGAAAGCTTACCGTATATACTAGACATCGCGGGACTGGTCAAAGAATTGCCCGAAATCGAGGCCGAAGAGGTTTGCCGCGCCATTGACAACCCCCCCGGAATACCGTTCATAATGGGCGACCGGCACTCGTGCCCAAACCCCCGTCATGCACAGCCCAAGGAGGACCATATGACCGCCCTCTCCGCCGCCGACTTCCAGCGCGCCCTGGACATCGGCAGGCCGCCCAACGTCAAGGCCCTGTTCCCCAACTCCAAGGCCCTGATCGTGTCGGGCAAGGCCATCGACCGGGCCATGCGCGCCAAGGGCAAATGCATGACCATCGCGGCCAACTGCCGCAGCACCTTCATCCTGCGCGGCGTGCTCAAGGCGGCCCAGCGGGCCGACGCGGCCATCATCGTGGAGATCGCCCGGTCCGAGGGCGGGGCCAACGCCTACTGCCCCACCACCATGTGGCGCCTGGCCGGGTTCGCGGACCAGATGATGAACGAGATGGGCATCACCGTGCCCGTGGCCGTGCACGCCGACCACTACGGCATCAAGAAGCCCGACGACGTGGGACCGGCCAAGATCGAGATCCCGTCCCTGTTCGACTACGGCGTGACCTCCATCGCCATCGACGCCTCGCACATGCCCGACGACGACAACCTCCTGGCCAGCATCGAGCTCATGAACCTCGTGCCGGCCTGGGCCGGCTACGAGACCGAGGTGGGCGAGATCAAGGGCAAGCTGGGCCTGTCCACGCCCGACGAGGCCCTGTTCATCACCAAGGGCCTCAACGCCCACGGCATCTCGCCCGATTGGATCGCCCTGAACAACGGCACCACCCACGGCATCGAGGCCGACGGCGCGGGCATCCAGGTGGACCTGACCGAGACCATCCACAAGGCCCTGGAGCCCTACGCCGTGTCCGGCGCGCAGCACGGCACCTCGGGCAACCACTTTGAGCGCCTGCGCCAGATCGCCGAGCAGACCCACACCACCAAGGCCAATGTGGCCACGGCCCTGCAGATGGTCTCCTGGGGCGTGAAGGTGAACGAATTCGGCAACGCGGTCATGGACGACAGCGGCAATTTCATCAAGGACCCGGACAAGGGCGTGCCCATGGACATGTGGGGCCAGATGACGGCCTACGCGGCCGAGCAGGGCTGGAGCGGCGGCAACTACAAGAAGCTCAACCGGGCGTTTGAAAACAAGCTGGTGGGCCTGCCGCGCGAGATCCGCCTGGGCATGTCCAAGGCCGTGGAGGACTTCGTGTACCACCTGCTGACCGACGTCTTCAACGCGGGCGGCACCGCGTCCCTGGCCGCGCAGGCCCTGCTGGACGCGGGCTCGCACGACCTGGGCCCCAAGGCCCAGCGCGTCGAGGACCCGGCCGAGTGGATCGAGGAAAAGATCCGCGCCAGGGCCAAGGCCATGGACTCAGACAAGGGCCCAAAAGGCGATTTCGACGATTAGGCCACGAGCCGATTGCAAAAACAAAGGCCCCGTCACGTTTTTCGCGGCGGGGCCGTTTCAATGCAAAACGAACGGGCCGTTCAGAACGCGTCGCGGGTGATGATCTCCATCTCGGCCAGCTTGTCCAGCAACAGCTTCTTGCGCAGCGGCTTGACGATATAGGCCGATGTCCGGCCCTGGAAGGCCGCTTCGAGCATGCATTCCTCGTCGTCCACGGCCGTGACCATGATCACCCGCACCTCGTCGATGTATTCCACCGCGTGCGCACGCTCGATGCGCCTGATCTCGGCCAGGGCCTGGCGGCCGTCCATGACCGGCATCAAAATGTCCAGCAGCACGAGATCGTACCCCTGGCCCGCCTCCAGGGCGGCCGTGAACATGTCCACGGCCTGCTTGCCGTCCGCGGCCTCGTCCACCCGGCCCACGTCCCGCAGGAACCGGGCCATGAGATCACGCACGGAATCGCTGTCGTCCACTAGCAGAATACGCATGCCCACTCTCCCAGGCCCGTCACGACAGGGCCTTGACGACCTCTTCGTCAACGGGTTCGTCGAACCGCACGCCGAACGACTTGGAGGCCGGATCACACCACTGCACGGTTCCCACAAGCCCGCTCAGGGGCTTGAACCCCTGGGATAGAAAATCCTTGAAATGAATCCTTTGCCCCACTTCCACGTCGGGAACGATCTTCTTGATGGGCCTGAGCTGAATACGCGCCCCGCCCCGGCTCACGTCGTACAGCGAGCAGTCCACCATGGTCACCATGTCCAGGGCGATGGAGCAGGTATTGTAGCTTCCGAAGATGCGCAGGGTGAAGCGCGGCCATTTGCGGCGCTCTTGGTCATGGGAGCGGGGCATGAAACCCTCCGGGGCCTAGAACTTGTCCTTGGCCCGCTTGAAGGATTCCCGGAGTTCGCCGAAGGCGCGTTCCAGCCCTTGGCGGACTTCCTTCCAGGCCTCGCCGCCCGACGCGGACAGGTCCTTGATCTTGGCCTTGGCCTCGGCCGACTGGGCCGAAGTCTTGTCCATCAATTCCCGATAGGTCTTCTTGGCCTCCTCGCCCAGGGCCTCGGCCTTGGGGCGGTAGGCCTCCAGGCGCGAACGCAGGTCCTTGAGCTGGCCCTCCACGGCACCGGAAAAATCCTTCAGGCTGCGCAGGTCGATGAAGTCACGCGCCTGGGTCACGTTTTGCAAATTTTTGCCGGGAGTGAAGCGCACCACGCCATGGGCCTTGATGGTCATGGCCTTGCCCGTGCGCGGATTGCGTCCCTCGCGCTGCTTGACCTGTCGGACCTTGAAGGTGCCGAAGCCGCGCAGGGTGGTGGTTCCACCGGCGGCCAGGTCGTCGGTCAGGGCCTCGACGATGGCGTCATAGGCGCGCAGGGCCTCGGTGCGGCTGGCCAGGCCGGCCTTGTGCTGCATGGCCTCGGCGAATTTCAGCTTGGTCATGATTCGGTTCCTCCATTGCCGGATACGGCTTGCGTACGGGACCTGCGGGGCCGGGCCGGGACCGGGGTGCCCTGGTTCCCGGTTGGCGCACCAGACACGCGTCCTTCTCCGACAGGATGTATCCCTTGGTGTATTTATCGTCGGAGCCCTTGATCTTTATATAAAAGATATACCCGCCTTCGTACAGGGCCTTGGTCAAAATCCCTGGCCGGGCCACCTAGTCGAAATCGGCCAGCAAGGCCCCGATGTGCAGGCCGTCGCCCAGGGACGTGGCGCTGTACATCTTGCGGAACCGGTACATGGCCTGCTGAAACTGGTCCGAGGTGATGCCGTTGCGCACGGCGGTGTAGGCCTCCAGAAAGGCGGCAAGGTTGTCGCAGACCTTGAGCATCTCGCCGTCCTTGGGGTCGAAAATGTCGCTGTTGTAGCGCGCGTGCAGGGCCTCGGTGTCCACGGCGATCACCTTGCCGTCCTCCACCACCGAGGCGGCGAATTCCGAGCCCACCTCCATGCCCAGCAGATAGGACAGGCGCTCGGCCACGTCGGGGCACCCGGCCTCGTGCAGCAGCCTGAACACCCGGCGCTCCATCTCGCGTTCCTCGTAGCCCTTGATCAGGTCGGCGATGGGTTGAACCGACTTCTTGACCGGCGAGATGATATCCCGGGTGAGCAGTTCGGGCAGATCGTGAAACAGCCCGGCAAAAAAATTGTTCTGCCGACGGGCCGAGCAGGCCCCCACGGTCAGGCTGAAGAAATAGGCGTAGGCGGCCACGATGAACAGATGCCCCAGGACCGTGGTCTCGGGAATGCGCGGGGTCTGGGACCAGCGGGCCTGGAAGCGCAGATGCCCGCAGAGGTGGGCGAAGCGCCCCAGGGGCGTGGCCGTGCCGGAGCGCAGTTCGGCCACCCCGGTCAGATTCTCGTGGGCCTTGAGGCCGTCCTCGAAATTCAGCTCGATCTCGTCCAGTTCGTCGCTGTAGGGGTTGACGCCCTTGATGAGGTTGAACTCCCAGCGGCTGGCGTAGAGATGGGCGGCGTCCAGGATGCGCGAGGCCAAGTCGCTTTCGTCGCGGCTGGACAGGCGGGTCTCCAGGCGCGACCAGAATGCCTTGCCCAGGGGCTGCACGCGCGGCCCCAACTGTTCCAGGACCCAGGCCGTGAGCTTGCGGTAATGCTCGGGCTCGGCCTTGATCTGGTAGAAGATGGGCGGCTTGATGTCCGTGATGACCAGCCGGTAAAAATAATCGAACAGGCCGCCCTCGGCGATGCGCACGCCCAGGTCCAGGCGCTGTTCGACGCTCATGTCACGGGAGTTGAGCATCATGAGCACCCAGGCGACCATCATCTTGTGGGCCTGCTTGTCCACCTCCCACAGCTCCATGGGACGCAACTTGTCGTTCCAGCGTTTCATGTAGGCGCCGGAAAACACGAACTGCAAAAGGCTCTTGCGGATGCTGGGCATGGTGTTCCTCTCAGCCGGGCATCCTATCCGGGACCGGTGCAAAGCACAAGACGATCCACGCCGCAGGGGGGTTTGCAAGCACGCCGTTTTGGGCTAGTGTTTTCGCCCTCGCGGGGTCGATTTTCCCATCCAGGGGTGTTGACAGCCACCCGGAAACCACTTAAAGAGCTTCGTTCCCGCGACGAATGCGAGACCATCGCCAGTTTTGAGGAGTGGCATTGCAATGAAGACATATAGCCCGAAGCCCGAAGACGTCAGCCGCGACTGGTTCGTGGTGGACGCCAGCGACAAGATTCTCGGCCGACTGGCCACGGCCATCGCCCTGCGCCTGTGCGGCAAGCACAAGCCCGAATACGCCCCGCACATGGACATGGGCGACTTCGTGGTGGTGGTCAACGCCGAAAAAATCAGGGTCACCGGCCGCAAGCTGGACCAGAAGATGTACTACAACTATTCCGGCTATCCCGGCGGCCTCCGGGAGCGCAACCTGCGCACCGTGCTGGACACCAAGCCCGAGGAAGTCATCCTCACGGCCGTGCGCGGCATGCTGCCCAAGAACAAGGTCGGCCGCGCCCAGCTCAAGAAGCTCAAGGTCTACGCCGGCCCCGAGCATCCGCACGCATCCCAGCAGCCCAAGCCGCTGGACATCTAGTATTTGCAGGAGACGACGATGAGCGACGATTTCTTTTACGGCACCGGCAGGAGAAAGTCCGCAGTGGCCCGCACCCGGCTCTACCCTTCCCAGGAGGGCGGCCGCATCCTGGTCAACGGACGCCCCTACGAGGAGTTCTTCCCCCGCGCCACCCTGCAGATGATCATCCGTCAGCCCCTGAACCTGACCAGGACCATGGGCAAGTACGACATCAAGGTCAATGTGGACGGCGGCGGCCAGTCCGGCCAGGCCGAGGCCATCCGCCACGGCATCACCCGCGCCCTGATCCAGGCCGATCCGGACCTGCGGGCCTCCCTCAAGAAGGCCGGCTTCGTGACCCGCGACCCGCGCGTCAAGGAGCGCAAGAAGTACGGCCAGCGCGGCGCCCGCGCCCGGTTCCAGTACTCCAAGCGTTAATTCGCTGGGCGACCCACGATTGCAGGCGGGGCTTCCCTTTGGGGAGGCCCCGCTTTTTTTCCTCGTCATGAAAAATGCCTGCGCATTTTTCCCGCTGTGGCATTATCCTCACACAGGGCGAGGGCCGGGCTACGCATCGCAGGATGGCCCATACTGTCCCTTAGGACATCCAAGAAGCGCGGCCGGTTCGAGCCCCTGGCAGTTCTTGTGCCCAGGCCGGGCATCTGTTAACGGCTCCCACTGAACACTTGCCTCAGGAGACCGACATGCCCTTCCCGACGCCCTTTCCCGCCATCCTGGGTTCCAGGCCCGCGCCCCGGCTGTGGTGCCCGCCCCTGACCCACTTCACCGCCGACGGCGGCCTGGACACGGCCCGCATGGAGGCCCACTGGCGGGCCATGCGCCCCCACGTGAGCGGCTTCCTGGTGCCCGGCTCCACGGGCGAGGGCTGGGAGATGGGCGAGGCCGAGACGGCCCGGCTCCTGGATATCTGCCTGGGCCTGGCCCGCGACCTGGACGCCCTGGTCCTGGTGGGCATGCTCCGGCCCGACGCGGCCGACGCCCGGGAGGCCATCAAGGCCTTTGTGGAAGGCGCCGTGCGCCAAGCCGGCACCGACGACGTGCCCGAGGCCCTGGCGTTGCTCGGCGTGTGCGGGTTCACGGTCTGCGCGACCACGGGAAAACATCTGCCGCCCGAGGACATGCGCGCGGGCCTGGAGGGCATCCTGGGCCTGGGCGCGCCCACGGCGCTGTACCAGCTGCCCCAGGTGACGCAGAACGAAATTCCCCCGGACATGTTCACGGACCTGGCCGCGCGCTTCCCCAACCTGGTCCTGTTCAAGGACTCCAGCGGCGGCGACCGCGTGGCGCGTCAGGCCGGGGAGCACGGCGTGTTCATGGTCCGCGGGGCCGAAAACGCCTACGCCGACAGCCTGGTCGAATACGGCGGCCCGTACCACGGCCTGCTGCTGGGGTCGTCCAACGCTCTGCACGGGGCCTTGGCCGACATGCTGATCCTGCTGGAGTCGGACCGCAAGGACGAGGCCAGGGACATCTCCCGTCGCCTGACCCGGGTCATGGACCAGTGCTTCGCCCTGGTGGCGGACCTGGAATACGCCAACCCCTTCACCAACGCCTGCAAGGCCCTGGACCACTGGATGGCCTGGGGGCCCGAGGCCATGGACCGGCCCATGCCCATGCTCCACTGCGGCCGGGCCGTGCCCCAGACCGTGGTGCGCGGCGCGGGCCTCCTCCTGGAGGTCGATGGCCTGCTGCCAGGGAAGGGCTACATGGCGGACTAGGCCCAGGCGGCTTGCCCGCGCCGGGTCTTCCGGGTAGTCTCGTCCGGCCATGGCCTCCAAAAAAAATATGTCAGGAAAACCCCCCAGGCCCCAGCCGCGCCTGCTCGTGGCGGCCGACAACGGCGAGATCTACGACCACCCGGACCTGCTCATGCTCTGCCGCCGGGGCGATGAACTGGCCCTGCCGCGCCCGGACGACATCATGCCCCTGCCGCCAGAAAGCGAGCTGTTCCTGCTCCCTGGCCGCCACGCCCTGGGCATGGACCCGGAAACCGGCCAGGTGGAATGCATGGACGAACAGGCCGTGGCCGCATTCGCCTGCCCCGGCCACACCCTGACCGGCGTGGCCGCCTACGCGCCCACCGAGGACGCCCCCACCCTGCCGCTGTTCGCCTACGGGGCCGTGGGCTTTGCCGAGGACCGCATGTGGGTCTGCGCCCAGCGCGTGGACAAGGACCGCCGCCAGGTGTTCGCCAACATCCCCCAGGAGCGCATCACGGCCGGGGCGCGAAACCTGCTCAAGAAGTATCCCGACAACCGGCTCATCGGCCACCTGGCCCGCTGCGCCCTGACCTACTGCTGCCCGGCGGCGCGCAACCTGGCCCTGGGGCGATATGAATGCCCCCTGCCCACGGCCCGGGCCTGCAACGCCCGCTGCGTGGGGTGCATCTCGCTCCAGCCCGAGGACGCAGGCTTCCCGTCCAACCAGCAGCGCATCGCCTTCACGCCCACCGTGGCCGAAATCGTGGAGGTCATGAACGAGCACGCCCGGCGCGAGGCCAAGCCCATCTTCTCCTTCGGCCAGGGCTGCGAGGGCGAGCCCCTGACCGAGGCCGCGCTTCTGGCCGAGGCCGTGGCCCTGTACCGGTCCGGCGGCGGCAAGGGCACGGTGAACGTGAACACCAACGCCAGCCTGCCCGGAACCATGGAGCCCCTGGCCAAGGCCGGCCTGAACTCCATCCGTGCCTCGCTGAACAGCGCCCGGCCCTCGCTCTACGAGGCCTATTACCGGCCCGCGAGCTACACGTTCGCCGACGTGGCCGAGACCATCCGCCAGGCCAAGGCCAACGGGCTGTTCGTGTCCCTGAACCTGCTCTATTTCCCCGGGGTCACGGACAGCGAGGACGAGATCGAGGCCCTGGGCGACCTGGTGGGGGGCAACAAGGTGGATTTCATCCAGCTCCGGAACCTGAACCTGGATCCGGAGATGGTCCTGAACCTGGCCGAGGGGGCCGGGGCGCTCGGCGGACCCAGCACGGGCCTGACCAACTTCAAGAAGCGCCTCAAGAAGGCCCGGCCGGGCCTGGGCTTCGGCTACTTCAATCCCTATCTGGGATAGGCCTAGTCCCCGAAAAAGTCGCGCCCCATGCGCCGAAGCTGAAAATACCCGTCGTCAAACCCCATGGCGCACATCTGCTCGTAGACCTCGGGCGCGATGCCCCGGGTGAGCAGCATCTGCAGGGCGAT
>Ga0272444_10000955_pt1 | contig 29138 bp, 18 predicted proteins | sample SSMForm13_FD_201033 | JGI IMG/M metagenome (GOLD analysis project Ga0272444, IMG submission 201033) | Marine sediment archaeal communities from Little Sippewissett salt marsh, Falmouth, MA, United States - SSM-Form-13 | ecosystem: Environmental > Aquatic > Marine > Wetlands > Sediment ...
TCCGCTTGGTCTTAAAGGATGTAATGTCTTCTCCCTTTTTTACCTTTTTAATCAACCCCAATGTCTCTTTCTCTTTTCCTTTCGGGACAATATCGCGGACATTCATCGTCAGGGCCTCAGCCTTGCTGTAGCCGTACATGCTTTCCGCGCCCTTGTTCCAATCCAGGATATTGCCTTCAAAGTCTTGGAGGGTGACGGCATCATTTGAATCTTGAACCACCGTAGCCAACCGACGCTCAGCCGTCAATCGATGCTCACGTTCCTCTAATTCCTTTTCTTTGGTTACATCCATGAATGTTATCACAACACCATCGATCACATTTTCAGTTGTTCTGTATGGGGCAATTCGCATGTTAAAATGGGAACCGTCCCTGGTACGCACATGCCTTTCCCTGTAAACAAGGTCTTTTAGTACCGCTTCTGCCATTTCAGAAATAGTGATATCCTCTATTTTCGATGCAATATCGCCAATCGGCCGGCCGATATCCGTCTGGATCAGGTTGATAACCCGCTTGGAATCGGCGGTGAAGCGTTTGATAGAAAGGTCATTGTCTAAAAAGATGGTGGGGACTTCGATGGCCTCGATCAGATTTTTCAAGTCATCATTGGCCCTGCTCAACTCATCAATCTTGCTTTGTAGTTCCGTGTTTACCGTAGTCAATTCCTCATTCATGGATTGTTGTTCCTCTTTCGAGGTCTCCAGCTCCTCATTGGTACTTTGAAGTTCCTCATTGGTGGACTGAAGCTCCTCGTTGGTGGACTGAAGCTCCTCGTTGGAGGTTTCCAATTCCTCAATCGTTGTCTGAAGACTTTCTTTTGTGTATTCCAACTCCTTCTCCAGAACTTTGTCCCTCCCATCCTCCTTTTTCTTTGATGCCCCCTTCTTTTTGGCAGGTTCTTCCTTTGTGGCAGGTGTGACATCTTCGAATACCACCATCATCACTCCTGGCGGAGCATTGGTCTCAAACATCGGTCTTACGGTCAAGTTAACCTTCTGACTAATGCCGTTTCCTTTAACCTCCAGGCCTTCATAGGTAACTGATTTCCCCCTGGTGGCGACCTTGCGAATCGCAGAGGGGATCTCAAATTTCAGCCCTTCTCTGGCCATCTGATAAATACTTAATCTTGCCTCGCCAGGGGCGGGCTCAAGGTACTTGCCGGTGCGACCATGGATATACAAGATCTCCCCATTGTCGTTTATCATCACGCTGGGCGGTGCGTACTGAGCCAGCAGGCTTTTTTGGGCCAGCTGCGCTACACTTGCCTCTGGTGGTTTTTTTTCGTCCGGCTCGCAGACCCTGTCTGCCTGTGGTGTTACTGGAAATTCAATCCCTATATGCCCCGCAGGGCCCCCTTCTTTACGTCTGTAAATCTTCCATTTTTTATCAACAGCAGCGAAGAGGTCTGTGAGTCCGCCTATGGTCTCTGATGAACCCAAGAAAAGGATTCCCTCTGGCTTTAGGCTGTAATGAAAACGGGGCAGCAGCTTCTTCTGCAATTCAGATTCGAGATAAATCAGTAAATTTCTGCAGCAGATCAGATCCAGTTTGGTAAACGGCGGGTCTTTAATAATGTCTTGGGGCGCGAAAACCAGCGTCTCCCGGAGGTCTTGTCTGACAATGCAGACGTTGTCTTCTGATTCAAAAAAGCGTTTCAGCCGGCCGGGACTCACATCCCCTGAAATGCTGGCAGGATAAATACCGGCCCGGGCCATTTCAATGGCATTCATGTCAATATCTGTTGCAAAGACTTGTACACCCAAGGGTTTATTGAGTTGCTCTATACATTCACGAAGTAACATGGCTATGGAATAGGCCTCCTCTCCGCTGGAACAGGCGGGGACCCACGCACGGATCGTATAATCATTGGGTTTGTCTTTGATAATCTGGGCCAGAGCCTTTTCTTTCAGGGCCTCAAAGGCTTCCCTGTCCCTGAAAAAACTTGTAACCCCAATCAAAATCTCTTTGAAAAGGGTCTCAACCTCAACGGAATTTTCCTGAAGATAACGGACATAATTTGAAATTTTATCAATCTGGTGGACGTTCATCCGCCTTTCAACGCGGCGGCAGATGGTATTTTGTTTATAAAAGGAAAAGTCGTGACCTGTATGAGTCCTGAGCAGGATGAAGATTTTCTGTAACGCGTCCGGCACCTTTCCTTCAATGAGCTTTGAGGTCAGCTTCTTGGTGGCGTGCTTTGCATAGGCGATCAATTGCTCGGGCATCTTTTCAGGGGGCAAAATATAATCCACGAGATCGGTTTCAATAGCACTTCTCGGCATGCTATTATACTTGGATGAATGAGGAGACTGCACCATGGCCATGCCCCCTTCACCCTTGATCGTCCGAAGGCCGAGGGTACCGTCGGTTCCCATGCCCGACAAGATAATGCAGATGACCTTTTCACCCCGGTCCTGTGCCAGAGAACGGAAAAAATAGTCGATTGGCATCTTCAGGCCGGGGGACTTTGGGGGGGCCAGGAGTTGGAGGGTACCGTTCAAAATGGCAAGATGATGGTTGGGAGGGACTATGGAGACGGTATTTGGTTTAACCTTGGTCCCGTCCTTAACTTGTAAGACTTCCATTTTGGAGTTTTTTTGGATTAACTCGGGCATGAGGCTTACGTGAGTGGGGTCCAGGTGGGGAACCAAAACAAAGGCCATTCCCGGGTCATTGGGCATGTTCCGAAAAAAACTTTCAAAGGCCTCCAGGCCACCGGCAGAAGCACCCATGCCCACGATGTAGAAATCCTTGCCACCCCCCGGCACGGCAGCTGCCTTCTTCTTCTCTTTCGAACGCTTCATGGGAACGGTGCTTTCCGTTCTCCTGGACGCTGTCTTTTTCTTTTCCGCTGGCACGATAGACCTCCTTGCTGCAAGCAAGCGCTGAAGGGTCTCACTCCTGTGGCATCATTGACGCTCTTTCAATTTTCTTGGCGTATCTTTCCCTGGCCAGGATAAAGGCCTTCCCGGGGAAGGAACTGCAAAAGGCCCCAGCCATATCCAGAATATCATGGCTGGAGCCTTTGAAAATCTCATTGAGCCCCCCAACGGATTGTTGTCCCAAAGCCCTGTTTCCCACCTATATCCGTACATATACCATCCCGGCGTCAACTGTCAAACGACACCCAACGCCAGTCAAGGTGCCCTGTTGTCCCCTGTCTTTGATCCCTGTCAAAACCAAGGGGATGCAGATAACTCACTGTGATCACAACCAGGAGACAGCCTGAGCCGAGGCAAAGACAGGACGATTCAGATCAACAGGTCAACCCTTCCCGCGGCCACGTGACAAAATGGTCCCTGAAAACCGGGAAGGGCCGGTGGCCATGGTACGAAGCCTTCGTTCATGGATGGGCACTACCTGTTGTAAGACTGACGACGGGCGGGGATTGTTGCGTTCCAGTTACGTCCCCTCAGGTATAGGGACTATGGCAGCATCTTAAAAGGCGAGCCAAGGGGGTAGAAGGGGACCTCTCTTTGGTCCTGCCGGCTGTGGTGGGGTGCGTTTCACACGGTTCTTCCGCTGATGCTTCGCTCTGCTCTATGGCAATGAATTCATCCCGGAGCGACGGGCACTCAAGAAAAAGCGAAAGGCGCTTTTCATAATCTCCTTGGCGATATTTTTCCAGGATACTTTCCATGTCCCCCATGATATCCTTCGTCTCTGATAAGAAGTGCTTCCAGGTTCCCCGACGACATATTCTCTGAAAGCAGTTTTATCCCTTTCTGCCACACAAGCCAAAAAAGGAACAAGGCTCGGTTGATCCACCCAACCTGTCAAGGCGTCGGTGTCAGGGAAAAACCGGTCTGCATTTTCGCCCCACAGGCGAACATTTTCTAGTTCGCTGTTGTCGAGTAAAGAAATCGCTTGAATCGCACTATCCGGGGCCATAGGCCCCGGCCTTAAGCGCGATTCATGGCTTCGCCACCGCGATTTCAAAAGCATTTTTCAGGCAGAGCCTAATGACTCTGACCTGGCCCAAAGGACCAGGGCTTCTAAGCCGTACTAAATCTTGTCAAACCGGTTAAGATTGGTGCTGCCGAAAGCAGCAAAAGCAGTGCCAAGAAAGATCGAGGCAAAAGCGAAGTAAAAATCCTGGCCCAGAGAACTCAATCCGGGATAACTGCATTACTGGGTCCCTATGAAATAGGGTCTAAACTGAGATTCGTCCTGCCCAAGGGCAAGCTCTATCTCTTTCAGCAGCCTCGGTTTATCCTGGGGCAGGTTGCCGCAAAGGTTGATGTAATTGGTGTAGTGATCGCTGGTAAGAGCGGTCCCGATGGAGAGCCCCTCAAGAATGTGCCTTGTCTCCTGAAGCACGCCATGAGGGGTGAGCATGTGAAAGCGCCCCTCCTTCACGTCTTCTAATAGAGGGGTATTGATCTTGGGCACAAAGGTGCGCAGCCGAACAAAGGTCGGCCCTATTTCATTGATGACCCGAGCAGTTTTTTCAGCGTGCTCACTGGTCCTTTCCTGACCTCCGATGCCCAGGATCACATAGAGGCTAAGCTCCATGCCGGCCGCCATGACCCAGCTTCCTGCCTTGATCTGCTCCTGGGCCCGGGTTCCCTTACAGATGCGTTTTAAAACCGTGTCATCTCCTGATTCAAGGCCCACGTGAATACGCTTTAGGCCTGCCTTGCACAATTGCTCAAGCTGATCTGGCCCCTTCTTGTGGATAAACTGCGACGACCCGTACACCGTGACCCGCTCAAGGGAAGGAAATGTGCTTCTGGCAAAAGTGCACACTTCAGCCAGGTCATCTGTCTTCATGGCAATGGTATTTCCCGCAGGGAGAAACATGGTCGGCACGCGGGGACCGTAAACCCTCCTCGCCTCCACGATGTCCTCCTTAATCTCTTCTACGGGCCGGACACGAAACCTGGGGCCGTTTTTATAGACCATGCAGAAGGTGCATCGGTTGTGGGGACATCCCACTGTGGCCTGGATCAACACCGAGTCCGCTTCGCTGGGCGGGCGGTATATGGGTCCTTCGTAGCGCATGGATCGTACTCTATCCTTAAGTCGAATGGATCACCTTTCGGGCTTTATGTTTTAGGCCTTGGTTGATGGTTTCGTAAAAAGTGCTTTTTGCTCTCTCCCTGAGCCTTTGCGCCCGTGGGCTTGAAAAGAGATGGGCGCACTCGAGCTGTTTCCCGACTTTTCGGGACCAAAACTCTCCGCCCCGGCGGATTAAACAGTTAAAAATGCTCATAGACCCCGGTGAAAACCTGAGCCCAGAGCCTTTGCAACTATCTGGATAAACTGGATTCCGGCTTTCGCAGGAATGACAAAAAGCGGTGTTTCGGGACTCTTTGCGATTTCATCAATACTTGAACATCCCGTTCTCATAGACCGAGACCTTCTTTCCAGAGGAGAGATGGGCAATGACGGTCTTTTTTTCTGTATTCACCAGATCCCAGTGAAGGGCCGAGTCGTTAAACCCCAGCTGCCTCTTCCTCTGCCTTGTCAGTCTGGCCGGATTCCCGTCAAAGGTATCGGAATAGGACGCCCCTAGAGCGATATGACAGTTACCGTAACGTCCGCCATAGTTCTCGTCAAATAAGGTATTGGCCATGAATCTGTCTATCTTTGAAAACCGTTTGTCCGTTAAAGAAAACTCCCCTACCTTGCAGGCGCCTTTGTCAATGGAAAGCTGCTTGTTGACAAATTCCTCCCCTTTCTCAGCTTTCACCTTCACGGCCTTTCCCTTCCTGAATTCTATTCTCACGCCTTCCACGTAATTCCCGCTTCTAAAAGAGGGCTGGTTGGCAAAATAGACCCCCTCTGTTCCCCTCCAGTCAGGAGAAAGGAAGATCTCGAAACTGGGGATGTTGTGACCGGAAATCCCGATCCATTTTCTTGTGCTTCCGGGAGTGATTTGAAGGTCTATGTTTTTCGACATCACATGATAGTATTTCACGTCCATGCTGTTCATCCACTTCTTGAGGGCCGTGGCGTCTTTGTAGACGGCCTTCCAGTGCCCGACGGGATCATCCTTGTTCAGGTAACAGGCCTTGACGATCTGATTGGTGTACTGCCTCATGGTCAGCCTGGCCTGTTTTGCAAGCTCGGGCGTCGGCACCATGCAAAGGGTCCAGCCAAATACACCCTTTTCCTCCCGTTTCGTCAGTATGTCGCGTAACGGTTTCCTGGAGACGGCGAACTTTCCAATCTTTCTGGGATCTATGTGACTCAGGTGCGTCAATGACTCCGGCCCGTGGAGATAGACGCTCCCATTTATCTTCTCGTGGAGCTGCCTTTCGCCTGGTGCGTGGAAAATCAGTTGCCTGTCATTGGCCTTTTCGAAAAAATGGCACTCCATTTGGGATGTAAGGCCCGCCCGGAGGATGGGGTGCATCCCCATGTCAAGGACTCTGGCCTGAAGGCGCTCGGCCATCTTCATGGCAGCAAGATCGTATCGAAGCAAAATAATATCGTCTCTCTTAAAACGACCAGCTCTTGCCGTCTTAAGCCCCCAAAGTAACACATCTGCGTACTTGTCCATTTGGCTGTCAGTGAGCATGGATCGATCCTCCCCTTTTGCGAGTTCTCCTGTCTTGTGTGATAGCCTGATTAATCTACATGAATCCCGGGCCCTCGGCAACCATCTTCTCCTTGCTCCCCTTGCCGGTTTCCAATAGTCACATTCTAGCTCGTGTCCATCCATAAATGGCTCTTTTTGCGATGAGCGGCGTTCTCCGCAGGTATTGCGCCTGCGGCTTGAAAAGCGCGGCTGCGATCCGCCTCAGGCGGACCTCGCCGCAAACCCTTGTGTGGCCTTGCTCATCAAATCCGCCTCAGGCGGACTGAATTGGAAACTGACGCCAGTGCCCACGTCCTTCTTCGGCGTTCATGGATGGGCACTAGCTCTATTTCGCATTTCTGTTTGGGTTTCGCGCTTATGGTCCCAATGGAACCGCTTGAGACAGCATACCCTTTTTAGTTCGTGCCGGCACAGCCGGCGCATCACTTTTTGTTAAGGTCACCTTGAACCCAGGCGCGTCGTCCCCAGGTTTCAAGGACAGGAGGTTCAGATTACTCTCCCATGAACGCTCTGAATGGTTGACAAGATCGTTGAAATAGGCTATAGGCCCATGTGATCATACTCCGGTTTGTACCTTTATATCCGAGTCCGAAAGGGTTAATAATAGGGACCTCAGGCCTAACACGATGGAGGAGAAAGCCATGTCTGAAAGAAAGCACAGTCGGCACACGATGGATCGAAGGAATTTTCTAAAAATATCCGGCATCTTGGGGTTAGGGGTCGCGAGCAGCGCCTTACTGCCCATTTCGGGAAGCGTGGCTTTTAACAGAAAGCTCTACAAGGTCACCGACGCAAAAATGGGAATGGGGACATTTGTTTCGATAACGGCCTTGCACCCATCTAAGATCCAGGCCCAAGAGGTCATCGGCATGGCCTTTGAAGAAATGGATCGGCTTACCGAGCTCTTAAGCCGTTACCAATCCGGCTCTCCTATTGGTGCCCTTAATAAAGAGGGGATGCTGCTCGATGTGCCGGCTGAAGTGGCCGAAGTGGTAGCCCGATCTCTCTATTTTCATGAACTCAGCCACGGGGCCTTTGATATCACCGTGCAACCCTTGGTGGATTTGTACAAAAAGGATTTTACTGCCCATGGCCGGGCTCCATCGGAAGCCGAATTGGATAGAGTGCTGGATCTGGTTGATTCCCGTGCCATGTCATTTGACGGAAAATCGATCCGATTTAAAAAGGAAGGCATGGGGATTACCCTGGACGGAATTGCCAAGGGTTACATTATTGACCAGGCAGCGGAAGTGATCACGGCTGCCGGTATCCAACATGCCCTCATTAACGCTGGTGGCGACATTCGTGCAACGGGCGGCAAAAAGGACGGCATGCCCTGGAAAGTGGGCATCCAGAACCCTGACAAGGAAGGCCCCTATGTGGACATGGTCAAGATGGCCAACGGCGCTGTTGCCACCTCCGGCAATTATGAGGTCTATTTCGACAAAGAGAAGCTCTTTCACCACATTGTGAATCCAACGACAGGGGTTTCGCCAAGACAGACCTCAAGTGTAAGCGTCATGGCCTCAAATGTAACGGACGCAGACGCCCTTTCTACTTCGGCCTTTGTCCTTGAACCCGAAGCGGCAAAGCGTTTTATTGATGGTCTTCCGGGCACAGAGTGTCTCATCTTGGGGGACAAGAAAAATCGTGTCATCTCAAAAGGATGGCCCGCCTAGATAGATTGCTCTTCCAAGCAAGAAGGCCGCCACTGCTGGCGGCCTTTTTTTTGTGGCTGGGCCCTGCCGGGCGCACAAAAAATAAAGGCTAATCGCAAAATGCGATTAGCCTCTAACAGGAGGAAAGCGAATGAAGAAGTCTCTTCACAGCGCTTTTCCTTTCCTTAATGCAACAACAATGCCAGCATCTAATACCCGAGGGAATCTTTCACCGTCCAACCCGAACCACCATGGGGAAAGGCGGCTAACCCTCTTATTTCTCAACGAATAATAAACAGAAAGGCCTTGCATCTATCCGATCATAAGGACCCTGGCGCGGTCCGGTCAGAGGGGACTGAGCCTTTCCACTGTTGTCTATGAGTCAACTTTTCATACAAGCTTTGGTCAGATGCTCTTTAAGTTGCTGCTATTACACGCACTAGAATCGGGTGCCAACTTTTTATACAAGCTTGTTCCTGGTGCTATTCAACCAATGGATTTTGTGAATAATAATGGAGAGTGCCAACTTTTCATACGCTAGACCCGCCATCCCGCTTCTTGGGTTTAACTTATTGAAATAATGTAGCTATCCTTGTCTTGGCCTTGCCAACCCCCACAGAACACTTCATACGATATTGTGCTTCTTTAGGCGATACTGCAAATTGGCCCTGGGAATGCCAAGAAGATTGGCTGCCCGAGACTGGACATTGTTAGACAGGGCCAGGGCCTTTTGAATCAGTCTTTTTTCAATGGCCTCCAACGTTTCAGGAAGATTGGACAGCTTCTGCCAGTCCATCGGCACTTCAAGGTCTGAAAAACTCACAAGGTCTTTAGGCAGGTCGTCCAGGGTAATTTCGTTACCACTGCTCATAAGGGCCGCCCGCTCAATAGCATGCTCAAGCTCCCGCACATTTCCGGGCCAGCGGTGATTGTACAAAAACCGCATGGCCTCGGGCGAGACACTCATCTCTCCTCGGTTTGCCTCCTGGCCGTATTTCTCGATAAAGTGGGCTGCCAGGAGGGGAATATCCTCAGCCCGCTCCCTCAGCGGGGGCAGTTCAATGTGAACCACATTCAGGCGGAAATAGAGGTCCTCTCGAAAACTGCCCTGTTCCACCTCTGCCTTGAGCGCCCTGTTGGTAGCTGCGATCAAACGCACGTCCGCAGCAATGGTCCTGGCACCCCCTACACGCTCAAAACTCATCTCTTCCAGCACTCGAAGGAGTTTCACCTGAACGGACACCGGCACTTCACCGATCTCATCCAGAAACAGAGTCCCTCCATCTGCCAGTTCAAACCGCCCCTTTTTCAAGGCAATGGCACCGGTAAAAGCCCCCTTTTCGTGGCCAAAAAGCTCACTCTCTAGTAAGGTCTCGCTCAGTGCTGCACAGCTGACCGCCACAAAGGGCTTGTCGCGACGAGGACTGTTAAAATGAATGGCCTTGGCAATCAGTTCCTTGCCCGTGCCGCTCTCGCCCGTAATCAATACCGTAGCCTTGGTGTGGGCAACCTTTTGTACAACATCAAACACATCCTGTAAGGGCTTGCTTTTCCCAACAATATTGTCAAAGCGATAGCGCTCTTCCAAGGCCTGAACCAGGCGCCTGTTTTCCTTAACGACCCTGTATGTGGCCACAGCATTGTCCACGATCTGCTTCAGTGTTTCGTTCTGAAAGGGCTTCTGGATGAAATTGAAGGCCCCCTGTTGCATGGCCGCAACGGCCTTTTCAACCGTCCCGTAAGCAGTCATCACAACTACCGGCAGGTCAGGCGACTTCTCCTTGATGCGCCTGAGAAGCTCAATGCCGTCCATGGAGGGCATCTTCATGTCTGTGAGCACAAGATCAATGTCTGCACCTTCCAGAATCTCAAGGGCCTGCTGCCCTTCCTCTGCCGTAAGGGTTTCGTAGCCCTCTTCTGTTAGAAAGGCACTCAACACGACAAGATAGTTTTTTTCATCATCTACAACAAGGATGGTTTCCATGGTTCGTCCCTATGTTTTCCTCTCCAATGCCTCTCCGCCTGCGGGCCGATCTGATCCGCCGCGGAGAGCCTTTTGCAATTTAGCCCGGCGAAGCGGAATTCTTACCACCCTTTTCAGACGTGCACAACATTGACAGTCTCGTAAAAAGTCTTTTGCGAACGACATTGAGCGTTTTGGGACAGAAGCACTCCAACTGTTCAGCGTCAAGAAATGCTAACTGTTTGAGGGCGTTAGCCCGAGTTTTAGCATTTTAGCTGGACAGCTTGGATGCGCCCATCTCTTCTCAAGCCCACAGGCGCAAATGCTCACGGAGTGAGAAAAATTGACTTTTTACGAATCCATCAACATTGGGTTTTTCCGAACGACAAAGCCCTCAGCCCTTTCCTATGGGCAAAGCAACGGTGACCCGGGCCCCACGGTCCTTGCCGTTTTCTATGTGCACCGCGCCACCATGGCCCTCCACAATTTTTCTCACAATGGCAAGGCCCAGGCCGCTTCCCTTGTCTTTTGTCGTAAAAAAGGGGTCCCAGATTTTGTCCAGGACTTCCGCGGAAATCCCCTTTCCCCCGTCAGAGAAAACGATGGCCACGGTGTCAGCCCTGTTGTCCAATTCAATGGCGATGGTGCCCCCTTTGGGCATTGCCTGCATGGCATTGACCAAAATGTTCAAAAAGGCCCGGTAGAGCATTCCGGGGTCCGCCTGTATTTCAGGCACCTGGTCGGAAAACCGCTTCTCGACCTTGTAGCCGTGGCTGTTAATCTCCGGCGCCAGAAAGCTCAGGTTTTTATCAAGGACGCTTGCCACGTTACACGGTATCAGATTCGGTGTTGCAGGCCGTGCAAAGTTCAAAAAATCCGTCACAATGCCATTCAGACGGTTCGCCTCTTGTACGATGACGTCTGCGAGCTGATCTTGAGAATCCGCACGGTTCAACTTCCGCTTCAGGAGTTCCGCGGTGCTGCTGATAATCCCAAGGGGGGTCCGGACCTCATGAGATACGGCCGCGACCATTTCACCAAGGCTGGCAAGATGCTCGGCTTGGTTCAATTTCTGTTTCAGCAGAAGGCGTTCCTCGGCCCGTCTTTCAATGATCTTCTCCCCCCGTTTCACAATGTGGCGCAGCACAACGAAGAGGAGCCCCATGATCGCAATGGAGGTGACAATGACCCTTAACTTGAACTGGGCTATGGTCCTGTAGTCCCCGGAAAGGTCCTGGACAATCTCAAAAACCCCGAGTATAGGGCCTTCAATATTTGACAGGGGCTTTTCCGCCCTCAAAGGCACATAGGTGCGAAGCTTGCTTTCTTTGGGGACCCCGATAAGCATCCTCCAGAAGCCCCCTTTTCGAATCAGCTTAGAGCTTGACTCGCCCTCTAAGGCTTGCAGATAGTCCCTTTCCCCCAAGTCTTCCTCTCCTAGGAGCTCTTTGTCAAAACTGTAGAAGATCACATTCTTTTCCTTGGCAAAAATGTTGAGCTTCTCCACGCTGAAACTATGGAGTGTGTTCCTTACCACCTGGTCCAAACGTTCGAAAAGCACTTCATTTCTGAGTTGAATGACTTGTCCAAATTGAAGGGCCGCAGGGATGATGAACTGGACAAAGACCTGATGGTTAAGGTTTTCTGCCATGAGCAGGGCATACTCTTCACTCTTCTTTATGAGCACTGTCTCGGCCCGACGGGCAATCACCATGGACAGGGCCAGGGTTCCCGCAAGGATCACAATAAGGCTGGTGAAGGTGAAGTATTTGACGAGCTTAAAAGGCCTTAATCGCTCTATGCTTTTTGTTTCCATCTGCTTTACTCGCTAGGATTCGCAGGCTCGTAAGAGCTTTTTCATGAGCATCTTCCCGGACGCCTTTTGTCAGAGATTCTTGCCAGACCGTCGTGTTAAGGATTGTCCACCTAAAGCAGGTGCGATGTGCGTAGCGGAGGGCTCTTGCCCTTTGGCAAAGCAAGCCCAGAGCCCCTAAAAAGTGGCCCCAAGACTTGAATGCCTGCCCCCCTTGGCCTCGTTATTTCACAAGGAGTCAAATGTAGGCGCTACCCATGGGAGCTATCTCGTTTCCATCCATAAATGGCCCTTTCCCCTCTGAGCGGTGTTCTCCGCGGGTATTGCACCTGCGGCTTGAAAAGCGCGCCTGCGATGTACGAAAAGTACGTCTCGGCGTAAACCCCTGTGCGGCCTTGCTCAGAGAAAAAAAGTGCTCCTTTCTGAATGGGAAACTTACGCAAGTGCCCATTGATTTCTTACGATTGGTGGATGGGCACTATCTGGGAATGGGAGCCCCCTGCAGCAAGGTCTTCAGGTCTTCATCGGAAAAATGGAGGCCTCCTCCGACAAAAAAGGATTCGTTGTCCTCATCGCTTACAAAATCGTCAAAGCCTGCGGTCATGTACAAGTATTGAAATGGCGTAAAGTCTGCCTTGAACTTCAAGTGGGGCTTATCGTCTTCGTCAAAATCAAAGGCCTCCATAGACAGCACAAGGCTGTCGTCGAGGAAATAATAGTCAGCACCTACCCCGCCTTTTGACTCGAAAATACCTGCTCGAAGTCCCAGATCATAGTAACGCTTTGCAATCTGGGCAGAGAACTTGAGCTCGTCTTTATCGACCCTTTCCCTGTGTTCCGTAGTAGAAACCCCGTTCACCGTGGTTGTGGTCACCGTTTCATCTGTGTCTCCAGCCGGGTCGTCCACCACTTGCAACAGGTAGTACTTGTCCTCTTTGGGTTGAATGCGCAAAGAAAGGTAAGACTTCATCTCCTCGCTCTCGAAGAGATACTCTCCCCGGTAGTCCACGTACGTGCGAAATCTGTCCTTTTCTTCAAGGTAATCATTGAGGCTTGTAAGGGTGGCATTGATGTTATCCACCGTTTCATCTTCCTGTATGAGCTTACCGATAGTGCCTTCACCTCGGTCGATCTTTCCAGTAATCCGCTTTACGGCCACAATGGTCTCCCCTAAATCCTGAGAGACCCGCCTGAAGTTGGCCACAACCTCCCTCAAGGCCTCTTTGTTCGTGCTACTGATGTCTCGGAGGTCCCTGGAGAATACGGCCAGGTTGTCCAGTATCCGGTTGATGTTTTCCTGGTTTCCCTGCACTGTCTTGTTAAGGGTCTGGGCCAGCTCTCGAAGGTTCTGGACGATGAGCCTCAGAGACGCCTCCCCCTCCTCTCCTCCCAAAACGCCCGATATGGGTCCTGTAATATTCTTGAGGTCTTCGCCGATGGCGCCGAGTTGCTTGAAAAGGGAGTCTATGTTGGCAGGGGATACGGTTCGCTCAATACGGCCACCCGGCTTCAATGGAGCGGAGTCCAACGCACCTGGGATCACCTCCACGTATTTGTCCCCCAGCACACCTTTGGTGCGAATGGCGGCTTCCACGTCTTCGCCGATTGTCACATCAGGGTTAAGCTGGAGAGTTACTTTCGCCCTACCCTTTTCCAGGGCGATCTCCTTTACCTGCCCCACCTCAACGCCGGCTATCTCCACCGGTACTCCTGGAACGAGGCCCTCGGCAGAGTCAAAATAGCCATGCAACTCATACCCCCGATCGGCCGCGTATTTGAACCCGCCCACTTTCATGGACATATAGGCCAGTGCCAAGATGCTGAGAACCACAAAGAAACCGACCTTTGCCTCAATACTAAGCTTTGTCATGACCTCTTAGCACCTATACCATTTGAATGGGCCCTTCGGCCTTTCCCTGTATAAACTGCTGCAAGACCGGGTTCTTCGACTGCCTTACAGACTCAGGTGGACCGACTTCAATAATCTTGCCCTGATAGAGCATGGCTACCGTGTGGGCAATCTTAAAAGTTGACTCAATGTCATGGCTGATCACCGCACAAGTGGCCTTGGTCTGTTTCTGGGTCTCCACAATGAGACGGTCAATGGCATCTGCCATGATGGGATCAAGGCCGGTAGTGGGCTCGTCAAAAAGGATAATCTTGGGGTCAAGGGCAATGGCCCGGGCAAGCCCTACACGTTTTCGCATGCCACCGCTCAACTCCGAAGGCATCTTGTGGGCCACATCCTTTAGGCCCACCTGAAGGAGTTTCTGCTGGACGATCTCGTCAATCTCCGCCTGCCGCAGCCGGGTATGCTCCTGGAGCGGGAAGGCCACGTTTTCTCCCACCGTCATCGAGTCAAAGAGGGCAGCCGCTTGAAAAAGCATGCCAAAGTCCTTCCTGGCCTCATTGAGTTCGCGGTCATTCAGGCGAGAAATGTCCACGCCTTCCACCTGAACCTCCCCCTTATCCGGCTTTATCAGTCCGATCATGTGCTTAAGGAGGACGCTTTTCCCTCCGCCACTTTGGCCAACGATGACAGTGATCTTGCCGGGTTCAACCTCAAGGTTCAGTCCATCCAACACCTTGTGGCCCTTGAATGCCTTGTAAACATCAAGCAGCTTGATCACAAGAAAGGCTCCCGTTCCTGCATCCTCTTATGGGATATCCATCCCACCTTCACCAAACAAAGACCTTCCCTCAAGCTTCTGCAGCGCCCAGATCTCAACGTGCCTTGCCAAATCCCACATCATCACAACGTGACGGTTTCGCAAAAAGTCTTCTGCAAACAATTGAGTCCGCCGTGGCGGAGGAGAAAAGCACTTGGGATATTCGGCGTTAAGAAATGTCCCGATACCATGGGGATTTGATCCGCCGCGGCGGAGAGTTCTAGCATTTTAGCCGAACATTCTAAGGGCGCCCGTCTCTTTTCAAGCCCACAGGCGCAAATGCTCACAGAGAGAGCAAAAGGGATTTTTTACGATTTCATCAAAACATGGCCGCCGTCAAAAAGTAGTCACTAATCAAAATAGACACAGAGGAAATGACGACTGCCTGTGTAGTGGCTTTCCCCACCCCTTCAGCGCCGCCCACGGCATGGAAGCCTTTGTAGCATCCTACCAGCGATAGGATGAGCCCAAAACACGCTGCCTTGACAAGGCCGTTGAAGATATCATCCAACTCAACAATCTCTATCATTCTGGCCACGTAGATACCTGAGTTGATGTTCAACAGCCCCACCCCTACAATATAGCCACCTATAATTCCAACCAAATCCGCAATAATAGTCAGTGCTGGAAGCATGAGCACCCCGGCAATAATACGGGGCACGACCAGGTACTTAACCGGATCGCACGCCATGGCGTAAAGGGCATCAATCTGCTCGGTTACCCGCATGGTCCCCAATTCTGCAGCCATGGCAGAACCAGCCCGCCCCGTCACCATCAGGGACGTAAGAACCGGGCCAAGCTCGCGGGTTATTGCCAGGGCCACCGTGGACCCCACCAGGCTCTCGGCACTAAACAGGCGAAACCCATGGAATGCTTGTAGGGCCAGCACACCGCCCGTGAAGATGCCCGTCAGGATAACAACCAGCCAGGAGTTCACGCCCACAAACTCCATCTGTTTGAAGATGGCCCGAAGGCGCAGGGGCGGGCGCACCATCCAGAGGAGTACGGAAGACAACAAAAATAGGATAAGCCCAAACTCCTCGATAAACCGGATGAGGCTGCGGCCTAGGGTCTCGGAGAACTTGGTGAGTAACCTGACATCGTTCCTGTTAGAGAAACTGCCGGACATTAATTCATACTAGGAAATGTCAACCTGAAAGTCAAGCTAATGCTTTATTTTCATTGACACTATCTCCACGCGACAGTACCCTTGTATCGAACGCTCATGACGCCTTTTGGCATGGTTTACACATCTATTGCAAACCCACTCCCCAGAAGGTGGCATTTGGCTTCCCCTTGACAGGCTCAGCAAAACCGGAATTTACCGATCACGGTCAAGGCTTGTTTTCCGGTGGCAGAAAGGACCAGATTTTTCTCCTTAAATGAAGCGCATCCTCACCATTGCCGGCTCGGATTCGGGCGGTGGCGCCGGGATACAGGCCGATGTGAAGACCATCACCCTTCTTGGCGGTTTTGCCATGAGTGTGCTCACTGCCCTGACAGCACAAAATACGGTGGAGGTCAGGGCCATCCACCCAGTGCCCCCTTCCTTCATTGACGAGCAGCTCAATGCAGTGCTTTCAGATATCGGGGCAGATGCAGCAAAAACCGGAATGCTCTTTGATGTCCCTGCCATTGAAATCGTGGCCGATAGACTGCGGGCTTACGGCATGGAAAAGCTGGTAGTGGATCCTGTCATGGTGGCAAAGGGCGGCGATGTCCTACTGGTCGAGGAGGCCAGAAAAACGCTCATAAAGCGCCTCGTCCCCATGGCCTTTGTGGTAACACCAAATGTGCCCGAGGCAGAGGTCCTTTCCAAGAGGTCCATCGATAAGGAAGAGGACATATATGAAGCAGCACGGGCCATACATGCCCTGGGGCCCAAACACGTGTTGATAAAGGGGGGCCACCTAAAAGGCCCTGCCAAAGACATCCTGTACGATGGCAAGGATTTTTTTGTGTTTGAGAAAGACCGTATCCGCACACCCCACACCCATGGCACAGGGTGCGTCTATTCTGCCGCCATTGCCACACACCTTGCCTGGGGGGCTGATATCAAAGGGGCCGTGACAGGGGCGAAGGATTTTATCCATACGGCTATCCGCGTTGCCCTGCCATTGGGCAAGGGGCATGGCCCCACCAACATCTATGCCCCTTTTCAAAAAGGCCAAGAAAAATACGGCGTCATCGAGGCCTTGGACTCAAGCCTGGCTCGGCTCCGGCAAGCCCCCCTGGGGCACCTGATGCCGGAGGTACAATCGAATCTCGGTTATGCCCTCCCCTTTGCAGAAACCTACGCCGATGTGGCTGCCTTCCCAGGCAGATTGGTGAGGCTGGGAGAAAAGATCATGGCGGTAAGCACTCCTCGTTTTGGGGCATCCAGACACATTGCCGCCATCATCCTCAGCGCCATGCGGCGCGATCCCGCCTTTCGCTCGGCCATGAACATCCGGTTTTCAGAGGCAAGGATCCGCCAGTGCCAAGCCTTGGGCTGGGAGGTGCGATCCTTTGACCGTGCTCACGAACCAAAGCATATCAAGGAACGTGAAGGAGGCACCCTGGAGTGGGGTACGGAGGCAGTGCTCTCCCAGGCGCCCGAAATCCCGGACGTGATCTATGACCGCGGCGAAATCGGCAAGGAGCCCATGATCCGGGTCCTCGGCAGGACCCCGGAGGAAGTCGTCGACAAGGTCATCCAGTTGGCAAAGAAGCACCCCTAATACTTACCCTGTGGGCAAATGTCGAACATGAAACACATTGCACGGACTGAAGCCCTATGTGACGGACTTTAGAACACCTCACTTTTTGCCAACGCTCAAGACCTGACAAACTCGTAAAAAGTCGAAAAACTCTGCTTTCTGTCATTCCGGCGAAAGCCGGGCACGTAGTGAAGCTCCGGCGCTATCCAGTCTTTTCAAGAACTTCTGGATGCCGGATCAAGTCCGGCATGACGATTACAGGACTTTTTACGATTTCATCAAGACTTGATGGCTTCGCAAAAGTCCAATTTCGGTGTTGCGCTGCATTCTTTGTCACTGCGATCCGCCTAGGCGGACCTCATTCCACAGAATTGCGCCTTACGGCTTATAAAGAGGTGCGCGCCTTGAACTTGGGGCTTTTTACTTTGCCATCCCGTTGACGACTTTTTACGAGTTCATCAAGACTTCAGGCAAACTCCTTTGATAGACTGTGAAAGGGCTAGGCAGGATCGCTGAACGGAGGCATACAGTCATTTCCATCCACACGAGCCGGAGGGAAGCTTGTCGGCCGAATGTCTATTCAGAAATATACGATGCCTCAACTTCTGCACGTTGCCAACTTCTTACTCGGACATTCCGCGTCCAACATGTGATCTTCACTGTCCCAAGGGACTCCAAGCACAAAATTGTAAGAAGATGGAATCGATCATTCACTTCATGGGCAATCTCTTTTTTGAGTCCTGGGATCTGCTGCTAAGGGCCTCTGTTTACGTCCTCTTTGGAATCTTGGTAGGGGGCCTGGTCAAGGTCTTTCTCGGTCCCGCCATCGTTGCCAAGCATCTTGGACGGGGGCGCTTTGTCTCAGTCATCAAGGCCGGGCTGCTCGGCATTCCGCTCTGCGCCTGCGACTGTCTGCCCTAGAGTCACACCATCGATTCCTGACCACACCTGATAGAAAGGAGACCCTGCCTATCAAAGAGACGTCTTAGGGGCCACCAAGGCACGATTTTTCTGCCACCTTTAAAGACGCGGTGATCATGTGCCCTCGCCTTGATGCTGACCCTTTTCGCCATAGCCTGAACAAAAGGCATTATGCATCACACTAGTTCAACTATTTCTTGAATTTTAGACGATTTAGGCGTATTATTTTGCATTATTCAGAGGCAGCGGCAGGGCTGGTCCCAGGACATGGTAGGGCCTTTTCTCCGGTAAACATGGGGGTTTCTTTTTCCTCTTTGCCCCTACGTCAAATCTTTTGGCTCTAAATCGTATCCTTGGCAGCTTTTTTGCATAAAAATTTCCATAAGCGGAAAAGCGGGCCGCCAAATGGCCCGGCCAAGCCCAAAAAGGTGTGATTCTTCTGTCGTCTATGCATGCATCACGGGAAACGGTATGATGGATCCACTAACAGGTGAAGATTTAGAGTTCCTGGGGAACAGTCTAGAAGAGGGCCCAACACCAGAGGAGCTCCAGGCCGCAAAAGAGGTGATCACCTCCTTTCTCAGAGCCATAAAGAACTACGGCTTCTATCCGGAAAAGCATCCCACTTGCCAAGAGTCTATCACCACAGCCGCAAGCCGCCTGGATACCTTCTTGAAGAACCACGACAAGCTCAGGTTTGATGTGGAGATGGATCGTCTCCTCTTTCGAGGCGAGGTCGTCCAGCATGGGGAAACGGACGAAGGGAACTTGGGCCTGCTCCTATTTAGGGACGGCATCCAGTGGTTGGAATTTCGCAAGGGCCTGGCAATGGAGGAGATCAGTGGTTTCATCAGAATCGTCAACAAGTACCGGGAAGCGTCAGAAGACGCTGAAGGAGATTTGGTAACAGCCCTTTGGGAGGCCGATCTCCCTAATCTGAAATACAAGGCAATAGACGTGTACTGGGAGGCCGAACCACTCATTGACTTATCCGTCCTAAGGGTGAGGGAAGAGGAAGACCGGGACATCGACCTGGACAAGGAGGAACCACAACAGGAGATACTCCTGCCACCTAAGGAAAGTACTCTCTGGAAACTGACAGCCGAGGAGATGAGGGGACTGCGCGAGATGATCCATGAGGAGGAGAAGCGGGACACCTTGCAAGACGTCCTGGACATGTTGCTCATCGTCCTCAACGATCAACGAAACGAAGAAGACCTCACTGCCGTCCTTGATTTCCTGCAGGATGAGTTCCAGTATACACTGGCACAAAGAGAATTTCTGTTTGCCCTGGAGCTCCTGACGGCCTTACATGAGAGTCGTCGGGCTTACAAAGGTAAAAGGCCTTGGGCGCTGCCATTATTGGACAAGTTCTTCTTCGCTATCGCAAGCCCCCAGGTCCTGGGCGCCCTTTCCCAGGCTTGGCCCAGTCTGGATATGCTGGACGCAGAACAGATGAAGCTGCTGCGGCAAGCTCTGCTCCTTCTCCCCGCAGAGAGTATTTTGGCTCTAGGTCCCATGTTACTTCAGCTCCGCTCTTCAAGCGCCCGGAGGGATTTTATGGAGATCATCGCCATCCAGGCAAAGAGGGATCTCCGACCCCTGAAGCGTCTGCTGCGTCGTCCTGAAGTCTTCATGGTCCAGAGGCTAGTCAACATACTGGGACGCCTAAAGGGCAAGGAGCCTGCCCAACTCCTGCTCAAAATGGCAGGCCACTCTTCAGAAAGGGTGCGGGATCACGCCCTCAGATTCTTGGTAGCCCGAAATCTGGGTCCAAAGGCCCTTGAGAAGTTGTTCCCCCTTATTGACGATACCAGCCATTCCATTCGTCAGGTGATGTTCGAGTATTTGGGACGACGCAGGAGTGAGCTGGCTGAGGGTCTCCTACTGGGCTACATGCAACAGGGACAGTTTCGACAAAAGGACCGAGAACAGGTCTTGGCCTGTTACAGGGCCCTCGGTCGCTGTGGCTCCTCTCGTTCGGTTCCGCTCTTGCGAGAGGTCCTCATGAGCCGCGGTTGGATGCCCGGTTTCGGCAGATCCATCCAGCGTCAGGGCGCTGCTATTTCTCTCATGGAACTGGGAAACGAGGAGGCCAAGGAGATCCTTGAGAAGGCCTCCCGAAGTTTGTCTCCCCGTATACGGCGGGCCTATCGAAGGGCCGCGGAAGCAGGAAAATGACTGTCGGAACCAAACCTTCGGATAAGGAGCTACAGAGGAAACGGGATCTCTTTGGAGTAAAGTTTCTAAGGGCCTTCTATAGACTTGTACAAACGGTCAAGACCCATCCAGATAACAACAAATTGCTTATAGAGTGCACCAAAGACTTTGTTGGCTCTGTAGCCCGGTGGTGCATGGATGAACCACATTTGACGATTCAGCTTTCTCGAGGCAGATTCTTCCTGGAGGAGCAGAAATTGCACTACCCTAGGGAAACCGTCTACCTTGTCCAGGAGATGATTCACTACTTTGAGCTGCGGGGAGTACGGGGGCTGCGCTTCTACGCCGACATCAAGGATGCGTCCCCAGACCAGGTCCTCGGTTTTGCCCATGTCCTAAACGATGCCGAAAAGCAGGAGGATCCTTTAGCCTGGCTGCTCGAGCAACGGGATGCAGGAGAATTCCCGTGGGCGGAGATTGTCAGCGCGCCGGCAGGGGGTGAACAGAAACGGACCCTTGCACGGAAGAAGATCGCCCGAAGAACTTACTCCCATGCCCTTAGTTCACTCAAGGAGGTCACGCAGAAAATAACGACCGATGGAAGGGCGGGGGTTAGCAAAATTAAGCGGATTGTTCAAAACATGGTCGATCTCCTCATGGAAGATGAGTCTGTCATCTTGGGGATGAGCACGATCCGAGACTATCACGACTACACGTACACCCATTCGGTAAACGTGGCCATACTGGCCCTGTGTCTGGGCAAGCGCATGGGACTTTCTCGCGTGGCTTTGAGGAGACTTGGAATGTGTGGTCTCGTTCATGATTTGGGAAAGGTAGAGGTGCCCTATGAGATCCTTAACAAGTCTGGAGAGTTGACGAAGGAAGAGATTAAGGAAATAGAGAAGCATCCCTTGGGTAGCGTGCGTCAGATCATCAAATTGCGGGCTTCTTCAGGCCTCAAGGCCAAGATCCTGCTGCCACCTTTCGAACATCATCTGAAATACGATCTCTCGGGCTACCCACGGGCCTATAGGAAGAAACCGGTGAGCCTATTTGGACGAATACTGGCCATCGCTGACGTCTACGATGCCATGACGTCCCCCCGGGTATATCGTCCCATGGTAATTAGCCCTGATCGTACCTTAGGCATGATGCTGAAAGGGGCGGGAAAAGATTTTGACCCCATTCTTTTGAAGGTCTTTGTCAACATGCTTGGCATCTATCCCATGGGGACCCTGTTGCGACTGGACACGGGTGAAGTGGGCTTGGTAAACGGAACACCTGGAGAGTCGGATCGGGGACGGCCCCCGGTCTTGCTATTAGCGTCTGACGGCAAAGGGGGGTTTAAAAAGGGAAAAACCGTGAACCTAGCTGAAAAGCATCTGAAAACTGGGGCATTTCGAAGAAACGTGAAAGCGACCTTTCATCCTTCGACTCTGGGAATCCAGCCCGCGGAGTTTCTGGTGTGAAGACTTATTGCCAACAAAAAGCGGGCACATCTCCCCTTGCCTCTGCTGGCCTAGGACATGAGATAAAAGCCCAAGACTTTGTCGTATTGAACGGATTCTGAAAAACGGCAACCGACTTCCCTGTCCTTAACCCATCTCACAACAGCCTTTTTTTCGATTTTGGAGCGGTTTCTATCGTCTAAGGTGAATCTCACCATCATCTCCTCTCCCTTTCTGAGGGTGTGCGGACTGGCCGTAACGAACCTCATACCTGTCATGGACAGGTCTTTCACCTCTAACTTGCCCGGGGCTTGGGCAGGCGGAACCTTTGAATAAAAGCCCTGAAGACTTGTCTTTTTTCGGTAGGCCTGTCTGAATTCAAAGGTGACGGGCACAGATGAATTACAGGTACACCTTATTTTGAGACGCCTTCTTGGACCTTTGAACTTCTGCACATGTACGACTTTCGTGGTCTTGCAGTAGGGGCACTTGACCACTGCCGTATTGTCCGGGTTCACATAGACCTTCTGCACTTCCATGGCATATATACCCTCTCAAAAACCCCTAAGGAAAAAGATGGATTTGGATTTTTGGGGGACCGCAACCGATGGCCCACCGTCGTGTTGGACAGGACAACAATTCACCAGAAACAGATCGTCTCTTCCGGTCATGGGGCCCCATGATCCCCTCAAGCCCCCCTTTATCATGCTGCTCTATATCTATCAAGCAGGTCATGGTTGTCAAACCACGCAGACGGTATTTTTGCCTGCTTCTTTTGCCTTGTACAGGGCAGAATCAGCAAGTCTCAACAGCTGCTCGGAAGAAAGGGGCTCTTCGCCTGTCATGTTGGAAATGCCCATGCTCACGGTAAGTTTGACACTTTTGCCTTCGTATCGGAATTCCTTTTCTTGAACCCCTTTGAGTATGCGATTCGCAACCATACTGGCGCTTTCCCTGGTAGCATCGGGCAGAATAATGACCATCTCATCCCCCCCATAGCGCGCAACAACATCGGTTTTACGCACAGAACCGGTAATAATCTTGCCAATTTCTCTGAGCACCAGATCGCCGCACTGATGGCCGCACGTGTCGTTCACCATCTTGAAATGGTCGATATCGAGCATCAAGAGAGACAATCCCACCTTGTACCTTCGAGACCTTTTTGTCTCTCTATCCAGTTGAATCTGAAAATACCGTTTCATGAAGAGCCCTGTCGTGGTATCCGTGATCGCGTCACGAAGGAGCCGTGCAATTTCAACCCCAAAGGAGATCTCCGTCATCAAGGTTTGCAGGAATTCCTCATCCTCTACACTGGGATTGAGCAGAAATACCCCACGGAGGCTGTCCCTTATTTTGAGAAAGAAGCATCGCGTGCAGCCTGTTAAATCTAACCACGTCTGTACGTGAACCTCCGGATCCCTCTCCAAGGCAGTGGGTAGCCTCCTGGTACCAACAAAACACTCCTCGCCAACACGCTCCATTCCCTCAATGCCATGACTCGTCGCAAGCTCTATACCCTCCCCGGTCTCTCTCATCAGGAATATGGCCCCTCTTGTCGAGTTGGTGGCCTCAAGGGCAAGCTTGATTGACGTGTCCAGGGCCTGTCCAAGATCCGAGCTTGAAGCCGATATGTCCGCGATCCGGCTCAATATGGAGAGTTTGTCAAAGCCCTTCGCAGAGTTTTCGGTTATTGAATCCACAGACGTAACCAGGCCCACTGCATTCTCACCGGCCCCAAGGCGTCTTTGCTTCTGACGAACCACTTGTTTCTCTTCGCTCGAGGTTGCCCCCGGGTCCATCCTTTTTGCCAATCTGGAAGCATGGACATATAAGACAACCAAAACCAGTGCAGCGATCAAGACACTGGACAACAGAATGGAGTTTCTTGTCTTTGCCATTTCCCGTTTTATCGTGTCCGCGGAAATCTTGACCCGTATAATCCCAACGGCCCTGTTTCTTGAATTCAAGATGGGAGAATAGGCTGACAACCACCAGCCCCTTCGGTCCTTATAGAACTCTCCATCTGCTATGGGGCCGTCCAAGGCCTTCTGTATGACGGGACGGGTGGTGACCTCTTGTGCCTTGTCCAGAAATGTCGCCTTTCCCAGTTCGGACATCACCCCATTGCCACTTACCTTCTCAGGGAGGGCCACGTCCAAAACGATTTTCCATGTGTTTGGTCTGTCCGTTCTGGACATGGTGCAGATTCGATTAATCCGTCCGTCGACCCCCATGAAGGCTCCAATCCTTTCGCATGCTTCATTAAAGGCAGGCAACGCCCCATACCCCCCCTCCTCCTTGGCAAACCCCTCATAGGCATCTCCGTCAACCAACAAGGAGGCAGAACGGGCATAACCGGTAGTCGTGGTGCGGATTTCCTGCAAGTAGTAGGCACCTGTCCTCTTATAGAGCAAAGAGCCAACGGTTCCCACAACAGCTACGATGATGAGGGAAAGGATAAAAGAGTGTGTTCGCAGGCTCACCAGTCCATAACCTCAATTCTCAAAAGAAGCCCACACGCCGGCATTTTCCGTACCTCGAATGAGCCTTAGGCCGTCCCTATAAAGGTTAACTGGCCGGCTCTGTTCACCTTTCCAGTTACAGGGGTGTCCGTGGCATATTTTCTCATTTGCACTTTTCTAGACTTTGAAGTTTTATAATTGCTCATTTTGTGCTTGCACATTTTATACCATGATTCGCCACAAATAACCAGACCTTGCATCATAAATGCCGCAAAGCGAGGGGGCTGTGCATCCTTCCTGTCTCGTTTCACGCCTTTGGCCCCTCAGTCCATCAAACTGAGGGGCCAATGAAGAAAAGAAGAGGGAAATGGTAGAAGTCTGCCAAGTTAGAAGGCAAAAGCATCTCTGAACAACCGAGCGGCCAAGAGGAACAGATGCGCGGCAGGACCTCCATATCCCTTGACATTTCAAGCCAATAGCGCTATAGCCCCCGAGAGGCTGGTGGGGCTTTTCTTGATGCCCTTTCTTGCAGGATCATTGACTGCGGGTACAAAGAGATCCGGCTGGTATTCAGGCTCCATTTCGCCGTGAGGAGGGGTGGAGCTTACTCATTTTGGCAGGCGTTGCAGTTGGATGCTCTGTTTGTTTTGATAGGGTGTGGTCTCTCTTGTCTGCAAGTGCGCCAAAGGGGATGTGAAGCCTTTAGGCCTTTGACCACAAATGAACGGGCTCTTGGCCAACGCAGGATCCCTTTGAGCCGATCGTTCAAACCCCTTTTGCCGATGAAGGAAGGGGCCAAGAAATTTTCGTTTCCCTGATCCGAGATCCCGAAGAGGCCTATATGCCGAAAAAGTTCATTGAAGAGACCGTCTGTCGTATTGGCCAACTGATGAAACGTCATGCCACGGCACAGACTTACTTGGACCTGAGCTATGAGGATAACAAAGAGTCCATGGAACTTGTCAGCAGAATCGAGGAAATTGCCGATGCCATGAGGATGTGCCGGTCAAAAAACCTTCCCGAAGAGCAAAGGGAGCTGTACGCATTTGCAGAGACCATTACAGAGGCAGAGATCGCCTTGTGTAAGAGGTACTTCGTCTGGTTCAGGAGCCTGAGTATAAAGGATCAACCCTAACGCTGCAAAATGGAGGATGCCGCAGGTGAAGGCGTCCCCTTCGACAGGCTCAGGGTGAGGCTGTCCGCCTCAGGCGGACGCCGAACCCTTGACAACGCAGTCCCGACTCGTCGGGATATGATTGGCTTTCCCGAAGGGGAAACAACAGGCCGGGAAAAGTATTGAACAACCATATCACGGGGAGTGATTTTCTACATAAGCCGAAAAACTACTACAACAGCCTGAGATTCTTATTTGATGAAGGAGATGTTCAGTCGTGAGCAGTGAGGTCAACAAGGTCATCTATTCCATGATCAAGGTGAGTAAATTCTACGACAGAAAGGCCGTATTAAAGGATATCTCTCTGTCTTATTTCTACGGCGCCAAAATCGGCGTACTGGGATTAAACGGTGCGGGCAAAAGTTCTCTCCTGCGCATTCTTTCCGGGGAGGATCAGGAATTTGACGGGAAAACGATCCTGTCTGAAGGTCTCACGGTGGGCCACCTGGAACAGGAACCGCTGTTGAATGTGAACAAACCCGTGCGGCAGGTCGTTGAGGAAGGCGTTCAGCAAGCAGTGGACCTGCTCAAAGAGTTTGAGGATATCAACATGCGGTTTAGCGAGCCCATGAGCGACGACGAGATGGCAAACCTCCTGGAGCGCCAGGGGCGGGTCCAGGAAGCCCTCGATGCTTCCGAGGCCTGGGACCTGGACGCCCGTCTGGAAATGGCCATGGATGCCTTGCGCTGCCCCCCTGCCGATTGCGAGGTCAAGGTCCTTTCCGGCGGCGAAAGACGCCGGGTTGCCCTGTGCCGGCTCCTGCTGCAAAAACCCGACATTTTGCTTCTGGACGAACCGACCAACCATCTTGATGCGCAAAGTGTGGCCTGGCTCGAACACCATCTGCAGAAGTACCCGGGAACGGTTATCGCCGTCACCCACGACCGTTATTTTCTCGACAACGTGGCCGGTTGGATTCTCGAACTTGATCGTGGAGTGGGCATTCCCTGGAAGGGCAACTACTCAAGCTGGCTGGAGCAGAAGCAAGAGCGCCTCCGTCGCGAGGAAAAGTCCGAAAGCGCCCGGCAAAAGACCCTCCAACGGGAACTGGAATGGATCCGCATGTCCCCCAAGGGGCGCCATGCCAAGAGCCAGGCCCGCATCAGCGCCTATGAAAAGCTCCTTTCCCAGGAGGAGGAAAAGAAAGAAAAGAGCCTTGAACTCTACATTCCGCCGGGACCACGCCTCGGCGACGTGGTCATCGAGGCGGAAAAGGTGAGCAAGGGCTTTGGAAATCGTCTGCTTATGGAGGACGTGAGTTTTATGCTTCCCCCCGGCGGCATCATTGGTGTCATTGGGCCCAACGGCTCGGGCAAAACCACCCTGTTTCGTATGATTGCCGGCCAGGAAAAGCCTGATAGGGGAACCATCCGCATTGGCGATACGGTTCAACTGGCCTACCTGGATCAGAGCCGGGATCTCGACGCCAACAAGAGCATCTGGGAGGAAATTACAGGCGGCAACGACCAGATCGCCCTTGGTAAGCGGCTAGTCAACTCCCGTGCCTATGTGGCCCGTTTCAATTTTTCCGGCTCCGAGCAACAGAAAAAAGTGGGGACCCTCTCCGGTGGCCAGCGCAACCGGCTCCATCTGGCCAAGATGCTCAAGGAGGGAGCCAACGTTCTCCTTCTGGACGAGCCCACGAACGATCTTGACGTAAACACCCTGCGTGCCCTGGAAGAGGCCCTGGAAAACTTCGGAGGCTGTGCCGTAGTGATCAGCCACGACCGCTGGTTTCTGGACCGCATCGCCACCCATATCCTGGCCTTTGAAGGGGACAGTCGGGTTGTCTTTTTCCAGGGGAACTGGACAGAGTACGAGGCCGACCGTAAAAAACGCCTTGGCCCCCAGGCCGCCGTGCCGAGGCGTATCAAATATCGCCAGTTGACACGCTAGGAGCATGTGGCAGAATCGCATTTGAAGAACAGCATCGAACCCTTTCAAGGCTGAATCAGGGCCCTATCCTTTGGGGGAGATTCCTTGTTCTTGGCCCTCCAATGCCAAGTGACAAAAAGGGACGTTTTAGAAATGGTAGGAGGTTCGGGAGAGTAAACCTGTGGATATTGTTCTTGAAGACACGGAGGTTCGGGTGCTCGGGAGCCTCATGGAAAAGGAGTTTGCCACTCCGGATTATTATCCCCTGTCCTTGAATGCCCTCACCAACGCCTGCAATCAAAAATCGAATCGTAATCCCGTGGTTTCCTATGACGAGGAGACGGTAGAGCGAACCGTTGACGATCTGGCGCAGAAAGGAATAGTCTTTAAGAGTCTCGTTGGCCGGGTCCCGAAGGTTGAGGAGTCTTTTGCGCGCGAGCACAACCTTCTTCCACGGGAATCGGCTGTTCTGTGTGTCCTGTTCCTTCGGGGACCCCAAACACCGGGCATGATACGGGGGCGCACGGAGCGGCTTTGCAGTTTCGCAAACCTGGAAGAGGTGTATGCAACCCTGAGCCATCTGGAAGAAGGAGGCTACGTCAGACGACTCCCGCGCCTTGCCGGACACAAGGAATCGCGCTATGTTCATCTTCTCTCGGGGGAACCGGAGCTGACAGTACGAGGCATGGACGTGGCCGGGGATCATGGCACCCCCATGGACTCCGGGCGCATGGAGGCCATGGAACAGGAGATCGAAACCCTGCGCAAGGAGTTGGAAGATCTAAAAAGTGCCTTTCAGGAATTTAAGAGCCAGTTTGAGTAGCCTTTTTCTTGGAAAAGTGTCGGGGGCCCTGTATCGTCTCTAGAGTCGCACACAACCAGAAGCCGCAGAACCCCAAACCCTAGGAACCTGTCGGAGAACCGTATTTTGCGCCTGACGGCTTTGAGAAAGGCCGAGGCTGATGGGAGAATCCACAGAGGCAGGGCCTCCGTCTCTTTTCAAGCCGTGAGGCGCACATACTCAGGAATGAGGTCCGCCTAGGTGGATCGGAGTGACGAAGGATGAGGATAATCCCGATAGAATCTGGACAGATGGGCATTTTCCCACAGCCTCCCAGATACGACAAAAGACATTTTTGTACAGGTAAGGAGGAATATGGACAACGACAACAAGGATAGTCTTACTGAAACGGAACCAGAGGAGAACTTTGAAGTATTGCTAAACCAGGGCATGGGAGAGCCGGTTCACTTCAATCCCGGTGAAAAGGTGGAAGCCGTCATTACCCAGATAACAAAGGAGTGGATTTTCATTGATGTGGGCGGCAAGTCAGACGGCAGTATTAGGCTCAACGAATGCATTGATGATGAAGGCCATCTCACCATCAAAGAGGGAGACAGGATCAATGCCTACTTCTTGTCTTCCAGACACAATGACATGCTCTTTACCACCCGACTCACCGGCGACACGGCCGGCAACGAACACCTGGAAGAGGCCTATCGTAGCGGGATCCCGGTTGAGGGCCGTGTTGAAAGGGAAATCAAGGGGGGATTTGAAGTCAAGATAGGGGGAAACATTCATGCCTTTTGCCCCCATTCCCAGATGGGACTATACCGGGTGGAAGACAGGGGCCAGTATATTGGCCAGCATGTGACCTTCAAAATCATCGAATTCGGTAAAAAGGGCCGCAACATCGTTGTCTCCAACAGGGCCATACTGGAAGCGGAACGGCAGAAACAAAAAGATGCCCT
>Ga0272444_10000957_pt1 | contig 29122 bp, 24 predicted proteins | sample SSMForm13_FD_201033 | JGI IMG/M metagenome (GOLD analysis project Ga0272444, IMG submission 201033) | Marine sediment archaeal communities from Little Sippewissett salt marsh, Falmouth, MA, United States - SSM-Form-13 | ecosystem: Environmental > Aquatic > Marine > Wetlands > Sediment ...
TATTTGTATGGTTCTCGGAAATAATTGAGAATAATCAAGATGGCAAAATAACATAAAAAATAAAAAGTGTATTTGTTTGGTCTGTAAACCTTGAACAGCAGGGATATGGCGAACAAGGTCAATATGGCGGTAAAGGTTACACCCCATCCTCCAAAAAAGTAATTGTTATATAGCGCCTGTAGACTGGTGGTTATTTTTTTCGTGGCGAGATTGAACGAAATAAACGCAGTGATGACTATGGCTGCCGACGCATAAATGTAGAGATGGTTTTGTTTGATGGGGAAAGAGGGGTGCTTGTTGATAAAGGCTATAATCAACATAAAGGCGATTGATGGTGAGACAAGGAGAATGATGTGTTTTTTGTTCAAGATGGCAAGAATGCGATCAAAGCTTGGCAGGTTGGCGTTTATTGTGTAGGCAAAACTATACAAGAGAGCATACCAGGCCAACATGGCGATGAAGATGTATATGAGGCTACGTATTCTTTTATGGTGCGGAATAAGATTTTCGGCGAGTAAAAATGGGGAAAAAAATGATATGTATATCACACTCTCGTTTCTGTACATTATGCATGTAAATGTTGCCAAAATAAACATCGGCATGTTGAATTCTTTTCCACTGGCGCATGGATACCATAAACAATACAAAACGATGAAGAAATATATCCCATACCCAAGATTTGGTTCTATATAATGACCATGGAGCATGACAATTGGCGTTGATATGAGTAATGTCGTCAGTGCCAAAGCGAGAACAAGCGATATCATGCGATTGAAATTGCTGGTTTGAAGATGCCTGTTGACCAGAATGCAGAATGTTACGGCAAAGATAGCAAATTGTATTGGGATGAAACCATAAAAGAAATCAATGCCGAAAAAAGGTGACATGGAATACAGGAATTGGAGAAACGGTCCGTGAATCAACAGGGGATAAAGTGATCCCAAGGCTATGTGTTGCGCAGTATTGATGGCCAGGCCGCTTTCCACCATGGCGTACGAATCGTGCGTGAACAGGGAATAGTCGGTGAATCCGAAGATGGATGAGATGGTGCACACGGCGGCGAGGCCGGCCAGGGCGCTACGTTGCCGAAGGAGAAGTCGCCAGCGGCGGAAGTGTTGGGCGATGGGCACGGCGACCAACGCTGCGACCAGGACCCAGAAGGCCCATGGCGTGTAGGGGATGCCCACCACCAGCAGGATGATGACGCCGACGACCAGGATGGTGGAGCCGAAGAAGAAGGACAGCAGGGGAAGGAGGATGGGGTCTTCCTCGCGGCAATAGAAAAAGAGAAAATGCGCCCCCAGGACATAAATCAGGGCCGAGAAAAGGACATGAGCCAAGGCGCCTTCAATCATGTGCGTTCCTCTGGGGCAGATCCAGGCTTTTTTCGACGAGAAAGACGTCATGCCGGGGATACGTGTACAGCACCAGCGTATCATCGCTGCACGACAGGTCGTGGCACACCAGGAAGAAATGCTGGGTGAAGTGTTGGCTGTCGGCGCGGAGTATAGACCTGTTGAGAAAATATTCATACTCAGATTTGGTGATCACTTGTTCGAAATCGTCAATGAATTGCGCCAAGCTCCCGACATAGGGGATAATGCACGGCCATTTTTGCTGGCGTCCAGAAATAATTCTTTTGGATTTAAGATTCATGTCTTGCAAGATTCCCTTAAGCGTCTTGTCCATTGCTTTCCATTTTTTACCTTCACGGATGTATGGTCTGTATAATATCGTGCCTTTAAATTTTGTATGCTTCTTAAAAAATTTATGAGCTTGTCTCCCTTTGATAATATTTTGAGAAGCAAAACATAGGCATACAAAAGCAATAATGATGGCGTAAAGGAGTTTATTTGATAATATGCTTGAATTTTTCATATTGGATTTTTCCCCTATTGAAAGAGCTCCGCGATGGTCGGGAAGGTGCGTTCGCCATATGGAACGTACCGTTGCTACGTGTCGCCGTCGTCGAAGTTGATGCGCTCCAGTTCCACCACCAGGGGTCGTTTCCTGACCTGGAAGTGGATGGCGCCGATGTATTCGCCCAGCAGGCCGAGGAAGAACAGTTGCAGCCCGGAGAAGAAGAACAGGGCTACGATGAGCGTGGGGATGCCCGCCACCGGGGGCCGGCCGATGAACAGATTCACGAAGAGTTGCACGCCCGAATACAGCAGGCTCAGGACCGAAATGGCGAAGCCGCCCAGCAGGCACAGGCGCAACGGAAGGATGGTGAACGAGATCAGGCCGTTGATGGCCTGGTCGATGAGGTCGAAGAACCTGTTCTTGCTCATACCGCTGTTGCGCCGTTGCCAGGTGTATTCGATGCCGATGGACTTGAAGCCGCAGTTGGCGATCATGCCCCGGATGTAGGGATAATAGTCGTCGCTTTGCTGCAAGGCCTCCAGGACCTTGGCGTCGATGAACTGGAATTCCCCCACGTTCTCGGGGATATCGATGTTCGACAGGTTCCGGACTAGGCGGTAGTAGGTCCTGCGCGCCAAGGTCATGAGACCGGATTCCATGCGCTTGGTGCGCACGCCGTAGATGACCTTGTAGCCTTCCTCCCATTTGCGCACGAAGTCGATCAGCATCTCGGGTGGGTCTTGCAGATCCGCCGCTAAGTAGATGAGCGCCGCGTCGCCCGTGAGGCTCCGCAGGCCGTTGAAGGCCGAACGGAACGGCCCGTAGTTGCGGGCGTTGACGATGGCCTTGATGTGCTTATCTTGGGCGGCGATGTCCTTGAGGATGGACACAGTCTCGTCCGTGGACGAATTGTCGCAGAAGACGTGCTCGTAATCGTAGTCCCGCAGTTCGTTCTCGAAGATGGCGCGGATCCGCTCGTAGGCGGCGCGCACGTTGCCCTGTTCGTTGAAACAGGGCGTGAGGATGGAGATCTTTTTGCGCGTACTCATACTTGGGTGTCCCGGGGTCTGGGTGTGTTTGCCTATAGGACAAAAGGGAAAACCATGGCAAGGAGGACCGCCGGGGCTCAGGCCGCGTCCTTCAGGAGCGCGAGCACGGCGTCGGCGATGCCCTGGGCATGGAGACTGTAGAGCTCCTTCTGCGATGCCTGGCAGGCCGTGTAGGAGGTCCTGGGCTCGGCGGCGTACAGCGGTCGGAAGGCGATGTCCCCGCCCGCCGGGGCCAAGCATTCGGCGGCGATGGTGCCCAGGCCGCCGCGCCCGTGTTCCTCAACCGTGACCAGCCTGCCCGTGCGCCGGGCTGCCTCCAGGAGCCCCGCGCCGTCAAAGGGCGTCAGGCACGGCGCGCTGAGCACCTGGGCCGACACGGAGCGCTCCGCGAGCAGTCCGGCCGCCTCCAGGGCGTCGCCCAGGGAGCCGCCCGTGGCCACCAGGGTCAGGTCGCGGCCCTGGCGCACCGGGATCAGGACATGCGGGTCCAGGCCGGACTCCTCTTGGTGGATGCGCTCGGCCTTGCCGCCCAGGCGCATGTAGCAGGGGCCGGGCCGCTCGATCATGGCCCGTGTCAGCAGCCGCGCCTCCACCAGGTCCCCGGGCGAATAGACCCGGATGTTGGGCAGCACCCGGAGCAGGGCCACGTCCTCGATGCCGAAGTGGGTGTAGCCCTGGGTCCCGTACGCGAACCCCGCGCCCACGGTGACGATCTTCACGTCGGCCTCGTGGTAGCAGACGTCGTTGCGGATCTGCTCCAGGCAGCGCGCCGTGGAGAAGTTGGCGATGGAGTACGTCACGGCCACCTTGCCGCTCAGGGCCAGCCCGGCGGCCACGCCGGTCATGTTCTGCTCGGCGATGCCGGCGTTGATGAACCGTTCGGGGTAGTCCCTGGCGAACCCGTCCAGCACGTTGAAGCCCAGGTCGCCCGTGAGCAGGTAGAGGTCGTCCCGCTCGGCGGCCATGGCGCACAGCTCGTCCACGAAGGCGCTTCTCATGACCGTCCCTCCAGTTCCGCCAGGGCGCGTTGGAAGGTCTCGTCGTCCGGCGACCTGTAGTGCCAGGCCAGTTGGCCCTCCATGAACGAGACGCCCTTGCCCTTGACGGTATGGGCCACAATGCAGACGGGCTGGCCCTGCCCGGGCCCGGCCCCCAGCAGCGCGGCGAGCCGGGCGTGGTCGTGGCCGTCGGCCTCGTGGGCGGCCCAGCCAAAGGCCGCGAACCGGCCCGCGATGTCCGACAGACCCAGGACCTCGTCCGTGGTCCCGTAGCCCTGGAGCTTGTTGTGGTCCACCACGGCCGTCAGGTTGTCCAGGCCGTGTCTGGCGGCGAACTGGGCGGCCTCCCAGTTGGAGCCCTCGTTCAACTCGCCGTCGCCCAGGACCACGAAGACCCTGGCCGGGGAGCCGTCGCGCTTGGCGGCCAGGGCCATGCCGCAGCCCATGGGCAGGCCATGGCCCAGGGAGCCGCTGGAGACCTCGATGCCCGGCGCGGTCCTGGTGACGTGGCCCGACAGGTTGGAGCCGTCCTCGCAGTATGTCTCCAGCTCGGCGTGGGGCAGGAAGCCGCGTTCGGCCAGGGAGGCGTACAGGGCGGCGGCGGCGTGGCCCTTGGAGACGATGAGCCGGTCGCGGTCGGGCCGCAGCGGGTCGGCCGGGTCCACGCGCAGCACCGAGGTGAAGAGCACGGCCAGGATGTCCGTCATGGAGAAGCAGGCCCCGATGTGCGAGGAGCGCGCCCTGTGCACCATGCGCAGGCTGCTGATCCTGACGTTGCGGGCAAAGGCCATGGAATCAGGGTGCGTTGTCACGGTACCAGCCTATGGTTTGTTCCAGGCCCTGGCGCAGGGGGGTGGCGGGTCGCCAGCCGGTGGCGGCGCGCAGCCTGGAGATGTCGGCCTGCAGATGCATGACTTGGTCCGGGCGCATGGGCACCGCGCCGAAATTCAGGGCCAGGTCCGGGTCGATGAGGTCGCGGACCATGGCGGCGATGTCGCGCACGCGGTGGGCCTCTCCAGACCCGAGATTGAAGACCCCTTGGGCCCCTGGCGTCAGGGCCGTGGCGGCCACGGCCCGGGCCAGGTCCTGGACGTAGAGGTAGTCCCAGCGCTGGGTGCCCTCGGTCAGGTCGGGCGATCGGCCCGCCAGCATGGTGCGGATCAGGAAGGGGATCAGCCAGTGGGGCTCGTCCCTGGGGCCGTAGGTGGAGAACAGCCGCAGCCAGGCAAAGCCCATGCCCGCCTGCTCGGCCAGGATGCGCCCCAGGTTGCACACGGCCAGCTTGGCCCCGCCGTACAGGGTGGTCGGCCCGGGCAGGGCGGTCTCGTCCAGCACGGCGTCCAGGGGCCCGTACTCGGCCTGGGAGCCCAGACCCACGAAATGCGCGCACCCGGCCGCGGCGCAGGCGCGGATGAAATGCAGGGCCGCGGGCAGGTTCTGGTCCACCTGGAAGTCGGCGTTGCGGTGGGCGTTGCCCACGCCCATCCAGGCCAGGTGGCAGACCGTCTCGGGGCGCAGCCCGTCGAGCATGCGGGTCACGCCCTCGCGGTTGGCGAGATCGGCGTGCACCACGCGCACGCGGTCCAGGAGGTGGGCGATGCGCCAGGTGTCGCTGCCTTGGCGGACCATGACGGCCACGTCCGCGCCGCGCTCCAGCAGGACCTCTACGGTCCAGGAACCGATGAACCCGTTGGCCCCGGTGACCAGGATGGGCATGGCTGCTTTCCCCCTTACCCCAGGTAGCGCAGGAACTGGTTGAATTCGTCGCCGGCGCGCTTTTGCGGCAGGCGCGGGTCGGTCACGCCGGGCAGCACGATGACGTCGTAGACCTGGTAGCCCTCGGGCCACCAGATGCGCCCCACCTCCTGGCCGGTGGCCACGTCAAAGACGCACACGGCGCAGACCGATTCGCCGGGCTTCAGGCCGGGCGCGTAGGGCTCGTAGAAGTCGATCACCCTGGACAGGCCCACAAAGCCGTAGCCGCCCTGGAACCACAGCCCGCGCGTGAACCCGTTGCAGCGGTAGACCGGGGTGAAGGCGCGCAGGCCCTGGCCCGGCTCCACCACGCCCACCTCGCCGTAGCCGCTGTTGCACAGCCACAGTCGCCCGTCGTGGAAGCGGGCCGAATGCGGGCAGGTCAGCCCCCTGCAGACCACGTCCCGGCTCGCGCCGTCAAAGACCACGCCCTTGCCCTTGGGACCGTAGCCCTCCTTCCAGGGCTTGACCCCGTGGGTCTGGTCCGAGAAGGCCGTGTAGAAGCTGTCCTCGGGCGAGTCGCCTGCGGCCATGGAATTGAGTTGCAGATAGTTCTGGTCGAAACCGGCCCGGCCCATGCCGTCCACGCATTTGGGCCACCAGACCCGCTCCCAGCCCCCGTCGCGGTCCAGGCGGGCCAGGAAGTTGTGGCCGGTGACGGTGCCGTAGATGTCGCGTCCGATAAGGGCGATGTCGTGCAGGTAGAAGCCGCCGGGCAGGATCAGGCTCTTGTAGGGCAGGAACATGGTCCCGGGCTGGGGCCTGTAGTCCTCGGGCACGATGTCCGACAGGGGCGCGTGGTGCGGCGCCTTTTTCAGGAAGAACACCTGGTGCGGGGTGCGCGTGCTGGTGACGATGGCCTCGTCGGCCTGGTGGTCGTAGCACATGCCTGAGGGGTGGGGGATCTCGAAGGCGTCCGTGACGGGCTCGCCGTCCAGGCTGCCCAGGGTGGTCAGGAAATGCTCGTATTCGCGCGAGACCATGAGCGAGACGCCAAGTGAGCGCAGCAGTCCGAAGAAGTCGCCGCCGGTCTCGTAGGCGGTCAGCTTGGCTAGGTCCGTGGCGCCGTCCTTGTCCTGGGCCAGGGAGACGTTGCGGACCTCGTTGGTGTGGATCTTTCTATACATGGTGCAGATAGGCCTCTTGGATATGTTCGGGGAACATGCGGATGACGGCCTCGGTTCCCCGCAGCAGCGTGGTTGTGACATCCGTGGACAGTTCGTTGCAACTGGCGGCCTCGTGTTCGGCCGAGACCTCGGGCACCCCGCCAAAGGGATACAGCCTGGCCATGGGCGCGCCGTTGAAGGTCGGCTCAAGCAGCACGTCCTCGAAGTCCACGCCCATGAACCCGCACAGGCCGCGCATGGCGGCCTCGCGGTCGGCTAGCAGGTCCTCAAAGAAGACCGTGCGCACGCGGTCGGGGTACTTGCCCTGCCAGAAGACGCTCAGGGCGTTGACCAGGGACCATTTCACGGCAAAGCGGCCTGGGTCCATGCCGGGCACGCGGCGGCGGAAGTCGGCAAAGCCCGAGATCGGGCTGCGCACGACCTGGATCATGGCCAGGCCGTCCATCTCGTGCAGGAAATGGTCGGCGTCCAGGTTCACGGTGGGGCAGTGGCCCAGGAAGAAGCGCTCCCGGCCCGAGGCTCGGCGTCCGGTCCAGGCCGTGAACACGGCGCGCACGTAGGCCTCGACCACGGCCCGGCGGGTGCGGCCGCCGGACCGGTCGGTCTGGGCCAGGGCCGCGCGGAAAAGGGCGCGCGCGTCGTCCAGGCCGAAGTCCAGGGCGTAGGCCCGGTGCTTGGCCGTGTCGGGTTCGGCCAGGGTGGATTTCAGCTCCTGGTCCATGAAGGCCTTGAACAGGCCGTCCGGGGACGCGGCGTCGAGGTCCTGGGGCAGTTCGGGCCAGCGGTACTTGGCGCTGAACCAGTCGGAAAAGCCGTCGCGCAGGGCCCCGGTGCCCAGCTGCAGCTCAAAGGGGTAGACCATCAGTTCGGGATGGCCGTCGAACAGGCGGTGCAGGAAGCCGCCGCCGCTCTCGTTCCAGGCCGAGACCAAGACCAGGGGCAGACCGGGAATCAGGGAGGGAGCCGGACCCGTCATGCCCGCCGCCTCCCGATGGGCCGGTAGGTGAAGCCCGGGGGCAGCTCAAGGCCGCGCAGGATGCAGCGGCCGTCAAAGAGGTACGGGGTGCGCATGGCGTCCCGTATGCCCTGCCAGGGCAGTTCGCGCAAGGCGGGGTCCACGGTGGTCAGCACCAGGCCGTGTGCGCCGCGCGCGGCCTCCAGGGGCGTGTCGCGGGCCTCCACGCCCTGGGGCGCGGCCCCCTTGGCGATGGGGTCCCACACGGCCACCGAGGCCCCGCGCGCCAGGGCCTCGGCGATGACGGCCATGGCCGGGGAATCGCGCAGGTCGTCGGTGCCCTCCTTGAAGGCCAGGCCGAACACGGCCAGGCGCTTGCCCTTTAGGTCGCCCAGGCCGTCGGCCACCATGTCTATGATCCTGCCGGGCCGCAGCCTGTTGATGCCGGCCACGGCGTCGAGCAGGGCCGTGTCCGCGCCAAGGGCCTTGGCGTGGTTGCGCAGGGCGTTGACGTCCTTGGGCAGGCAGCTTCCGCCGTAGCCGATGCCCGCGCGCAGGTAGCTCTGGATGCCCGGGCGCACGGGTTCGCCATGCACCAGCGGCAGCAGCCTGCGGTCCAGGTTCAGGCCGTCCATGACCACCGAGGCGTCGGTGTCCGGGATGGTCTCGCAGATGCCCGCGATCTCGTTGGAATAGGAGATCAGCGTGGCCAGCAGCGAATTGGAGGCGTACTTGATCATTTCGGCGTTGGACAGCGTGGTGCGCAGCACCGGGCAGGCAAAGCTCTCGTAGAGCCGGGCCAGCACGTCGCCGGAGCGCTCGGCCCACTGGCCGATGACGATGCGGTCGGAGGCGGCGAAATCGGCCACGGCCGAGCCCTCGCGCAAAAATTCCGGGTTCATGCACAGGCCGAATTCTCCGGCCCGCATGCCCGAGGCCTCCTCCACCCGGGCGCGCACCAGGTTGGCCGTGGTTCCCGGCACCACCGTGCTCTTGACCGTGACCACGTGGTAGCCGCCCACGTGGGCCAAGCAGCGGCCGATGTCGGCGGCGGCCGTCTCGATGAAGCGCAGGTCAATGCGCCCGGCCTGGTCCTGGGGCGTGCCCACGCTGATGATGGACACCTCGCTGCCGCGCATGGCCGCCTGGAGGTCCGTGGTGGCCAGCAGCCTGCCGTTGTCCAGGCCCTGGCGGATCAGTTCCTCCAGGCCAGGCTCGTGGAACGGGGCCCGGCCCGCCTCGATGCACTCCACGCGTTCGGGGCTGATGTCCACGCAGGCCACCTGGTGGCCCAGGCGCGCCAGGCAGGCCCCGGACACCAGGCCGACATATCCCGTACCGATGACCGTGACTTTCACTTGAACTCCGCTTGGTCTTTTCCGTGCGCGCGAGGGCGTCTAGCCGCTTTGCGTGGCCGCGCTCACACCTTGTAGGATTCGAGGGTCCGTCCCAGGCCCTCGGCCAGGGACACCAGGGGCCGCCAGCCCAGGGCGCGCAGCCTGGTCAGGTCCGGGCAGCGGCGATTGGGGTTGTCGGACAGGTAGTGGGGGTCCGGGCTCTTTTCGAAGCGCACCTCGCTGCGGGGCATTCCGGCCACGTCGCACATGGTCTCGGCCAGCTCGCGGATGCTGATCTCGTGGTCGTTGCCCACGTTGTAGGACTGGCCGGGTTTGCCCTTGAGCAGGACGTGGAGGATGCCCCGGATCTGGTCGGTGACGTAGCAGAAGGAGCGGGTGGGCGTGCCGTCCGAGAGCAGCACCAAGGGCCGCTTTTCCACGGCCGCGGACATCAGGTCCGGGATGATGCGCCGGTCCTTGAGGTTCTGGCCCGGCCCGTAGACGTTGAAGGGCCGCACCACGCGCACCGTGGTGCCGTGGATGCGCTGGTAGTTGACGCTCAGGGTCTCGCCCAGGCGCTTGGATTCGTCGTAGCAGGCGCGCGGCCCGGTGAAGGACACGTTGCCCAGGTAGTCCTCGGAGGTGGGGATGCGCTTGGGATCGGGGTCGCCGTAGACCTCGCTGGACGAGAGCTGGATCATGCCCTGGCAGTGGTGCTCCGTGGCCAGGCGCAGCATGTTCCAGGTGCCGTTGACGTTGACGTCTATGGTTTCCAGGGGGTGCTTGCGGTAGTAGATGGGCGAGGCGATGCTGGCCCCGTGGACGATGAAGTCCACGTGCCCGTCGGGCTCGAAGGGCTTGGCCACGTCGTGCTCGACCACGCGCACGTGGGGGTTGTCCCTGTAAGCGTCCAGGCGCTTGGGCCAGCCGGAGATGAAATTGTCCAGGGCTACGACCTCAAGGGGCGTGTCCGGGTTGCGGTCGTTGAAGGCGTCGGCCAGGTCCACGAAGTAGCTGCACAGAAAGCCGCTGGCCCCGGTGATCAGGATGCGCTTGCCGCCAAGGGCGGACAGCATGGGGGCCATCTCGTCGCAGATGCGTTGGCAGTCCTCGCGGATGATGGGATTGGTGGTCATGTCGTGGCCCGGGGTTGTGGTTGGGGGTGAGGGGCTACCAGGTTTTCCAGGGTGGGTTTCCGGAGTCCCAGAGCTTTTCCAGTTCGCGCTTGTGGCGGATGGTGTCCATGCACTGCCAGAAGCCCGTGTGCAGGAAGGGCATGAGCTGCTGTTGCCGGGCCAGGGTCTGGAGCGGGGCGTGCTCCCAGGCGGTGTCGTCGCCGTCTATGTAGTCAATGACCGCCTTGTTCAGGACGAAGAACCCGCCGCTGATCCAGCCCCCGTCGCCCGTGGGCTTTTCCACGAAGTCCAGGACCGGGACCTGGCTGGGCGTCTGCTTGTCCACGATGAGCATGCCGAACTTGCCCGGGGGCTTGACCGCGGTGATGGTGGCCAGCTTGTCGTGGCCGTGATGGAAATCCACCAGGGCCTTGATGTCCACGTCGGACACGCCGTCGCCGTAGGTGAGCATGAACTCGTCGTCCTCGATGTACGGGGCGATGCGCTTGATGCGTCCGCCGGTCTGGGTGCCGATGCCGGTGTCAAAGAGGGTCACCCGCCAGGGCTCGGCGTTCATGTTGTGCACGTGCATCTTGTTCTGCCCATGGCAGAAGTCAAAGGTCACGTCGGAGTGGTGCAGGAAGTAGTTGTGGAAATATTCCTTGATCTTGTAGCCTTTGTACCCGAGGCAGACGATGAACTCGAAAAAGCCGTGGGCCGAGTAGTGCTTCATGATGTGCCAGAGGATGGGATATTCGCCGATGGTCACCAGCGGCTTGGGCGTGACCACGGTCTCCTCTTCCAAACGCGTGCCGAAGCCGCCCGCGAGAATGACTACTTTCATGGCTTGTCCGTCCTTTGATGGTGCTTGCGCCGCGTGGGCTTCGCCGCCCGCGCATGGCGCGTGGCCCGCCCCGGATACCGCCTATGCCGCCCTGTCCCTGGAGAAGAGCACGGTCATGGCCGCCTTGGCTTTCAATCTGAGTGGTATTTTGCCCATATATATCCGTTTTTCCAGAAAATATCCATAATAGAAACGGTACATGAAATTGAGTGCCGGGAAAACTATCCGTATCTTGGACAGCAAGGGATAAAGGCTCAGTACCCAGGGGTGGTCCACGATGATAGGGAACAGCCTGTGGAAGGTCCTGATCTTGTCCCGCTGTTCGGGCGGGAAATTGAGGATCGTGTCGGCGAACTGGCTTTCAAAGGAGTTGAAGCCCTCGTCCAGCATGCCTGTCTGGATGCACAGCTCGGTGATCCGGGTTCCGGGATAGGGCTGGAAGATGGAACTGTCGGCGAAATCGACACCGGCCTCGATGTTGATGCGCGCGGTGCTGACCATTTGCTCTTCGGTCTCCTGGGGCAGGCCGACCATATTGAGCGAATAAATTTTCATGCCGTGTTTGTGGATCGTCTGGCAGGCCGCAACGATGGATTCGTTGCTCATTTTGCGGTTCAGCACGGTCTCGCGCAGGCCCTGGTCGCCACTCTCGATGGCGATGCACATGGAGTAGCATCCCGCTCTTGCCAGCTGCCCACAGTACCAGTCGTTGATGAAGTTCACCCTGGCGTAGGAGATGAATGGCAGGTTGATCCTGGCGGGGTACTTGTCCGCGAACTCCTCGAGCCATTTCTTGTCCACGCCGAAGATGTCGTCGTGGAATTTGATGAACGTGCCCGGGTACTTGGCCAGCACGGATTCGATTTCTCCCAGGAGATAGTCCACGCTCTTGACGCGCAGGATCTTTCCCTTGCCCTTGTAGAGCTTGTGGAAGACGTGGTTGAAGCAATACGAGCAGTTGTAGATGCACCCTCTTCCGGCGAAGAAGGTCTTGATGGGACTTTGGGCCAGGAACGGGTTCTGAACAAAAATCAGGTCGCGGTCCGGATAGGGCAGGGAGTCGAGATCTTCCAGCAGGGGCTCCAAGTCGTTGGCGAGGACGGAGCCGTCCGGCTGGCGGAAGACGAAGTTGGGAACCGAGTACATGGCCTCGGTGCCGAATGCGTCCACGAAATTGGGGAACGCCTTGTCCGCCTCTCCCCTGCAGATGGCGTCCACTCTGGGTTCCTTGACGCATTCGGGGAAGTATGTCGGGTGCGGCCCCCCGAACAGGCTGAAGAATTCGCCGAACTCGCGTAGCTCCCGGTTGATGGCGAATATCCTGTCTGCCTCCTCGGAGGTCACGGAGTAGGCCACGATGTCGGGTGAAAATTCTTTGAAGACGCGATCCAGGGAGTCCTTTTCATGCTGATATATGAGCAACCGCGTCCTGTGTCCCCGTTCCTTGACCAGGGAGGAGAGAATGGGGATGGAAAAGATGTCGAGATGCCCGATTTTCTCCACGACAAACAAGATGTTGCGGCTTTTGTTCTCATGCATTGTCATCAGATGGTGTCCGGTGGTTTGGGTTCTCCTGCCCGTTTCCCTGGCAACTTGCTCGGGGCGGGCGTGGCTAGCCCCGGCCTCCGGATGCCTTGGCGTCCTCGGCCAGCCAGCGCACCGTGACGGCCAACCCCTGGTCCAGTTGCGTCTCGGGCGTCCAGCCGAGCACCTTGCGGGCCTTGGTGGTGTCCGAGTAATTGCGCCGCACATCTCCTTGCCGGACCTCGCCGTGTACTAGACGTACGTCCGTGATCCCTTCGTGCTCCAAAACGGTCAGCAGCAGCTTGGTCATTTCGAGTACCGTGGTCTCGCGGCTGGTGGCGATTTGGAAGGTCTCGCCCCCGATGCCTGGCACGGACGCGGCCAAGCGTATGGCCCGAACCAAGTCGTCGATGTAGATGAAGTCGCGGGTCTGGCCGCCGTCGCCGTAGATTTCCAGGGGCTCTCCCGCCAGGGCCTTCTTGACGAACTTGGCCACCACCGAGTCCTTGTGCGAGGAGCCCGGGCCGTACACGTTGCCGAACCTGAGGGCCACGGTTTCCACCTTGAAGGTGCGACAGTAGGCCGAGCAGTAGCCCTCGCCCGCCAGTTTGCTGGCCCCGTAGGGTGAGACCGGGTGCGGCGGCAGTTCCTCGTGGATGGGCGGCTCCACCTCGCCGGCCGGGGCGCCGCTGGAGGCGAACACGAAGCGCGGTACCGAGGCCAGTCGCGCTGCTTCCAGATAGTTCAAGGTGCCCATGACGTTGCATTCGCAGTCCAGGCGTGGGTTCTCCACCGAGGGGGCTACGCCCGTGTTGGCGGCCAGGTGCAAGATGCACTGGGCTCCGCGTGCGCAGGCCACTGCCAGGTCCGCGTCGCGAATGTCGCCGGGTACCAGTTCCACCTGCCCCGGTTCGGGGAAGGCGCCCGGCCCGGAGGCCTCGGTGAAGTCGCAGGCCCAGGCCAGGTCGTCGCGGCCGCCAACGGACAGGTTGTCCACAACGCGCACGGCATGGCCACCCTCGGCGGCCAGGTCGGCGATGAGAGCCGTGCCCAAAAAGCCGCAGCCGCCCGTAATGAGCCAATGGCGGGGCTGGTCGCCGGGGGTGCCGATGGAATTGCTCATGGGATTCTACTTCCAGCCCACGTTGCGCACGAACTGGTGCTCCTGGATGCGGTCGCGTTTGGCCAGCACCACCTCCATCATGTGCGCCAGTTCGTCGTCCGTGAGGTAGTTGGGGGTCAGGCCCAGGTCCAGCAGGCCGGTGTGGACCGGGTTGTAGTAGTGCTCCTCGGCCTCCAGGCGCGGGTTGGGAATGGATTTCACGGCCACGTCCAGGCCCAGGCCCTTGCCCACGCGCTGCACGCGTTCGGCCAGCGTGTTGACGCTGAAGGTTTCCGTAAGCTGGTTGAAAATGCGCAACTCGCCCTTGGCCGCGGGTTGCTCCAGGGCCAGGCGCACGCAGCTCAGGGTGTCCCTGATGTCCAGGAAACCGCGCGTCTGGCCGCCCTTGCCGAAGACCGTGAGCGGGTAGCCGGCCACGGCCTGGACCACGAAGCGGTTGAGCACCGTGCCGAACAGTTCGTCGTAGTTGAAGAACGGGAACAGGCGTTCATCGTCCGCGTTTTCTTCCGTGAAGAAACCGTACACCGGCCCCTGCATGAGGTCCGTGACGGCCAGGCCCCACATGCGCACGTAGAACCACAGCAGATCGGTGTCCATGATCTTGGTGGTGTGGTAGAGGCTTCCGGCCTGGCGCGGGAACAGGAAGCGGTCGCTGCGTCCCTTGTGCTCGATGTCGATCCAGCCTTCCTCGATGTCGATGTCGGGGGTGCCGTATTCGCCCATGGTGCCCAGTTTGACGATGTGGGCCTCGGGCGCGAACTCGCGCACGGCGAAGATGACGTTGGCCGTGACCTCCAGGTTGTTGGACAGGGTGAGCATGGCCTCGCGGCGGCCCTTCATGGAATAGGGTGCGGACGGCTGCTCGGCGTAGTGGACCACGGCCTCGGGCGCGAAGTCCTTGAACAGCCGTTCGCAGAAGCCCCAGTCCATGAGGTCGCCCACGTGCACCGCCACATCATGGCCCGTGGCCTCGCGCCACAGGCGGGCGCGTTCGTGCAGGTTGGGCGTGTCGAACAGGCTTTCGGTGTCCTCCTCGCGGCAGATGCGGCGACGCAGATAGTTGTCTGCCACGGCCACATCGTGGCCGTGGGCGGTGAGATGCATGGCGGTGGGCCAGCCGAGGTAGCCGTCTCCGCCTAGGATCAGAATACGCATGCCGGGGTCTCCTTATGGGGTCAGCGGTCCTCATCCGCTTTGATGTCGGGCCAATAGCGTTCGGCGGATTGGGCCGGGACCACTTCGATCTCTTCCAGCAGCCTGTTGTCGCGCAGGAACGCGGCTAGTTCGTCCTGGGTCAGGGCGGTCTCGTTCTGCGAGATGTATTCGTTGCTCACGGAACGCGAGATGATGTCCGGGAAGTCGTAGCCCGAGGGGTCGGCGGGGTCGTAGTAGGCGGGCAGCACGGCGAAGTACTGCGGCAGCTCCCAGGTGCGCCGGGTCTCCTCCTGGGTCATGAGTTCCTCGTACATCTTTTCGCCGGGCTTGGTGCCGATGGTCTCGACGGCGATGTCCTCGGGCCTGTGGCCGTAACACGGGGCCAGCAGGCGGATCATGACCTCGGCCAGGTCCTTGATGCGGATGACAGGCATCTTGGTGATGAAGACCTCGCCGCCGCAGGCCAGCAGGGCCGAATCGATGACCAGGCGCACGGCTTGGCGGATGCTCATGATGAAGCGGGTCATGTCCGGGTGGGTCAGGGTCACGGGTCCGCCCTTGCGGATCTGCTCGCGGAAGATGGGGATGACCGAGCCGCGCGAGCCCAGCACGTTGCCGAAGCGGGTGGAGGCCAGCACGGGCTCCCGGCCCGCCTTGCCGTAGCCGGCGGCGGTCATGAGGCGCTCGCCCATGAGCTTGGAGGTGCCCATGACGTTGGTGGGATTCACGGCCTTGTCCGAACTGGTGAAGATGACCCGTTTGACCCCGGCCGCAGTGGCCGCATTGATGACGTTGTGCACGCCCAGGATGTTGGTCTGCACGGCCTCGAAGGGCGTACGCTCACAGAGGATGACGTGCTTGTAGGCGGCCGCGTGGAAGACCGTGTCCACGCCGCGCATGATGCGCTCCAGCTTGTGCAGGTCGCGAATGTCGGCCAGCCGGAAGGTGCCGCCCTTGAAGGACGCGAAGCGCTGTTCCAGAAAGAACAGTTCGGATTCGTTGTTGTCGATGCCGATGATTTGCCCGACGCGGTAGTCCTCGACCATCTGGCGCACCAGTTCGGAACCGATGGTGCCGCAGGCGCCCGTCACAAGGACCGTCTGGTCGGCAAAGGAAGAGGGTGTCATGGGTTGTTTCCTGGTTGGCGTGGAGTGGTCGAGAGGCGACGGGACATCTTACGCGTGGGCCGGGACCGCACCATGCGGTTTTTTGTAGTCGTAGCCGTAGTTCTCCACAAGATGCTTTGTGACCATGTCGCTGAAGTAGGCATGGTCCTCTTGGGAGAAGTAGGCGGCATGGCCCCCGGACTGGCCGTCGCGGACCTTGTTCAGCTTATTTTTGTATTGCGGCAGGGGGTGTTGGGCCTCCATGCGGCGCATGTTGTCGATGGATCCGAAATCCACGATGCGTTGCAACTGTTCTGGGCTACGTTCGGGCAGGCCGATGTGGTTGAGCAGCATGTCGAGTTGGCCGGCGGTATCGTGTTTGAAGTCCTCGAAGCGGAAGACCTTGAAGGTGGCCAGCTTGTCCCTGTTGGCTGTCCAGCTGTTAAGGTAGGCGATGCGGCTTTGCAAGGTGTGGGTGCGCGAGGTGTCGATGCCCTTGCCGCGCAGGAAGTCGGAGAATGACAGGTCGTCACGCTGGTTGAACCGGACGTAGACTTTGTAATGAGAGGTGATGGCGTCTCGCAGGTCTCTCATGAGCATGGCCACCCGGCGACCCCGCATAAGCGTCATATAGGCGGAATGGGTGTGTTGCACTCGGGGGATGGAAGGGTCGTGGTTGTATTTGAAGCGCTGGTTTTTGTCCAGAAAGGTCGGAATGAGGTGCGGCACGCGGATGGCCGTGATCTCTTCGTCGAGCCCGAAGCAGTCGATGAGCGCCTTGGCGATCATGATGGAAATCCAGTGGGTTCCCGCGCCAGTCACGGTGGTCAGGAGCATGTCCTGGTCGGGCGTTCTCGACCGCTGGTAGCCGAGCCAGCCGGCCAGCCGTATCGGGTGCTTGATGTTGTTGAGGATGCGCGTGTGTAGGGGTTTCATGGTGGGTGGGCTGGCCTAGCGTTTTTGCCTAGGGAGCCCTTGGACGGCTCCAAGCCAGTGTTGCCTGTTGATGCGAGGATCGAATTCCTTTGGGAATTGGTCGAGGATCAGGTCGTCGGAACACAGCAGAGATGCGAGTTCTTCGGCATTATGCCCAATATTGGTTACCAGAGACCGGGTGATTAGTCCAGAGTCCGTGGAAATCACTGGTATGCCGAAATACAGAGATTCGGCCATGACATTGCTTAGTCCTTCGCTGAAGGATGTGTGCAGGGTAGCGTCGCAGGCCAGAAAGTAGGCGGGCAGCTGCGCGTGAGGAACCTGGCCTGCGAATGTTGAGGGCAGGCCCGTCAAAGCCTGCTCGAGGGCGGCCTGTTTATTACCCTTGCCTACCACCAGGAAATGGGCGCCCGGCCTTTGTGCGAGAACCTTGACGGCCGTGGCGGCCATGAGGGGGATGTTTTTGTCCCAGGCGATGCGGCCGAAATAGCCGAACACAAAGGCCTCGGGCGGTAGGCCGAGCCGTTGTCTGGCCGTCGCTCGCGTGAGGCTCGTGGGGCGCTCAGGAAAGATGATCGGCTGGGGCACCACGTAGAACTTGTCGGTTGGATAGCCCATGGCGACCAGCTGCTCCCTCTGGGCCTCGTGGAGCAGGATCACGCGGTCGGCCAGGCGCATGGCCAGACGTCCGGCCACGTTGTTCTTGAAGAACAGGCGCAGTTGCTTCTTGCGCGGGCGCTGATACTTGTGGATGACGAAGATGTCGCTGGTGACCCGCACGATGGTCGGGATGTGGAGCAGCCTGCCCGCCAGGGCCGTGGCCAGCCCGTTGGAGCCTATGCCGCTGACAGCCATTAGGATGTCCGGCTTGTGGGCCTTGGCGTACTGGAGGACCAAGCGCGTCTTGGCGGCCAGCCCCAGGCCGGGCAGGCTGGTAGGCGGCTGGCCTGGGGCGTGGACGCGAAAACGTTCCCGGATGCGGGAACTGGTGTTGTAGGCTCCGACCAGGGTGATGTCGTTGGCATCGTCCAGGTGAGAAGCGATATGGAACACGATGTGCTCCATGTTTCGCTCGATGGTGTTGGTGCCAGTGACGATACTTATCTTGGCCATGTCGTAGTGCCTTGGTGGGAGAGGGCGTGGGGCCGTGCGTTACACGCCAGCGCGCATCGCCTCTCGGGTGCGTTCGGCAAAGGCGACGATGTGCTCGGCGTTGTCCTGCCAGCTGGACAGGCGCCGCGTGGACGCTCCGTTGCGCGGCCGCTGGGCGTAGGCCTTTTGGGCCAGGACGCTGGCCAAGGCTTGAATGAAGGCCTCGGTCTCGTTGACGGGCACGATCTCCCCAAAGGGCTTGGGACCCATGATGTCCGGGATACGGCCGGTGCGCGGCGCAATGGCGTAGATGCCCGTGGCCACGGCCTCCATGAGTGCGATGGGATGGTTGTTCCATTCCGGGAACATGACGAAGACGTCCGAGGCGCGCAGGACGTCGGCTACCCTCTCGCGGCCGCACAGGCCCATGAAGGAGACCGCATCGCCAAGGGCCTCGCGTGCCTGGGCCTCCAGGGCCTGCCGCCTGTTGCCGTCGCCCACGATGACTAGGCGGAAGGCGTGGCCCTGGTCGCGCACGGCCTTGGCTGCGTCGATGATGCGGTCCACGCGGTTGACGTTGTCCAGGCGGCCCACGAAGACCACCACCGGGACGTCCGGGCCGAGGCCGCCCTGCAACTCGGCGCGTAGCTCCGGCTTGGCCGGGGCCGGGAAAAAGGTCTGCGTCTCCACGGCCGGGAACAGGACGATGTGACGTACGGTGGAGAGGAAGGACTCCGGGTGGTCGCGCTCGGAACCGCCCCAGAAGATGAGCCCGTCGGCGCGTTGTAGGGCCGGGTAGTTGCGGGGTGCGGTCCTGCCGCGCACCGAATGCACCAGCAGGCCCGGTACGGCCGCCTTGAGGCGGGTCATGCGGGGCTTGCCAGTGAGTAGGACAAGGTCGGCGGATTCCAGGGCCTGCCGCTGCTGGCGCATGATCCGGCCGACGGCCCGGGCAAAGAAGATATTGCGTACCACCTTGGAGGCCAGGAGACCCAATTGTTCAAGCCGCCGGTAATAGTACGTCATGGAGACGCGCTCTACGGGCGTGTCCGTGGGCAGGCGCTCGGGTGGCCGCCGGGGGTCGACGCAGGTGATGTGCGAAGCCTCGTGCCCAAGTCCGCGGAACTCGCGGCCCAGGTTGAGGTCGTTGATCTCGGCTCCGCCTCGGTTGTAGAGCAGCAGAGGGTTGACGATGCGTATCTTCATGTCGTTGGCCTGCGAGGCTACTCGCCTGTGCCTTTGATGACGGTTCTGAAGGTCTTGATGAGTACCAGTAGGTCCAGGAAGAACGACATGTTTTGGATGTAGAACAATTCGTACTGGAATTTTTCCAGTTGGCCCTCCTCGGATCCGGCGTAGCCGTGGTTGACCTGGGCCCAGCCCGTGAGCCCGGGCTTGACGCTGAATCGCAGGTCGTAGAACGGGATGACCTTAGCCAGCTGGTCGGCGAAATGCTGCCGGATGGGACGCGGGCCGACGAAGCTCATGTCGCCGATGAGCACGTTGAAAAGTTGCGGGATCTCGTCCAGCCTGGTCTTGCGCATCACCCGGCCCAGGCGGGTGACCCGGTCGTCGCCGGAGGACGACCAAACCGGACCGCATTGGGCCTCGGCCTTGTCTTTCATGGTCCTGAACTTGCAGCATCGGAAGGGCCTTTTTTGATAGCCCAGGCGCTCCTGCACGAAGAACACCGGCCCCCTGCTGTCGAGCTTGATGAGCACGGCCAGCAGGCAGACCACCGGCAGCAGGAGCAGTAACAGGGTCAGGGAGATGCACAGGTCGATGGCCCGCTTGAATTTCTTGTACAGGGGGTTCTGCTCACCGTGGAAGCGGGTGTTGCTGAGCAGCCATCTGCCGTCGATGAGTCCCAGGGGCACCTTGCCCGTGAGGTTCTGGTAGAGCACGGGCAGATCATAGATGGCCTTGCCTCGGTATTTGTTTTCGATGATGGCGCGTATCTGGTCCTGGGTGAGGAAGTCGGCCGTGGTGTCAAAGGCGATGGCGTCGCAATCGTCGCGCGTCAACAGGCTGTCGATGTCCCCCATCAGTTCGCAGTGGCAGGCCTTGAGTGCGTGATCCGTCTTGGCGTCGCGGGTGGGGACGTACAGGGCGCTCACCTCCAGGCCCGGGTCCGGGATGGTCGTGAGGTCTGCCATGAATTTCGAGGTGATGCTGCTGTCGCCGACGAGGGCGACCCGTTTGCACAAGGCCCGCTTCAGGAATATCTGCGCCAGTACCTTGCGCAGGCAGATGATGATGAACGGGGCGAAGAAGGCGTGCATGACCAGTACGCGGCGGCCGATGATGTACTTGGGGAAAAAGAACATGACGCCGCTGATGATCAGGTTGGCGAGCAGGACGCCCAAGCCGATATAGATGATGGACTTGACGGTGTTCTTGATCCCTTCCAGGGAGTACTGTCCTAGGCAGTAGAGCGTGAAGATGTGGATGCCCACGATGAACAGGGACAGGGTGATGAAGGTCGGGCTTGTAAAATCGAAATCGGCTTTCTTGCTGGCGAATCGGATGTGGTAAGCAATGACGATGGACAGGACGATGGACAGGCAGTCTCCCGCGATCAGGAGGTATTGCATCCTGCGGCGATAGGCGAAAATATACTGTAGCATGCTTGCTCCGCTCACGATTTCCGTAAGCCGTAGACAGCAAGTGTTTGCTCGATAATGGCGCGGGCGTCAAACGTTTCCACGGCCAGCCGCCTGCTTGCCGAGCCCATGGCCGCGACCAGGCCCGGGTCGTCCAGCAGGCCGTGCAGGCAGTCGGTCAGGGCCTTGGCGTCTCGGGGCGGCACCAGGAAGCCGTTTTCCCCGTGGCGCACGGCCTCCCGGCAGCCGGGCACGTCTGCGGCGATGAGGGCCTTGCCCTTGGCTGCGGCCTCGATGAGGGTCATGGGCAGGCCCTCGCGATAGGACGGCAATACGCAGACATCGCATGCGTCGAGCAGGTCCATGAGTTGGTCGTGCTCCATGGCCCCCAGCCACTCCACCGCCCCCGATGCCACGGCCTGGTCGATCCACTGCCTGGGCACGGCCTGGGGATTGGAGGCCGAGCCGCCCCCGGAATAGCCGCCCACCATGGTAAACTTGACCTCGGGATGGGACAGTTTGACGCTTTGGGCGGCCTCCACGAATTCTCGCACGCCCTTGCTCCAAAGCATGCGGCCGATGAAGATGACGCGCCGTCTCGCATGGGGCCGTGGCGCGGGACTCAGCGCCAAGGTGTCCACGCCCGAACCTAGGATGACGCGCGACTGGTCCGGGCGGGCGAGGCCGCGTTGGACGAAGAGCCGCATGTCGTCGCGGTTCTGGAAGATGACGCGTGGAGGTCCGTGCAGGGCCAGGCGGTAGAGGACACGCACCACCTTTTGCAGTGCATTGTCCTGTTCGAAGGCGTAGCCCAGGCCGGTGATAGTGTTGGCGACGACCGGCACGCGGGCCAGCTTGGCGGCCATGGAGCCGTAGAGCACGGGTTTGATGGTGAAATGGTGCGCCACGTCGGGGCGCAGGCGGCGGTAGAGGCGCCACAGGGTCCAGGCCATGTGCGCGTCGGCCACGGGGTTCATGCCTTTGTGATCGATGCGGATACAATGGGGCGTGACGCCCATTTCCCTGAAACGCTCGGCAAAGCCGCCTTCGTCCTGGAAGATAGCGACGAGGCTATGTCCGCGCTCCAGCAGGCCGCGCACCAGATGGCGGCGGAAGTGGTAGAGCGAGAACCCGGTGTTGCCCACCAGTGCGATGGTGCGCTTGGAGGGACTCATAGTTCACCCAGCCAGGTAACCATTTCGTTGGTCAGCAGCTTGACGTCCCTGTTGTCCCTGACCCACTGGAAGCCTCTGTTCCCAAGCTTGTGGCGCTCCTCGGGCGAAAACTCGATAAGTTCCAGAAGGCAGGCGGCAAATGACTCGGGGGTCCAGTCAAAGATCCGCCCAGCCGAACATTTGGCCATGATGGTTACCTGTTCCGGATTGGTGGAGACCGCCACGGGAATGCCCGCGTTCATATATTCCAGCAGCTTTAGAGGCGAGTTGTGACGGAAGATGAAATTGGGCTTGAAGGGCGAGATGCCGATGTCGCAGGCGGCGGCGTAATACGGCAACTCGTCTTCGTCCACAGGGGGATGGAAGACAACGTTGTCCGCGATCTCCAGCGATGCGGCGTGTGCCTGGAGCAGGGCCAGATCGTCGGAGGCCGGGGAGTAGCCCAGGAAAATCAGGGCCGCGTCAGGGCGCTGGCGCAGCACCAAGCGCATGGCGTCGAGCACCAGGGCTAGGTCGCGTTGCTTGCTCAGCGTGCCGATGTACAGCAGGGCCGGGACGCCCTCAGCTAAGTCGAGCTCGTCCCGAATCTCTTGCCTGCGGCCCCTGTAATGCTTGGGCTCGGACCGCACGTCCACGGCGGATGGCCAGACCTTGAGTTTGTCAACAGGTAGCATGGACGCGAAGTAGGAGCGCATCTCCTCGCTCATGAGCCAAACCTGGTCGGCCCGCCTGAGGATGCGGTTGCGCACCAGCACTGATGAATAGCCCTTGGCCTTCTCCACCAGCGACGGGCAGCGCATTTTTGATTCACAGAAGAGATGCCCGATGTGCACGACGTGCTTGGCGCCGGCTGCGTCGGCTATTCGCTGGCCCGCCTTGAGCAGGATGGGATTGTTGAAGGAAATGACGAGATCGGGCCTGAAACCGTCCTGCTCCAGGAGCCTAGCGGCGTCGAGAACGCGCGCCGAAGTCTTGAAATACTCCTGGGGAATCCTGTGCAGACTGCGTGACTTGGTCACCGGGAGGCGAATCTTCTCGCCATCGACCGTGGGCGCGTCGGCGGAAGCGTCGAAATACACCATCCGCACCTTGAATCCCTTGTCGGGCAGAAACTTGCAAAACGGCTTCCGGTAGTGCGCCGGGAAGCGGCGCGAGATGTCTTCATGGTACAGGACGAGTATATTTTTGATGCGCATGGGCGATGGGGTGTCAGATGAAAGATTACAGCCGGTGCAGTGGGGGGCGTGGCGTTTATGGCCCGGTTCGGGGGTGGGCAGTCGATCGAAGTTGGCAATGTCCGGCCGGCAAGGGATTCTGGCTACTAGCGGGGCGTCTTGAATTTCACTGTGCCGTTGTCTTTGGCCTTCGAAATGCTGAAGGCCTAGTCTTTGTCCTTCTGTGCATGCACCATAAGCGAATATCCCGATGAGGGCCAGCACGAGATATAGTCAAATCTGGTGTATGGCCTCAGGCGGCTTCCCTGTCAGGGGCGTCCTCAGTTTCCTCGTTCAGTTCCTCTCCGTTGACGAACTTCACGCCGGTGATGACCTTGCCCAGCAGCTTGTAGCCGCGTAATCGCTTCCAGCGCTTCTCGGCGGACTGGGCCAGCTTGAAGACCATGGCCAGGATCGTCTCCCGAGAGCCGCAGCCCCTGGTCTTCGCCGTCCGCAGCCGGACTGTCGCAAAGGTCGACTCCACCGGGTTCGTCGTGCGAATATGCAGCCAGTGTTCGGCCGGGAAGTCATAGAAAGCCAGGAGATCCTGGCGATCCTTGCTCAAACATTCCATTGCCTTAGGGTACTTGGGCTCGTACCGCTGCAGGCAGCGATCGAAGGCCTTGTGCGCCTCCTCACGGGTCTCGGCCATCCATATCGCCTGCAGGCCCGCCTTTGCCTTCTTCTGCACCGACTTGGGCAGCTTGTTGAGCACGTTCGCGGTCTTGTGGACCCAGCAGCGCTGATGCCTGGTTTCAGGGAAAACCTTGGACAAGGCCGCCCAGAACCCAAGTGCGCCGTCAGCCACCGCCAGGCGAGGCGGATCGGTCATGCCCTGCGACCTGAGGTCGGCCAGCAACTCGTGCCAGCTTTGCTCCGACTCGCGATAGCCGTCCTCCAAAGCGAGCAGCTCTTTGCGGCCATCGGCCGTAGCGCCGATGATCACGAGAATGCACTGCCGGACGTCATCTGCCCGAACGTTGAAGTAGACGCCGTCGGCCCAGAGGTACACGTAGCGCTTGCCTTTCAAGGAGCGCGCGCCCCGCTCGCGATGCTCGTCCTGCCAAGTCTGCTTCAGCCTGCTGACGGTGCTGGCCGACAGCACCTTTGCTCCCGGGCCGAGGAGCGCCACAAGCGCCTCAGAGAAGTCGCCCGTGGAGACGCAGCGCAAGTACAATAAGGGCAGGAACTCCTCAACCCGCTCTGCCCGCTTGAGGTAGGGCGGCACGAGGCTGGAGGTAAACTTGACGCCCCTGCCGAGCCGGTCACGAACCTTGGGGACCTTGACGGCCACGGGGCCTGCGCCAGTCAGTATTTCGCGTTCAGGCAGGTAGCCATTGCGCACCACGCTCATCTTTCCATCGGGCATCTCTTGGGACATGATTGACAGCAGCTCCTTCACTTCGACCTCCAGCGCCTGCGCGATGATCTCGCGGGCTCCTTGCCTCACCAACTCCGTCAATGCGTCCAGCGTTGCCCCTTGCTCCTTGAAGTTCGAAACGATAGCTTTATCCATGGGTGGCGTACCTCCGCTTGTCGGTTATCCATTGTGGATTGTTCACCCGACAGGGTACGTCACCCCCTTCAAGGCCTCAAACACCAGAAATGGTCATAACTCCCAGCACTCCATAAACAATGATTTCAGTTATGGACGGTCTTTACAAGCCTAGGACCATGCGGATATCTTACCAACTTCCGTCGGTCCGGTATGCTTGCGAACAACGGCATGAATGATATGCCGGCCCGGCCATTTTCTTGGTCGGGGAATTGTTGAAGTCGTTTCTTTTTCCTCGCATGTTGTACTTGGGCAAGTGCCTTGTTGAAGTTTGGTGATTTTTTTACGAAAACAACCTTGAAACTATCAAGGGGCATGGCCTCGGCTGCATCATCCTTTTCATTTTCGTGATATTGAAGGGCGAGATACTGGGATTGGCCAGTTACGGCGTGTAAACGGAAAGCGATGGATGTCCCCGGTGCGTAGGATTTGGCAGGGTCTGACGGAGCGCATCGTTCGAAAATAATCCGAGCCGAGGACAACCACCAGCGAGTCGGGAGCCTATGCTTTTTTCCAGGCATACACTGTTCAGATACGGGACGAGCATGGTTGGCAGCGGTTTCGGCCACGGCATCGCCCTGTTCGCGCAGATCGTATTTGCCCGGTTGCTAGGAGTGGAAGACTACGGCCTGCTGACGCTAGCCTTCAGCTTCATCCTGCTGCCGTCTAATCTCGCCGACCTGGGCGTCACCGCGTCCACGCCCCGTTTCATCGCCCTCAGCATCGGCGAGGGCGACCACGCCAAGGCGCGGCGCGTCGTCTGGACCACGGGTTTGTTTCAGGGCGCCACCTCGGTGGTCTTGACTCTGGCGCTGATCTTCTGGGCGCCCTTGGTGGCCCGCTGGATGGACATGCCGAAGCTGGATCGCCTAGTGCTCTGGCTGGCGGTCTTCGTGCCGGGCGTCTTTCTTTTCCGGTGGACGACCTCCGTGCTCAAGGGGCTCGGGTACAACATGCTCCAGGTCTTTCTGGACTCTTTTGTGTTGCAGTTGTTCACCCTCGTCGTGGGCCTTGGTGGGTGGCTCGTCATGCGCTCCACCCTGGGCGTCACCCTGGGCTACGGCGGCGCATACCTGCTGACCGGCATCGTCGGCGCGGTGGGCGTATGGAGAGCCCTGCTGGTCTTCCCGAACCCGCGAGTGAAATCCGATCTCCCATTCATGGCTATCGTCAAGCACGGCATCCCCATGAACATCACGGCGCTGGTCCAGACCATCTTCAGGCGAACCGACATCATCATCGTCGGCGCCATGCTCGACGCAGGCAGCGTGGGCGTATACCGCGTTGCCAGCAGCATCGCCGGCAGCCTCAAACGGCTGCTGACGCCCATCAACGACTTCGCCGTATACAAGATGTCCAGATATGTGGGGATGAAAAAAAGCGAATATGCCCTGAACCACTACAAGGACATCATTATTTTCAGCCTGACCCTGGCCTTGCCCATGTACATCGTGCTCTTCCTTTTCGGGGAAGAAATCGTGGTCCTGCTGTACAAGATCGAGTATGTGGAGGCAGCGCCGCTGCTCCGGGTGCTGGTGATCGGATTCGCCGCGTTCATCGGCGTGGGGCCCATGGGTGAACTCTTCAATAGCGTGGGCAAGAACTGGATCAGGATGATCTTCATCATGTGCATGAGCGTGGTCAATCTTGTGCTCAACATCGTCTTGATCCGCGCTTATGGCGTCATCGGCTGCACCTATTCCACCACATTGAGCTTCCTCGCCATCTTTGTCGTCTTCCAACTCTACATGAAGCGCCAGTTTTTCGAGATGAAGATAGACGCGGCGCCCTTTGCACAGCTCCTGCTGTTCGGGCTTTTGCTGGCGGGGGGCTTTGCCGTTTCCGGCGGGTCGTGGTTGGTGCGTATCCCCGTGGCTCTGGCCGCCTGTGGCCTGTCCTTCGGCGCCGGAGTGCTGTTGCTGTGGCGGTCGCGGCGCGCCCGCGTCCAGGAGGGCGCGGGGGCCGATTCGCCCGGGGCGCCTTAGCATGGCCCGGCCGCCTGTTTTTTGATTGCCCAGCGGGGACGGGTGATGCGTTCCAACTATTGCGCCTTCACGAGTGGCTCCAGGGCGTCGTGCACCAGCCGGGCCGCCGCCAGGGATCCTTCGCCGTTCATGTGCACGAAGTCGTAGTAATAGTCCTGATTCCCGCTCATCCTGCCGTCAAGGTCCACCAACAGGCATTGTTCTTCAGCGCATATGGAGCGTAGCGTGTCGTTGAATCGGGCATGAAGGTCCTGGATTTGCCTATAGGAAATTTTTTGTTTCGAGGCTAAGGAATCGATGCTTCGCCGCAACGGTTCCGGCAGGGTTTCATACGGGGCGAACATGCTGCCTTGCGTTAACAGGACAGGAGGTATGCACCATGTCTTGGCCATGCGCACGAAACTCAGGACAGCGGACCTGTACGACGAGACGATCATGTCGATTTGCTGCTCGTCCAGGTCCCCTTCCGGGATGATACCCGATGGCGCTGTTTCGCCGTGAGAAAACATTGACGTCAAGCGCCGTTTCATTGTCCGGAATGCGGCATAGGTACGGGGGATCAGCGTATCCTTGGCATCCCGTAGCCACCCCTTGACACCGGTGGCCGTCAATTGGTCCAGGGGGATAACGAGCGACTTGCCCGAGTCATCATTCCAGTACCCGCCTTGCATCAGGTGAATGCTGATGTCGTTGATGTTGTGCATGAGGACCACCGCCTGTGGCCGCAGGGGGATGCCCTTATTTATGAATGCGTCGAGTGAGTGGAGCACGTTGTTCCCAGAAACGCCTCCATTGTAAGCGTTAACACGCACGCCTTCGGATCTGAACAAGTTGGCGACTGCGGCGGGCAGGCGATCCTTTTCGTCCACATACAAGCATTCGGTGGTGGATCCACCGAAGAAGATGATCTTGAATTCAGGCTGAGTAATCCAGCCCTGATCGGCAATGAAGCCGTTTTTCTCGGCCCGCCAGGGATATTCCTTTTGTTCCAAGCCAATTGCCTTTGTCAGATGCTCGCCTGCAGGAATGGCGACGTCTTGCGACAGAGGGGACCTTTCCTTGAGGCGGATCGCCCTCGATTCCCCCCGGGACTCGGCATATCCCTCAAAGGTAGTAAAGGATAATACGAACTCCGTGACGGACAACAAGACAATAAAGGAAATTATAAATACGGAGCATAAGGTAAGCAGTGGATGGCGGGTGTAGATGCTGTCTTTGCTCAAAAGTTTTCCCTCCGGCAAATTATTGTCAAGTGTTTCAGTTCCTGTGCACTCTGCAATCGGCGAACAGGTAAAACGAAACTGTTTTCTTTGAATCGTAAGCTGGCGTTAGTCCAAAGATACGCAACGGCAAGTGTTGACTGCCAATACCAGTGCGGAGGCGTTGCTGCAATACCTGGCACACGATTTTCATTTCAAGCCGGTTCTGGTTGTTCTCGTTGAGGCCCTTCGGGCCTGTCGTTTGCAGTAAAAATCGACTGCTCATTCATGCTGAAGGGGACTTTACGGACCCGCCTCCGACATCGCCGGATATGCAGCAAAACGAACGTGGGGAGGTGTTCGTCGTCTTCCACAAAAAGGCGGGGAAATGGCTGATGCATGAGTGCGGCTCGTCTCGCCGAACGCCGCTAGTGACGTGTCTTTTGTCTGGCGTTTCGTTCTTGAACCGCCAGTCCGATGGCATATAGTGACAGGAATATCCAAAAAATTTTGTGCCTGTAGATATGTATGAAAAATCCAGAGGTGATCAATGCGATAAAAGTCGGAATGAAAAATAAATATTTTAGCTGTTCACCTAGAAAAGGATCCTTTATTATTCGAATAAAAATATGGAGCAGAAACGCAAGAAACAACATAACAGCGATGGCTCCTTCTTCCGCCAGCATAAGGGCATAGCTGTTATGTGAAAGGAAAAGAGGCTTTCCGGTGCGAAGCAGCTTGCTGTCCTGTTCGAGTCTTTTCAGTACGGCTTCTTTGCCATGGCCGGTAAAGGGCCTTTCCAAAAAATACGAAAGCATCAACATGTCGGAGAGGGACCGTCTGGAAACGTTTTTTTTCCCGGATTTGTAGCGTTTCAACCAGAGGGACAATTTTTTCGGCTTTTCGCCGCCGCCGCCACCATCTAAACTATTCTCCAATGACGTGCCGTCAACATACGCGGCTGAGGGTTCGACAGAGGGAACTCCTTCAGTCTGTTCATAAAGTTCGGCCAAAGTTGAAGATGACACAACCAATTTTTTTTCAATTAGACCCAGGGCCGACATCGAACGAAGATAAATGGTGGTAAACGGAAAGACCAGGACGAAAATGGATAAAAAGATTACCAAATGTTTTTTGTTTGAGTGTCTGGACCAAAATATTAGCAACATACCGATCACAAAGCTGAGAAATCCGGTTCTCGATCCTGTCTCCATGAGCGCGAAGGCGGTAATGGCCATGGCAACGAAAATCAAAATTTTAATTTTTAATTTTTTAACATTATGCAAAATATAAATTGATAAAAATAAAACAACGTCAAGAGCAATAGCACTTGAATTTGGTGATGAAGTTATTCCAAATGTGCGGTAATTATAGAAAGACAGCCATACAGTTACGGAACAACCAACCATAAG
>Ga0272444_10000959_pt1 | contig 29101 bp, 27 predicted proteins | sample SSMForm13_FD_201033 | JGI IMG/M metagenome (GOLD analysis project Ga0272444, IMG submission 201033) | Marine sediment archaeal communities from Little Sippewissett salt marsh, Falmouth, MA, United States - SSM-Form-13 | ecosystem: Environmental > Aquatic > Marine > Wetlands > Sediment ...
CCGCGAGGGTATTAAGTCTATGGGTCTGCCTCCCTGGGAGGAAATGATGAAGGAGTACGGCTTGGAGGTCGTCTACAGCAAGAACGTGAAGCCGCGGGGGACGATGTATCTCCCCCTCTTCCAGCAGATCGCCATGAAGAGACCCGATTTCATTCTGTATATCAGCTCCTGGTTCACCGACACGGAGACCTTCGCCAAGCAGTGGGCCGATTCGGCCGCCCGTGATATCCCCGTATCTGTCTACGGCGGTGTCTCGCAGACCGCCGATTTCTGGAAGCTGACGGGCGGAAAGTGCCTGGGCATGATGAGCAGTTATGGTGAGGCGATGCTCCCGCTGACGGAGAAGACCATCCCCTTTGTCAAGATGGCCAAGGAGCACAACATCCCGGCCCAGCAGCACGTTCACCTCGCCTACGCGGACATCTACTTCATCAAGAAGGTGATCGAGACCGCGGGAGGCGTCGATGATATCGACAAGCTAATCAAGGCGATGGAGACGACGGAGACCACCTATTCGCTCGGTAAGATGGCCTACGAGCAGAAGCGGGTGAAACCCTTCTTCCACTCCAAGGTCAGGGTCGATCCGGCCGATCCCTCTCATAAGACCTATCCCGGTGTCTTCCTACAGCCGATGATGCAGTGGCAGAACGATGGGAAGGTCGAGTATCTGGGAGGCTCCTGCCCGGAAAATAAGGCCCTTGGCGAGAAAATTGGAATGGGCAAGCCGTCAAACTATGTCTATCCGGCCGAGCTGAGAAAGAGGGCGAAGAAGTAACAGACCCTTCCACACAGCAACATCAGCAAAGCGGGCCTCGCTGTAGTGCGGCGGGGCTCGCTCTTTAATGCAACCCAATTCTTATAAGCTTTGCGCAATAAGAATTGCAGGTTGAATTAATGAAGCCTACTTTTTATAAGCCTCTGACGCAATAAACATTGCAAACAGAATTAATACCCGTGAGCGGGACTAATCGGCATACCGGTGAATGATTCCGTTCTTATACGGAGACCGTGCCAGAATGGCGGGAGCATGTGCCGTTTTGGCATAAGCGCCCTCCTTTTTGAGGTCAAGTATAGTATCCTTCCTAAAATGTCACTTCGGTTTTCTCAATTGCCGCCCCCGTATCAAAAACCTGTCTCACATTCCATCTCTTGAACCCGCTGGTCCGCTGGCGCCAGTCCCCGATGGTTAAATAGAAAGGCGGTAATCAGGCCGGCAATGATATGCCAGATCCCCCACCATGCAACCAGAATGGCCATCCCCCCCAGGCCTTCAAAAAAGTTGAAGACCAAGACAAGTCCGAGGGCGGAATTTTGTATCCCGACTTCGATACAAACGGCCCGCGAATCCACTTCATCGAGGCCGAAGAGCCAGCCAGACCAGTACCCCAGATTGAGGGCCAGGGCGTTATGGATGAAGACGAAGAGAGCAACCAACCCAATAACATTCAGGAAAATGTTCCAGTTTGCCGCTAGGGCGCTGCAGACGATGGCAATGAAAAAGAGAAGCGAGAAGAGTTTGAACGGGCGCCTGATCCTGTCTGCAAGTGTAGGGAAAATGCGTGACAGGGTGAGGCCAACGGCCAGAGGAATTCCCAGAATCATGAAGATCATGATAAACACATCCATGGGATTGAGGCTTACCCTTCGCAAAATCTCGGCAGTGGCGGGGTTGAGACTGCCCCACAAGGCGAGATTGAGGGGCGTCATCACGATGGCTGCGGCCGTGGAAACAGCGGTCATGCTGATAGAAAGGGCACAATTCCCCCTGGCCAGATAGGTAATAATGTTCGAGAGATTTCCCCCCGGGCATGCGGCTACCAAAATCATTCCCAGGGCTATGGAGGGCTGAGGTCGTATGAGAAGGATAAACAGAAACGTAAAAGCCGGAAGCAGGATAAACTGGGCGCCCAAACCGATGGCTGGTGCCTTCGGTGATAGGATGATTCGCTTGAAGTCCTCCAATTTGAGGTCCAGGGCAACTCCTAGCATCATGAGCCCGATGGCCACATTAAGCACAAAGAGACCCTGCGGATTAAAGTTAAGCCTGATCTGGTCTACAGCGGCTGCATCCATATGTCTCCCTCCTTTTAAGGCTCCGAATTTCCCCCTTTGATAAGACAGTGATTTTTAATGAAAGTATAGGGAGGATCGGGTTGTGTGTCAATGGAATAATGCCACTTCGTCACGCACGAACGGTGGCTGAAAAATGTTGACAGGCGCGTCTATAATGAATAGTATTCATCTAGTGAAAAACATTCATGGCAAAGGATCAGAGGGAGGCTGCCCGTGTATAAAGATCTGGAGAAGAAGACAGCGGTTGTTACCGGATCGGGGAAAAGAACCGGCATCGGTTACGCTATTGCCGAAAAACTGGCCTCCTGCGGGGCAAATGTCGTAATCGCCGATCTCGGGAAGGGTTCATCCGACGGCATGGTCCGGACGGGCACCTGGGAGGAGATGAAAGGCATAGCCGACGACCTCGCCGGTCGTTTCGGCGTAAAGACCCTGGCCGTCGATGTCGACGTTACCGACAACGAATCGATCGATCGGATGGTCAATACCATAGCGGAGCGATTCGACAGTGTTGACATCCTTTGCAATAATGCCGGCGCATCGTTCGGTGTGCCCAGTGCGGCACACACCTACGACGAGGATGCGTGGATGAAAACCATAGATGTCAATCTCCACGGAACATTCAGGGTTTCACGGGCGATCATCCCCCTGATGACTGGGGGAGGAAACATCATAAACACGGCATCCAGAGCGGGGAAAAAAGCCCCCTTATTCAACGGCGCCTATGCGGTGGCCAAGGCGGGGGTGATTATGCTCACCAGGGTAATGGCAACGGAGCTTGCCGGGGCGGGCATCCGTGTCAACGCGATCTGTCCGGGTCAGATCATGACGGATCTGGAACAATGGCGCTTCGGCCTTGAGGCTGAGGTGTACGGAACCTCCGTTGAGGAGCGTGAACAGGTGATGTGCGAAACGATCCCCCTGGGACGTATCGGTACGCCTCGAGAGGTCTCAAACCTCGTGGCGTGGCTCGCGTCCGTTGAATCATCGTATATCACCGGGCAGGCGATCAATGTAACGGGTGGTCAATTAATGGAATTATAGGAATGGAGGATGCGGCATGGGACCAATAACAGGTGGTCAGCTGGCGGCTGAGTCCCTTATCGAAAGGGGGGTCAAGTATGTCTTCACGATAAGCGGCGGACATATAACGCCGATTTACCAGTATCTTGAGGGCTCCTCCGTTCAACTGTTCGATACGCGCCACGAACAGGCGGCGGTCTTTATGGCGGAGGCATGGGGGCGCATGACACGCAGGCCCGGCACCGCGATTGTAACGGCGGGACCCGGATTTACCAATGCGCTCTCGGGGATTGCCAATGCCCGTATGGCGAATTCCCCGCTGGTCCTTATCTCTGGTTGCGTCGGGCTTGAGTCGGCGGAGAAGCTTGACCTGCAGGGGATGTGTCAACTTCCCGTTATAAGCTCGATGGTGAAAAAGGCCTTCGTCTGCTACAACCCGGAAAGGATACCCGAATTTGTGGACCTGGCCTATCGAACCGCGGCAAGCGGGCGCCCCGGACCGGTCTATCTCGAACTACCGGTCGATGTGTTGAATGGGGAGGCGGATCCCGGAAAGATCAAAAAGATACACACCGATATCGACTCGCGCCCGGTCGACCCTGATAAGGTTCGCGAGATGATGGGGATGCTCGAACGGGCGGAACGGCCGATCATCATTGCGGGGAGCGGCACCTGGTATTCCAATGCCGGGGAGGAACTGGTCCGTTTTGTAGAACATACCGGCATCCCCACCTTTACATCGTCACTGGGGAGGGGGACCATCTCCGATACCCACCCGCTCTGCTTTGAATCATCACTGCCGATACGGCCCGGAGCGGCCCTGCTCACAAACATGACAACCGATCTGATTATATTCCTCGGTGCGAGGATGGGTCTCTTTTACATATTCGGGGATATCTTCGACAAAGGGGCACAGATCGTCCAGGTGGATATCGAGGCGGAGGAGATCGGGAGAAACCGTTCTGTGAACCTTGCAGTCATGAGTGATATCGAAGCCTTTCTGAGAGAGTGCAACCGGGCGGTTGTTCAGGACGGCACAGGAGATACACTCAAGAAGAGGTTTAGCGGGTGGGTCGCAACGGTGGAGACAGCCAAGGAGGATGGGAGGGCCCAGTCGGCACCTGACTGGGAGAACGATACGGTGCCGATACACCCGATGCGCCTTGCAAAAGAGGTAAACGACTTCATGAACAGGGATGACGATATTGTCGTGGCCGACGGAGGCGACACACAGATCTGGATGGGTATGACGAGAACGGTACGAAGGGCCGGGCATTACCTCGATTCCGGTTTGTATGGGTGCCTTGCCGTCGGTATACCGTATGCCAACGCGGCAAAACTGCTCAACCCCGACAAGAGGGTCTGCCTCATTATCGGAGACGGATCGGTAGGATTCAATTTTATGGAGTTTGAGACTGCCATACGGAGGGGGCTCCCCATTGTTGTGGTGATCAGCAATGACCTCGGATGGGGGATGATAAAACACAGTCAGGAATTGAGGATCGGCCACGCCATCAAGGATGGTACGCATATCGGCAGGGTGGATTACCACAAGCTGGTCGAGGCACTGGGAGGCAAGGGGATGTACGTTGAAAAACCAGATGATATTCGTCCGGCCCTGGAGGAGGCGTTCGCCTCGGGTGTGACCACGTGCATCAACGTAATGACCGACCCGGCAGTTATAAGTCCCGGCAGCGTTGCGCTGGCAAGCCTGGGCGCGTATAAGGCGGAATAGTATATTGTAAAACCGTTGCATGGAACCGTTGCCCGGGAAAGGAATGAAAGACATGGAGCGCGGGAAAAGGCCTGAGACTAACACCGAGTGGGGAGGTGTCATACAAAAGAACCCCCGTTCACTCATGTACACGATGGGATTCTTTCTGTTCGCCTTTGTCCTGATGGCGCTGATCATGCTCCTGCCATCCCCCGACCCCCTGGAGAGGGGGGGTGAACTGGTACCCCTTTCCTGGAACGCGAAGGCCATCCTGGCCCTCCTTGTCGCGGCGGTTGTCCTGTGGATAACGGAGGTGATACCCTTCAGTATCACGGCCCTTCTCATCATGCTCCTTATTCCCGTCTTCGGGATAGAGGGATTCAAACAGGTCGTCATGCTGGGGTTCGGCAACCCGATCATAGCATTCTTTATCGGTGTCCTGGTACTCTCCTCCGCATTTACCCGCTCCGGCATGGGAACCAGGCTGAGTTATCTGATCCTCTCGATCATGGGGACCAGAACCAGGATGGTCATACTCGGCTTTCTTATTGTCGGCGCCCTTCTCTCCATGTGGATTACCGATATGGCGGTAGCGGCGATTCTCATGCCGTTGGGAGTTGCCATCCTCAGGCAATCGGGGGTTGAGCCCCTGGAGAGCAACTTTGGGAAGGGACTGATGATTTCCTGCGCCTGGGGCCCCTTGTTCGGGGGGATTGCGACACCGGCAGGGTGCGGACCCAATCCTCTCACGATAGGGTTTCTGAAGGAACTCGCCCATGTCGATATCGATTTCATCACGTGGATGAGCATGGGGCTTCCCGCCTCTCTCCTGATGATACCGGCCGGGTGGCTGGTGATAACGGTCATCTTCCCCCCCGAGATCGAGAGGGTTCCCATAGAGAAAGAAGATATACGGAAAAAACTTGTCGATATCGGCCCCCTTACGCTCAAAGAGGGGTGGACGCTCGCCATATTCCTGATGACGATCTGTGCGTGGATCGCCGCCCCCTTTATCAGAGATGCGACCGGGGGGCGGGTCGACATGCCGATGCAGGCCATCGCCCTGTGCGGGGCCGTGCTGTTGTTTCTCCCCGGGATCGAGGTAATGCCCTGGAGAGCGGCACAACAAGACGTGGACTGGGGGGGGATCGTCCTGATCTGCGCGGGGATATCGATCGGCATGGTCGTGTATAACACCGGTGCCGCGCGATGGCTGTCATGGATATTCCTGGGACCAATCATTCAGCTCCCGGGATTTCTGAGGGTGTTTGTCATCGTCCTCGGGGTAAGCCTCCTCCATCTGGCGTTCTCCAGTAACACGGTGACGGGGACCATTATCATCCCCCTCCTGATCGCGCTGGCGGCAGACCTGAATATCAACCCTTGGATTATCTGCGCACCGGCGGCATTCACCTCATCACTGGCCTTTATCCTGGTTACCGAGACACCGACGAACGTCATACCGTACTCGGCGGGGTACTTTGCCATCAGGGATATGGCGAAGGCCGGCGTGGTGATGACCTTTGTGGCGGCGCTGTGCGTCGGCATCTCGATACTCGTCTTCGGAACCCTCGGGGGTCATTATGTCATGTAAAGGGGACACTATGAAGGCCGTCGTGTATGACAGCACCGAAGGGCTTGCCGTCCGTAACCTTCCCCTGCCGAGGCTGGGCCCGAACGAAGTCCTGATACAGGTGGTTAATACGGGGGTTTGCGGTTCGGATCACTCGATCATCGAGAGCGGGACCCTGAAGGACGGGACGATAATCGGTCATGAGGTGAGCGGCACGGTTGCGGATATGGGAAGGGGTGTACGGGATGTGGAAACAGGGTCTCGGGTTATCATTCGCCCCACCTATTGCGGGGAGTGCAGAGAATGCAGGATGGGAAAGCCCTACCTGTGCCAGGTGGACAGGCGCACCATCGGCCTGGGTGATCTCCAGGGGGGCTTTGCCGAGTATCTGAAGGTAGACCCGCGGATGCTGATTCCGATCCCGGAGGGGGTGGATTCGCAGAATGGCGCGCTCGCCGAGGCCTTCGCAGCGGCCCTCCACGGGATATATTGTTCCAAAAGCAAGGGGGGGTCGGCACTGGTCATAGGGGGCGGGTTCATAGGGCTCTCCCTCGTCAGTCTGTTGAAGGTTATGGGGTTCGGCCCGGTCGCCTTGTCCGAGCCCGTGGGAGAAAAGAGGCGGATTGCGGTCACCCTCGGCGCGGATATCGTCATGAACCCCGCAAGCGAGAATCCTGTCCTGCGGACGATGGACGAGACGGACGGCGTGGGGTTTGAGACGGTCTTTGAGTGCTCCGGCCGGGGGGAATCCGTCCAGACGGCGGTGAACACCGCGGCAAACGGCGGAACGGTCTGCGTAGTGAGTATCATCATGCAGAACGTCGAGATCATGCCCCTTGTGCTCAACTTCAAGGAGCTCTGGCTCACGGGATCATACTCAAACACGCATGAGGAAAACAGCCGGTGTCTCCGATGGATGGCGGAGGGGAAGATAGACGGGAGACCGCTGATCACGGACCACATCGGTCTGGACGCTCTGCCACGCGTATACAGAGAACGTATTCATACGGGCAGGGCAATCAAGGTGATGCTGAGGATCGGAGAAGAGTTCTGATGGGTGGAAGAGAGATGAACGGGTACATGGGGAGTACCCTGGCGATAGATCTGAGCAGCGGCTCCATTGAGGCAAAGCCCCTTGACCCCGGCCTGGCACGGATGTTTCTGGGGGGGAACGGGTTCGCCGCGAGGTTTATTCATGACCTCGTTCCCCCCACGGCCGATCCCCTCTCCGAGGAGAATATCGTGGTCTTCGCGACGGGTCCCTTCACCGGATCACCGGTATGGGGCACGGGGCGGGGGCACCTCGCCTCACTATCGCCCCAGACGGGGATGTTCTGTGATTCCAATTTCGGGGGAAATTTTGCCTCGATGCTGAAGCGAACCGGGTTCGACGCCGTGATCATCTCGGGCAAGGCCCCGGCACCCGTCTATGTCTCGATACATGATGGAGACGTGCGTGTCAGAGACGCGAAGGACCTGTGGGGAAGGACCACGGGAGAGACACACCGGATGCTGGTCGAACGAGAGGGGAAGGGGGTAGAGAGCGCGGTTATTGGGCCTGCGGGGGAAAACGGGGTCGTCTTTGCCGACGTTATGTGCAGCGGTTCGCGGGTGAGCGCCGCCGGGAGGGGGGGTATCGGTGCCGTCCTGGGGTCAAAAAACTGCAAGGGGATCGTGGTGGCGGGTACGGGAAAGACTGTGCTTGCCGATCCGGATATCCTCCGGTCCCACCTGAAGACCGTGCAATCCGACGTGAAGGAGAAGGCCGCGGCGCTCAGTTCGATGGGAACCCCCTTTCTGGTGGAGGTGATCAACGCAAAGGGGATGCTCGGCACACACAATAACACGCGGGAGACCTTTGACCACGCGGGGAATATAAGCGGTGAATTCATAAGGGAGAATTATCAGAAAAAGAGCGTCGCCTGCCGCGGATGTCCGGTGGCGTGCGGCAAGATTGTGTCCGTTCCGCAGGGGGTATTTTCCGATCTGGACGTCAAGATGCCGGAATATGAGACCCTCTATGCCATGGGGTCGATGCTCGACAATGATGATATCGTATCGATCTTCAACGGCAACACCATGTGTGATGAGATGGGAATGGACACCATCAGCTTCGGCGTTACCCTCGCCTTTCTTGCGGAATGCGCGGAGAGGGGCATTATAGGAGAGGCGAAACTCAAGAAGAAGATATCCTTCGGCGATTGGGAGAATCTGTCCGAGATAGTAAAGAAGACCGCGCTGCGGGAGGAGGGAATCGGCCTCCTCCTCTCTCTCGGCTCCGAGCGACTCTCCAAGCTGCTCGGCCGTGATTCATACAAACTCCTCTATTCGCAGCAGGGACTTGAAATGGCGGGACACTCGGCCCGAGGACTGCAGGGTATGGGCCTCGCCTATGCAACCTCGACACGCGGGGGGAGTCACCATGACGCGCGCCCCAACTATTCGGATTCTGACGCCGAGGGCGGTTTTGACGAACGAGCGCGGTACTGCATCGACAGCGAGCACAACACCGCAATAGGAGATTCCCTCGTTATCTGCCGATTCATACAGGAGAGGGCATTCGGGGTTCGGCCTACCGATGTGTACATCCCGGCGTTGCGGGCCGTTACCGGGTGGGACATCGATCTGGAGGAGCTGAAGGCCCTCGGCGAGAGAATCTATAACCTGGAACGGATCATCAACGTAAAGAGGGGCGCGAACCGCTCGACCGCCATGCTCCCCTATCGTGTCATGAATGAACCTGTCCCGGATGGGCCGTGCAGGGGCAGACATGTACCAAAGGCTCAGCTGGACAGGATGCTGGACAGCTACTACCGGTTGCGGGGATGGGATAGAAACGGTGTGCCCCTGGATGATACGCTTACGAGGCTCGGCCTGGCATGAAGAAGCGCCCGTGGAGGGCAGGAGATGGGATCGAGAGAGAGACGGCAACGAGAAAAAACGCAGAGACGAGAACAGATATTGGATGCGGCACGCGGGCTGTTATTCAGAAAGGGTATCGATGCCACGTCCATGAATCAGATCGCGAGAGACGCGGAGCTGAGTGTCGGCACCCTGTATCTGTATTTCAGAAATAAGGAAAGCCTCTTTGCGGCGCTGCAGGAAGAGGGTCTTGACCTCCTCTACACGAAGATACAAGAGGAGCGTGAGCTGGGGGCAACCCCCTGGGAAAGGCTTGAACGCATAGCGCTTGCCTATTTCGATTTCAGCGAGGAGCATCGTAAATACTTTGATATCATGAATTATTTTCTTGCTTCACCGGACACGGTGTTTTCCTTTCGCCTGAAATCCCGAGTCGACAAACACGTCAACCGGATCCTTTCGGTCGTCGAGACCGCCCTGAAGGAGGGTGCCCTGGGGAACATGAACGAGAGGGAGGTGCGACGCATGGCGATCGTCTTCTGTGCAACTCTCCACGGGATGCTGCAGTTCAAGAAATTACAAAGCACCGTCCTGCAGGATGAAGATTTTCGGGGCCTCTACCGGTACAGCCTCCGATGTATCATCACCTCTGACCTCTTTCAGCCCCACAAGGGATAGGGTACACCTCACGCACCGTGCCGAGGGAGCGTGTATCCCTCTTGCAAAAGGGTCCTCCTCCTTTCAAGCCGTGGAAAGCGGCGCCATATCGCATCGGCGGGGACAACATTGTTCTTGACGGGCGGGGTGGTTTTCACTAACATACATAAATAGTAGCTCCGCAGAGGCTGATTGCGGCTGCGGGCGGAGGATCGCGGGAGGTGTACAAAAGTGGATAAAAAAAGATACGAACTGAATGTCCAGCTGGCCCAGATGCTGAAGGGCGGCGTTATCATGGACGTTGTCAGCGTGGAACACGCACAGATCGCCGAAGAGGCCGGGGCCGTTGCCGTTATGGCCCTCGAGCGTGTCCCCGCGGATATTCGCAAGGAAGGCGGGGTCGCCCGCATGTCCGACCCGGCGCTCATCGCGCAGATCAAAGAAGCGGTATCGATACCGGTTATGGCCAAGGCACGCATCGGCCATTTTGTCGAGGCCCAGATCCTCGAGGCCCTGAAGATCGACTATATCGACGAGAGCGAGGTCCTGACCCCCGCCGACGAAGAATGCCATATCGACAAGACTCTCTTTGCGATCCCTTTCGTGTGCGGGGCCCGCAACCTGGGAGAGGCCCTCAGACGCATAGCCGAAGGAGCGGCCATGATCCGCACCAAGGGGGAAGCGGGGACAGGAAACGTGGTTGAGGCGGTCCGTCATATCCGGACGGTGAACCGCGAAATCAGACAGCTCGTCAACATGCCGGTGGAGGAGGTTACCGGGTTTGCCAAGGCAAACGGATTCCCCTATGAACTTGCGCTCCAAGTCCGTCAGTTGGGCAGACTGCCCGTCGTCAACTTCGCGGCGGGGGGAATTGCGACGCCGGCCGATGCCGCCCTGATGATGCAGCTGGGATGCGACGGGGTGTTTGTCGGGTCCGGAATATTCAAGTCGGAAGATCCGGCAAAGCGCGCCGGGGCAATCGTCAAGGCGACGGCGTATTACAACGATCCCGCAAAGGTTCTGGAAGCCTCGATAGGACTGGGGGGCGCCATGCCGGGGATCGAGATCTCCGATATACCGGAGGCACAGATACTGGCAACGCGTGGATGGTAACCTCCGTGAAGCAGGCACGAGGAGATACTATCGGCGTGCTCGATCTCCAGGGGGATGTTGCCGAACACCTTGATCATCTTGAGCGCCTCGGCATTGCCGCCCTTCGGGTAAAGGAGGCCTCGGAACTTGTACGCCTCGCGGGTCTGATCATGCCGGGGGGTGAAAGTACCTGCCTGGCGCGGCTTTTGACCACTTTCGGAATCAAAGACCGTATCCTCCACGAGTTCCAGCGCGGCCTGAAACTCTGGGGGACCTGTGCGGGGGCGATCCTTCTTGCCGACACGGTTGTCGGTGAAGAGCCCTTTCTTCCCCTCATCGATATCGAAATCCAGAGAAACGCCTTCGGCAGCCAACTGGACAGTTTTGTCTCCGAGGCGTTGATTCCCCGTGTGGCTCCGGATCCGATGCCCCTCACCTTTATCCGCGCCCCGAAGATTACCCGGGTCGGGGGGGACATCGATGTTCTGCTCCAGCGGGACGACTACGTCGCGGCCGCGGAGAGCCGCGATATCTTGGTAACGGTCTTTCACCCGGAAATGACCCCTTCCCTCGCGTTCCACCGCTATTTTGCCCTGAAGTGCGGCCTCGCACCCGCTATGGACGAGAAATCCGCCCTGATCGATTCCACGTGGGACAGCAGGAGTTGGACCCGGTACACCCGTCTCGGTCTTTGACCTGTTGCAGGAAGCCGGGCCCTCATACCCCTTGCGATACGGGAACGGCCCCGTGGGAATGAGGGTGTGGTGAAGGAGCAACAAGCAACCATCCCTGAATCACATGGTGACAGGATACGACAAATACAGTATAAGGAAATCAGCAAAAATGGTGCGACGGATCGAAGAAAGAGGCATCCGTGGAAAAACAATCCGGGCCCCTATATGGAAAAGATGTGCGTGCATATTGGAAAGAAATCGAGGCGGAGTCCCGAAGATGAGGAGGTTACGACATGATTTTTAACGAGGAATTCGAAACGCTGCCCCGGGAGGCACTGGAGGCCCTGCAACTCAAACGACTCCAGCAGGTGGTCCAGCGTGTCTATCACACGGTGGGATTCTACAAGCGGGCGTTCGATGAAGCGGGGGTGGCACCCGATGACATCCGAACACTGCATGACATCAGGAGACTTCCCTTCACGGTCAAGCAGGACCTTCGGGACAATTATCCCTTCGGTCTGTTTACCGTGCCGATGAGTAATATCGTCAGACTCCACGCGTCGTCGGGCACCACCGGGAAACCGACAGTTGTCGGATATACCCGGAGGGATATAGAGATATGGTCGAACCTGATGGCCCGGTCGTTCGTGGCGGCAGGCCTGACCAGCAACGACGTGATACACAACGCTTACGGCTACGGCCTGTTCACAGGCGGACTCGGCGCCCATTACGGTGCCGAGAGGCTCGGCGCGAGTGTGATCCCCATGTCCGGCGGAAGTACAAAGAAACAGATCTTGATTCTGCAGGATTTCGGGCCGACGGCCATCTGCTGTACCCCGTCATACGCCCTCTACCTCGCGGAGCAGGGGGAAGAGATGGGGGTGGATATGCGGTCTCTCCGGCTGAGGGTCGGAATCCTCGGGGCCGAACCTTGGAGTGAGCGGATGCGGCAGGAGATAGAGGACCGGCTGGGCATCAAGGCGCTGGACATCTACGGGCTCTCGGAGATTATAGGCCCTGGCGTGGCGATCGAATGCGCGGAGGGAAGAGATGGCCTGCACGTTTTCGAAGACCATTTCATCGTGGAGACGATCAACCCCGTGACCGGCGAGAATGTCCCCTACGGCGAAGCGGGGGAGCTGGTGTTTACCTCCCTCACGAAGGAGGCGTTCCCCCTGATCAGGTACCGGACGAGGGATCTGTCTCGTCTGATGGAAGAGCCGTGTAAATGCGGGAGGACACACATTCGCATGGCCCGCGTATCCGGACGCAGCGATGACATGCTCATCATACGGGGGGTAAATGTCTTCCCCTCGCAGATCGAGAGCGTCCTCCTCGGCATCGAGGGGCTTGAGCCTCACTACCAGCTTATCGTGGACCGGGAGGGGACACTGGACACCCTGGAGATACAGGTCGAGATGAGCGAGGACCTGTTCTCCGACGAGATCAAGACCCTCCAGAATATCGAGCGGCGCATAACGAAAGATGTCAAGGATTACCTCGGCGTCACCGCGAAGGTGAAACTGGTCGGGGCCAAGAGCCTGGGACGCTCTGAAGGGAAGGCGCAGAGGGTCGTGGACAGACGAGAACTCTAACGGCAGGAAGGAGTGTCAGATATGAAGGTAGAGCAAATTTCCGTATTTCTGGAGAACAAGCCCGGCGGGCTCGAACATGTGACCAGGGTACTGGCGGATGCGGATATCAACATCAGGGCGCTGTCCCTTGCCGACACCTCGGATTTCGGTATCCTGAGGCTTATATTGAATGATATCGACTCGGCGGAGAAGGCCCTCCAAGGGGAGGGGTTCACGGTGAGGCGATCGCATGTCGTGGCCGTGGAGATTCCCGACCGCCCGGGAGGGATGCATAGCATCTCGAAGATCCTGGCGGGACAGGATATCAATGTCGAATACGCATACGCCTTTGTGGAGAGAAGCGGTGAAAACGCGATTATCATATTCAGATTTGATGATATCGACAGGGGGATAGAAGTCCTTCTGGAGAACGGGCTTACCGTACTTCCCGGTGATAAGGTCTACCGCCTCTAGGATCTTCGGGCGGGAAGCAGCGCACAGGGCACCTGCCCGGGAACGGGCGGTGGCCGATCATCCTCGGGCGCCAGCGCGTAAAAATCCCCCAAATCCTATTGACATGGGTCCCTTTTGATGTTAGGGCAGTGGGCAGGAGTCGTTACAAGCAACGGGGGGGCGTGTATGGGGACGGGGAAAGAGAGACTGAGAAGGTGGCGAGAGCGAAACAGGGCGGAAGGGAAGCAGTCCTTTACCGTTATGCTCTCACAGGAGGCCAAGGACGTCCTGTCTGAAAAGAAGAGAATCTCGGGGGCAAGCTATTCCACCATCATCGAACAGGCCCTCCTGAACCTCCGGAATGGGGCGGGGATCCCTGTCCCGGCTGATCACACACCGAAGAGAGCCAAGATACTGATAGACGAAGACGGCATACTGCGAGGAGACATCGAACGGGAAGAGGATTACGGAGAGAAGATCATCATTGAGGATGATACCCAATTAAGCAAGGGCTTCATACCGAGACTCCTGCAGCGATCCAACAGCAGGTTCTACAAGCTCAAGAAATGATACACCGCAGAGAAATTGTCACGGGTTCCCTTTTCTGTCTTTTTCACCGGCACGAAACTCCCGCCTGATCTGGTACCACTTCTCCAGCCGGTCCTTTATGACCCTTTCATACCCCCGGGTAGTCGGAGCGTAGTAGGTCCGATCCTGCAGCTGTTCCGGCAGATATTCCTGGGGAACGTGGGCGTCGGGAAAGTTATGGGCGTACTGATACCCCTTGCCGTAGCCCAGATCTTTCATCAGCCGTGTCGGTGCGTTGCGTATGTGGAGCGGAACGGGGAGGGCACCGGTCTGGCGTATATCCGCCTTTGCCGCACCAAAGCCGGTATAGAGGGCATTGCTCTTCGGTGCGGTTGCGAGATACACCGCGGCTTGAGCGAGGGCAAGCTCCCCCTCGGGGAGTCCGATACACTGAAATGCCTGAAGGGCGGATACCGCAATCCCCAGTGCCGCCGGGTCGGCGTTCCCCACATCCTCGGAAGCGAAACGGATCATCCTCCGGAGGATAAAGAGCGGGTCTTCGCCGGCCTCGAGCATACGCCCCAACCAGTAAAGGGCAGCATCCGGATCGCTCCCCCTCAGGCTCTTGTGGAGAGCCGATATCAGGTTATAGTGTCCCTCCCCCTTCTTGTCGTACTGGAGGGCCTTCCGCTGGAGCGCCTCTTCCACTGCTGGAAGAGTAATCCTCCCCCCTTCCGGAACAAGCGATGCCGCGACTTCCAGGTTGTTGAGCGCCGTGCGGGCGTCTCCATCCGCCGTCCATACCATGTGGTCGAGGGCATCATCATCCGCCGACAGCGAGAGGGTGCCGAGACCGCGCTTCTCATCGACCAATGCGCGTTTCAGGATGGCGGTCAGATCCTCGGGGGAATAGGGCTCGAGGACCATGACGCGTGCCCGGGAGAGAAGAGGAGAGATGACCTCGAATGAAGGATTCTCAGTGGTCGCACCGATCAGGGTGATCAGGCCGCTTTCGACATGCGGGAGAAAGGCATCCTGTTGCGCCTTGTTGAAACGGTGGATCTCATCGACAAACAGGATCGTCCTTCTCTGGTGATGGCGGAGCTGCTCCTTCGCCTCTCCTATGGTCGCCTTGATCTCCTTGACCCCGGCCAAGACGGCGGAGATCGTTTCAAAATGGGATTTCGTCTCACGGGCGATGATACGCGCCAGGGTCGTCTTACCGGAGCCGGGGGGACCCCAGAAGATCACCGAAAAGAGGTTGTCTTCGGCAATGGCTCGGCGGAGCAGACTGTCCGGACCGATGACACGGGGCTGTCCCTCAAAATCATCGAGGGTCTCCGGCCGCATCCTGTCCGCCAGGGGGCGGGCCATCTCCTCCGTTTCCGGTCGTCGCTCATCAAAGAGATCCATCACCTGTCGTGCCCCTCACGAGTCCCTTCTCCAGCCATTCGGCCATCCTCACCGGGGCACCATACCACACTTTGAGAGAATTCTACATCTCCTTCCGCTTCCGCACGGCATCCGCTATCTCGAGGATAGTGGCCATCTTGTCTTTGGGAGGCGTATTGAAACAGCGCTCCCACTCATCATCCGAAAGATAGCGCCTCAGATGCTCCTCGACCGGGATCAGCCCCTCCCAGCAGCGGAGTGTCATCCGGCAGGGGAGCGCACCCTGTTCACGCCTGCAGTAGGCAAAGGTGATCTCCCCTCCCAGACGGGGACATCGCAGCACCAGATGATCAAATCGATCCATCACAATTCCTCTCTACGCCCGAACCCTATGATACTCTCCATGTCACACACACTCTGAGGTCTCGGGCATGTAATTCCCCCTACGGTTTGGGAAACTGCCCGACCGTTTTTCTCGCCCGTTCGACCTCATCATCCGGGAGCTGGTAATCGGTCAGCCTTCCGGAGAGATAGGCATCATACGACGCAAGATCGACCAGTCCGTGGCCGCTCCAGTTGAAGAGGATGACCTTCTCTTTTCCCTCTTCCTTCGCCCGGGCAGCCTCCTGGATCACGGCCGCAATGGCGTGGTTCGTCTCGGGAGCGGGGATAAACGCCTCGGACCGCGCCCACTTCACCCCCGCATCGAAGGTCTCAAGCTGATGGTACGCCCGGGCCTCGATGACCTCCTCCTTCACGAGGTGGCTGATAATCGGTGCCATTCCGTGGTACCTGAGTCCCCCCGCATGAATCGGAGCGGGCACGAAATCGTGACCGAGCGAGTACATGGCGAGGAGCGGCGTGGTCATTGCCAGGTCTCCAAAATCGTAGCCGTAGGGTGCCCTCGTAAGGGTCGGACACGATGACGGTTCCGCCGCAATGATGGCTATCTCTTTCCCGTGTATTTTGTCGCGCGCAAAGGGGAGTGCTATTCCGGCAAAATTGCTCCCCCCCCCGGCACAGCCGATTACCACGTCCGGATACTCGCCGATCTTTTCAAGCTGCTTCTGGGCCTCAAGACCGATAATGGTCTGGTGGAGCAGGACATGATTCAGGACACTTCCCAGCGAATAGCGGGAATCCTCTTTGCCGACCCCGTCTTCAATCGCCTCGCTGATGGCGATCCCCAGGCTCCCCGGGGAGTCGGGATGTTCGGCGAGGATTTTCCTCCCCGTCTCGGTCAGATCGCTTGGGCTGGGAAAGCACTTGGCTCCCCACGTCTGCATCATCAGGCGGCGGTACGGTTTCTGGTCGTAGCTGACCCGGACCATGAAAACCCGGCACTCGAGACCGAACATGTTGCAGGCCATGCTGAGCGCGCTCCCCCACTGGCCGGCTCCGGTTTCCGTCGAAATCTTTTTGATCCCGAATGCCTTGTTGTAGTATGCTTGGGCGACGGCGGTGTTCGGCTTGTGTGATCCCGCGGGGCTGGTCCCTTCGTGCTTGTAGTAGATCTTGACCGGCGCATCGAGCAGTTTTTCCAGGTTGTACGCCCGGTAGAGCGGACTTGGCCGCCAGAGCATATACTTTTCCAAGACCTCGTCGGGGATATCGATCCATCGCTCACTGCTCATCTCCTGCTCGATCAGGTTCATCGGAAAGATCGGGGCCATATCCTCCGGCTTCAGCGGCTGCCCCGTCCCCGGGTGAAGGGGAGGGCTCATCGGGGTCGGCATATCGGCCATAATATTGTACCACTGCTTCGGGATCTCGTCTTCATTCAAAAACACCTTTACCTGTCTCATACCATTTCCTCCTCATGTAGTAGTAATCAATCAAATGACAGCACAAAAACAGAAACGCCATGAGAAGATCCCATGGCGCTGTATATCTGCATACAAAAGCCGCGGGAACTCCGCCCACGGCCCGGAAACGCTTCGGCACTTACGTGGACAGGCCCATACAGACCCGCCACCACCAGAACCCGGTCCCCGCTTCCACCTGTACCATCGACATACCCTCCCGCCAGTGTGTTTCTACACATAGAAACACACCTTGCCCTTCTTGTCAAGCCAAAAAATAACGATTATCGATCCATAAGAAACGGCGCCCCCTGAAAGATGTTTGACGAATATATACTTTTTGAGTATAAGCTTGGGACTTACCGCAGAACCTGACCAGGGAGGAAGGCATGATCAAAATACTCTTGATCGGAAACGGCGCCAGGGAACATGTGATAGCGGAGACGGTCAAGCGCTCGCGTCGCGACACCGCGCTCTTTTCCTGCATGAAGGCGAACAACCCCGGGATCGCATCCCTCTCGGACGGTGTATTGCTGGGGAGCTATGGCGACCGGGAAGGGATTGCCCGTTTTGCCAGGGAGAGGGAAGTTGATTTTGCGATCATAGGCCCGGAAGATCCCCTGAACAACGGTATTGTTGATCTTCTGAAGGAGGACGGCATCCCCTCTGTCGGTCCGACACAGGACCTGGCACGACTGGAAACATCAAAGACCTTCACGCGGAATCTGCTGAAAAAATACGACATCCCGGGGAACCCCCGCTTTCGGACCTTCTCTTCCCTTGAAGGTGTCGAAGCCTTTATCGGGGAACTCGACGGCGTCGTCATAAAACCGGACGGCCTCACCGGCGGGAAAGGGGTCCTGGTCCAGGGAGACCACTTTCAGACGAAGGAAGAGGCCGCTGAACACTGCCGGATGATCCTCGAGGGGCATGCCTCGGTGATCGTCGAGGAGCGGTTTGAAGGGGAAGAGTTCTCCCTGCAGTGTCTGTGCGACGGCACAACGGTCGTGGCAACCCCTCCCGTACAGGATCACAAGAGGAGGTTTGTCGGCGACCGGGGGCCGAATACGGGGGGAATGGGATCGTACTCCCTCGGAGACCACTCCCTTCCCTTCCTGCGGGAGGAGGATATCGCCCAGGGACTCGCCATTACGCGCAGAGTCGCTGAGGCCATTTATCAGGAGACCGGCGAATACTATAAGGGCGTCATGTACGGTGGATTTATCGTGACACGCCAGGGAGTCAGGCTGCTCGAGTACAACGCACGCTTCGGCGACCCGGAGGCAATGAATATCCTTCCCCTCCTGAAGACCGATTTTGTGGATATCTGCCGGGCTGTCATCGACGGGACTCTGAAGGATACAGACATCGAATTTGAAAACAAGGCAACGGTCTGCAAGTATATTGTTCCCAAGGGATACGGCCTTCCCGCGGATCATCCCGATGCCCTCTCCACCGGCGCGAAGATCGAGGTTGCGGATACGGGGGGTGCACGGTTATATTATTCTTCCGTGGACAGGCGCGAGGATGGTCTCTACATGACAACGTCACGGGCAATCGGGGTCGTGGGGGTCGCCGACACCCTGGAGGGCGCCGAGAGGATGGCGGAGGGAGCGATAGCGGCGGTCACGGGGCCGATAGATCACCGGCCCGATATTGGGACACAGGCACTGATAGACAAGAGAATCCAACACATGAAAGGGATACGGGGATAGGACGAGATGAGCAGAATACAGAAGGTGTTGATAAGCGTCACGGACAAGACGGGGATCGTCGATTTTGCACGGGAATTGAAGGGGTTTGACGTCCAGATACTCTCCACGGGGGGGACGGCCGCACAGCTGCGGGAGGCCGGCATCGAGGTCACCGACGTTTCCGATTACACGGGGTTCCCGGAGATGATGGACGGGAGACTGAAGACCCTCCATCCGAAAATCCACGGCGGCCTTCTCGCCCTGCGGGACAATACGGGGCACATGCAAGCGGCCGGCCAGCACGGTATCGACATGATCGACATGGTCGTCATCAACCTTTATCGCTTCGAAGACACGGTGGCAAAAGAAGGGTGCACGCTGGAGGATGCCGTCGAGAATATAGACATCGGGGGGCCCACCATGCTCCGGGCGGCGGCGAAGAATCATCGGTTCGTCTCCGTGGTCACGGACCCGGCAGACTACCCCCTGATCATCAGAGAGATGAAGGAGACGGGGGGCATGATATCCGAGGCGACCAATTTCGCCCTCGCGACAAAGACCTTTCAGCTCACGGCGCGTTACGACGGGGCCATCTCCAACTACCTTGGGGCCAGGCTGCAGGAGGGGGAGATACAGAAATTCCCGGATACCTTTACCCTGCAGTTCGACAGAGCCCAGGACCTGCGGTACGGGGAAAACCCCCACCAGGATGCTGCCTTCTACCGCGAGAAGAACGCGCCCGTCTCATCCATCGCGTCGGCACGGCAGCTGCACGGCAAGGAGCTGTCGTATAACAATATCATGGACAGCGATGCGGCATGGCAGATGGCATGTGACTTCGACCTGCCGACCGCCGTCATCATGAAGCATTCGAACCCCTGCGGGGCGGCGACGTCGGACGGCAGTCTCAAGGATGCGTACGTCAAGGCCATGGCAACCGATCCGGTGTCGGCCTTCGGCGGGATCGTCAGTTTTAACCGGCCCGTTGACAGCGAGGTGGCGGAGGAACTCGCCAAGACCTTCCTGGAGGTCATCATCGCCCCCGGGTTTGACCAAGATGCCCTCGACATACTGACCGCCAAGAAGAATGTGAGGCTCCTCGAAATCCCGACCCCGGCGGCAGGCCAATCGGCCGGCCTCGATTTCCGAAGGGTCGTCGGGGGGCTCCTCGTGCAGGATCGCGATCCGGGGAGAGACGACATCATGAAGGCAAAGGTGGTGACCAAGCGCGCCCCCACGGCGGAGGAATACCAGGCCCTCGACTTCGCCTGGCGGGTGGTCAAGAATGTGAAGTCCAATGCCATCGTCTTCGCGGCCAAGGATCAGCTGATCGGCGTCGGCGCGGGACAGATGAGCCGGGTGGATTCGGTCTATATCGCCAAGATGAAGGCGAATCTTCCCACCCAGGGAACCGTCCTCGCCTCCGATGCCTTCTTCCCCTTCCGGGACGGCGTCGACATGGCGGCGAAGGCCGGGGTGACGGCCATCGTGCAACCCGGGGGATCGATCCGTGACGAAGAGGCGATACAGGCGGCGGATGAGCATGGCATCGCCATGATCTTTACCGGAACGAGGCACTTCAGGCACTAGAGCATTCGGCAGTCAGAAAACCGTTGAACGGTCTGGCGAAGGGAGAACGGGTGACATGAAAGAGAAACGGAAAACGCTGGTCAGTATCGTCATGGGGAGTGACTCCGATCTCCCCGTCATGAAGGAGGCGGCATCCATCCTCACGGAGTTCGGGGTTTCGCATGAGCTGTTTCTGACATCCGCCCACCGGTCCCCGGAGAGGACCTCGCTGTTCGCCCGCGAGGCCGCCGGGCGCGGTATCAGGGTCATCATCGTCGGAGCGGGGATGGCGGCGCACCTGGCCGGCGTTATTGCATCACAGACCCCGCTCCCCGTTATCGGGGTCCCCCTCGATTCATCTGCCTCTCCCCTCCAGGGATTCGACGCCCTCCTCTCCACGGTGCAGATGCCGGGGGGAGTGCCCGTTGCCACAATGGCGATCGGAAAGGCGGGGGCGAAAAATGCCGGCCTGCTGGCGGTCAGGATACTCGCCTTGGACGATACGGGCCTCAGCCAGGAACTGAGCGGCTACACCCGGGCGATGGCCGAGAGTATCAAGACGAAGCACCAGAAGCTGAAGGGGTGATGTTTCCGCTCTTCCACGTCACGGCACGCAATGGTCCTTGTCATACCAATAGATCCCGACGGATCGTCAATCGTTACGGCGGTGACGATTATGAAAAAGGGAGGGGTTATTGCCTACCCCACGGAGACCTTCTACGGTCTCGGCGCGGACGTCCGCAACGAGCGGGCCTTAGAGAGGCTGTATGCCATCAAGGGGAGGGAATTCGACAAGGCCATTTCCATCATTATCGGCAGCCGTGAAGATGTGCCCCGGTTCGCACAAGAGATCACACCGGCGGCCGAGATTCTCATGGATCGGTTCTGGCCCGGGGCTCTCACACTCCTGTTTGATGCTGCCCGCGACCTTTCGGAAAGGCTGACGGCCGGGACCGGGAAGATCGGCATCCGTTTGTCCAGCAACCCCATCGCCACGCTCCTCGCGCAGAATCTGTCCGGCGCTATCACCGCCACCAGTGCCAACCGTTCCGGTCAGGGGGAGTGCGTATCGACCCGGGAGGTAATCGCCGCCATGAGTAAATCCGTAGATGCCGTCATCGACGGGGGCAGGACAGCCGGCGGAGCGGGTTCTACCATCGTGGACACCACCGTCGATCCGCCGGTGGTCATCAGGGAGGGGAGTATTCCTTCGTCGGAACTGCACCGGGGGATTCGAGAGGCCTAGTGATTACAGGGTGTGAACACCGTCAATGACACACAATTACGCCTGACAGACCTTCGAAAATGCAATCAGGTTGCCCTCCTCACCGAGAGTGATCAGTTTATCCCCCGCCTCCATCATATATGAGGCCATCGGGTTGAATACCATCTGTCCCGATTCTTTCTTGATTGCAACTACAATCAGCCCGTACGTTTTTCTGAGCCCCGACTCTTCCAGGTTTTTACCGACGACGGGCGAATCCCTTCCGACATCTACCTCTTCCATCCTGAGGGCGAGGCTTTGCCTCCGTGTGGTAATCTCTATAAAGTCGAGCATGGCGGGCCGCAGGATGGCCTGAGACATTCTCATGCCGCCAACCCGGTACGGAGATATGACCCTGTCAGCACCCGCCTTTATCAGCCTGCGTTCCGAGGCATTATCTTCAAATCTGGAAAGGACGTATACGTCCGGGTTCAGCTCCTTGGCAGTCAGGACGACATAGAGGTTGTCGGCATCGGTGGAGAGGGCGCACACCACACCCCTGGCCCTCTTGATCCCGGCCTTGAGCAGGATCTTATCCTCCGTTGCACTCCCGTTTACATAGGCGAAACCATCGTCCTCGATGCCCGACACCACCTCCGGGTTGTTTTCAACGACAACGAGCCCGATCTTTTCATGCGTCAACTCTGTGCAGATCAGTTTGCCTATCTTCCCATACCCGCAAATGATGTAGTGATCCTGCATGGTTTTTATCTGCTTTTCCAATTTACCCCTCCCTAATATCCTTTTGAGGCGGCCCTCCATCAAGACTTCCATTATCACCGCAAAGGTATAGGCCATCGTGCCCACGCCAAAGACGATCAGGAAGATCGCAAAACACTTCCCCACTGGGGTGATCGGGTAAAAGTCTCCGAAGCCCACGGTGCCGAGGGTTACTATCGTTGCATAAAAAGAGTTCGCGAGGGACCATCCTTCCAGGAAGTGATACCCGAAAGTCCCCGCAAGCGTTATTGAGAGCAGGAATGAGAAAGCAATTCTGAGCTTGACCGTCGACAACACGTGCATCTCTCCCCCCGTGCCGATCTTCTGGAAAATCTTATTTCACGGGTATTACTTGTCCTTCGCAGCCTCTATGCCTATCAGTTCAACAACCAGCTCAGTCGCCTCTTCGGCAGGCATCGTAAAGACCAGCATGAAGGGAATCCCGTCGCCCGGCTGTATATCTGCGTTACGGAAATCTCTCCCGTAGGGGTTGGAGAGTTCTTTCTTGATTTCATCCCTGGTCAGGCTCTTCAGTTCGTCATCCGTCAGGATGGTCCCGCAGTGAGATTCCTCTTCGGAAAGGACAGATCCTGAGGAATCCAGTATCTTTCCTCGAACCCCTATGTTGGAGACCGGAATCTTGTTGGTATTGACTGCAGAGCCCTCGACCACCATAATGTTTTCCTCGGTCCAGCCCTTGACAAACCGTTCCCCGACATCGACCAGGGTCACCCGTAGTTCGGGTGCCTTTCCATCCGCGCCCCCCTCGTCCTCCATCCCCAAGATCTTTTCCACCTTGGGCAGAACGGCTCCTGTGACCCCCTCGATTCCCCCTGAATCGGCTATCCCCAAGGCCTTTTCCACCCAGGGGATCGCCTTGTTCGAGACCATCTCCCGTGCCTCGGGAACCAGCCACAGATACGCCCCTCCCGACAGCAAGGCAATCACCGCCAGGTAGAGCACGATCTTGATGCCGAGGGCCAGCAGCTGCCGGAGTTTTCTCTTACCTGTCACCCTTTCGTTGTACATCACTTCGTCAGCATCACCAAGGGTCCACTGTTCCCGTACCCGCTGTCTTCCTCCGGCCTCCTCGCCGTCCGGGATTTCACCGACATCTTCGCAAGTGTCTTCCCATTTGGGCCCCGCCCCGGCACCTTCCGCTTCAACCTCCCCCAGGACACGGTCTTCCTCATCCCCCACCCCTTCGATCTCCAGGCCTTCACCGGCATCGGGAGCGGCCTCTTCCTCCGCGGGTTCGGGTTCACTCCCTTCAACTTCCATTTTCTCCGCGACCGTCTCTTCGTCTTCGGGCTCCTCTTCGCCAGTCCCTTCGATCTCTACCTCCTCGGCGGCATCCCGGAAGGCATCATCCCATGTGGGCTCGGCTTCTGCTTCCTCCGCCCCGGTTTTTTCCTCCTCTTCTCCTTCGGGCCTCTCTTCGCCCACCCCCTCGATCTCTATCCCCTCACCGGTCTCCCTGTAGGCATCGTCCCATGTGGGCTCGGCTTCTGCTTCCTCCGCCCCGGTTTTTTCCTCCTCTTCTCCTTCGGGCTTCTCTTCCCCCGCCCCTTCGATCTCTACCTCCTCGCCGGCATCCCGGAAGGCATCATCCCATGAGGGCTCCTCGCCGGCGCCTCCTGCTTCGGCCGCTTCAACGGCACTGTCTCTCTCTTCTGCGGCCTCTCCATGGATTTCTCTTTCCGGGTCCACCAAGTCCATCAGCGAAGAGATCTCGGACAGGGGATTCTTTTGGAAGAACACCGTCTCGCAATTGCGGCACCTGACCCATACCCCTTTGCCGGTTACGTTCATCTTATCAAACCGGTATTTCGTCCCGCATTTTCTACACTGAATAATCACTGTTCCCCTCCTTGATTACGTAAATTTCCGGCAAACACCTGAATTTTTCATCGAAATCAAGTCCGTATCCTACAATAAACCCCTCGCCCAGGGCAAATCCGACGTAGTCCGCGGCAACGGTCCTTTCCCGTCTCTCCTTCTTGTCTATCAACGCACATACCTTGATAGAGTTGGGGTGTCGTTCCCCCAGTTTCTCCTGCAGAAACGCAATCGAGGTCCCGGTATCTATGATATCCTCCACGATCAGGACGTCCTTTCCCTCTATATCCGTCTCGATGTCCTTCGAGAAGGTTATCTCCCCGGAACTCACCGATCCGGAGCCATAACTTGCCAGCCTCACAAAATCCACCGCGTGCGGGATACTAAGATGCCGGGCAAGGTCCGCCAGGAAGATAAAGGCACCCTTCAGGACACCTATCAGCACGACATCTTTCCCCTCGAGATCTCGCGAGATCGTTCCGGCAAGTGATTTCACACGTTGGTCGATGATTTCTTTTGAATACAGGAGTTTTTTCTCTTCCATGATCTGCCCTTTCAGCGGGGATACGCCCCCCGACCGGTCAGGTCTCACGGCCCTTCGTGGTATCCGTCGTATAACAGCCTATAAAATCGTTTATGTTTTTCTGGATGATCTCTTCCCCCCTCCTGAGTTCCTCCAGATTGTTGAACCGTGAGGTGAGAGACAGGAAGATCTTGTCGAATCGCGATCTCTCACACCCGAGGGCGTCATAATCGATATGACTTATCATGTACTGCGAACCATCAAAATAGTACTTTCCGAAGCGATTCGTATCCGGCGACCGGAATGGCCAGGAGGTCTTCAATGAAAAAAAGGCGAGGGCGATATCCCTGAGCCTGCCCTTCAGGCGGTCAGGATGCACAACCTCATATATCCCTTCGCTTATAAAGCGGAAGTACTCCTTGACCAGATCTATATCGGTAATGCACAGGCCATAGAGGTACCAGTCGTCGATAATCCTGATCAGGGCCTGCTGCTCCGCACGGGATATAAAATGATAACTGGGACAGAAGTGCCCGTTACACAACTCGACGCCATAGAACGATACGTCCCGCATATCCACGCCATTGTTTTGGAAGGGATGCAGGAGACACCCTACCCGTTTCTCATCATCGTCCAGAAATCCCAGGTACTCGCAGCAGTATATCACCTCGTAGAGCCTCTCGCCGGGCTCACGCTCCTTTACCCGCTCCGAGAAGACCTTGAGATCCACCGGGGCCCTGACCGTCTCACGAAACAGCTTCGTCCGATCCCTCAGTCTCATGGTCAGAGTTTCCCGTGTACTGTCCGCATAGTTATAGAGGCCACAACAGGCCCCGCAGGATTTACACGCATCCGGCTGACAGAGATGAATAAACCCGTCCCCTTTCATCAAACCATCCACTACATCCTTCCCGATCGCACTTCTTTATATCGTCAAGCTGCATAAAAAGGCAAGGGATATTCTGGTTGTAATCCGGGTCAAAACAGTATAGGAACAGGCCTTGGAGAAGGCCCTCTGCGGGATACAGGGAGCACGGGACCGGCGGTGAGGCGTCTTCACCCCTCCCGCTCCGAGCAATTGTTCTCAAAACGAAAGGATAACGGGAAGATCACAATGCATACAGGCAACAACCAGGTACGGGTACGGTTCGCCCCCAGTCCGACAGGCTACCTGCACGTCGGGGGGCTGAGGACGGCACTCTTCAATTATCTGTTCGCGCGCAAACAGGGAGGAAAATTCATCCTGCGGATCGAGGATACCGACCAGAAGAGATCCATCCCCGGCGCCCTGGAAAATCTTATCGGCACACTGACACGGACCGGGCTCCGGCACGACGAGGGCCCCGACGTCGGGGGAGAATACGGGCCGTACATACAGTCCGAACGGACAGAGATCTATAGAGAATACACACAGAAGCTCCTGGATTCCGGGAAGGCGTACCACTGCTTCTGTGACGAGGACAGGCTCACCGCCCTCAGGGAAGAGCAGCGGAAGAGAAAAAGGCCGCCGATGTACGACGGCAGGTGCAGGGATCTGTCGAAAGACGAGGTCACGGACAACCTGGCCCGAGGGATCCCCTTTGTCATCCGTCTGCGGTACCCCCACGAGGGGAAGACCGTCTTTGACGATGTCGTTCGCGACAGGGTTGCCATCGACAACTCCCAGGTCGACGACCAGATTCTGATAAAGTCCGACGGGTTTCCCACCTATCACTTCGCGAGTGTCGTGGACGATCACCTGATGAAGATCACCCACGTCATACGCGGAGAGGAATGGCTCTCCAGTGTCCCGAAGCACATCTTCCTGTACGAGGCCTTCGGCTGGAAGCCTCCGGTCTGGGTTCATCTGCCCCTGCTCCTCAATGCCGACCGGAGCAAACTGAGCAAACGGCAGGGTGATGTCTCCGTCGAGAGTTATCTCGAAAAGGGGTACCTCACCGAGGCGCTGTTGAACTTTATCGCCCTTCTCGGGTGGCATTCCGCGGATGACCGGGAGATATACACCCTCGGTGAGCTGGAAGAGGTCTTTTCACTGGAGCGGATCAACAAGGCCGGGGCCGTCTTCGATCTGGAAAAGCTCAACTGGATGGGGGGCTCCTACATACGGCACCTGGATGTGGCGTACATCGCCGACCAGTCGAGACGCTTCTTCGAAGAGGCCCGGATCGACATCAGTGACAACAAGAAATACCTGAAGGTCATTGCGACCGCCCGCGATTATGTGTACTGCCTCTCGATGATCGTCGAACATGCCCGGATGTTCTATGGGTCGCTGACCTTCTCGGGAGAGGACCGGGAGCTTCTGGGACAGGAGGATTCCCGGCGCATCTTCTCATACTGGATCGAGGCACTGGGGCAGAAGGCCGAGTGGAAACCCGAGGAAATATCTTCACTGACAAAAGAATCGATCGGTGATCTGGGTATAAAGGGCAAGGCCTTTTATTTTCCCATCCGCCTCGCCCTGTTCGGAAGCTGCCACGGACCTGACATACCGACCCTCATCGATATCCTTGGGAGGGATGAGTCCGTGAAGCGGCTGACCGATGCGCTCAACTTAGGGCAATAGAGGGAAACGGCCCCCGCAACCGTTTCATGTAATACACTCCGGGGAATGACACCCGTGATCTGCGGCCCTGTCCGCCGGAGTATCCCTGGTTTCCCGAGGCGCAGCGTATCGATCTGTTCAGTACCCTCCGATCTTCCCCGTGATAGCGTCAACGGCAACCCGTATCACCACCGTGCGGGCAAGGGCCTCCTCCGGGAAGGCAGCCATCCCGTCCGAATAGTGCCTCATGATGATTTCCAGCGCGTCCCGTTTTGCCTCAGGGTCTCTGACCCATGAGGCCCTGCCGAACCCGATGACACTCCGGTACCGTACTCCCCACGTGCAGGGCGTCTCTCCGGGGACAAGCTCGTAGTCTACATCCATCTCAAAACAGACGTTCCGGTTTTTTTCGAGGATCTCCAGCTTCCTGCCGCTCGGGGCACAGTGGAAGTACAGGCTGTCTTCCTCATACCCGAAACAGAGCGGGACGACGTACGGACGGTCTCCCTCGCACAGGGCGAGTCTGCATACCTGCGCCCTTCGTATAATCTCCTCGATATCTTCCCGGCGAGCCATTTCTCTCTCCTTCCGTCTCACGGCGCTTTCTCCCTTTCACCGGTCGCCTGTCCCGGGACAGGTGTTCCCCGCCGGGCCGTCATTGACCGGCTTCATTCTTTTGGGCCTTTCTCTGTTTCCACGCGACATAGATGGTGAGGATGGTCAGCCCCCCGCCTACGAGGACACTGATCCGGTCACCGGAAAAGATCCCGTAGAGAAGATCGGCGACCCCCACGATCATGAAAAAAACGATGAAGTACCGGTTCATACCCCCTCCTTACCGATTCTGTGTCTGACACCGAAGAGACGGTCCTCCTGAAAATTTCTATACGATATTCGTATTATGTACAAGGGGAAAAGGAATGCCCGCTCCAGCGGAAACCGCCTCGAGACGCATGGAGGAAGCAGAGAAAATGAAACAAACCGGCGGTTCCACCACGGACGGGGTGAAACCGCCGGTTCCTATCCCTGTGTGCAGGGGAAATATTCTTTCCAGGTCCTCGTACGGCCGGGGCGGGTGCGTACGGGACCGGCTCGAGCCCCGGGGTGACGTTCTCTCACATACCGTCCCCCGGTTCGGGTTCATCCCCCGTACGTGTCATTGCCGCCACAAAACCCTCGGCATCCCCGGGACTGGTCACGACCCAGACGGGGCGTCCTTTGAACGGCGCCAGATCGACGCAGGCGGTGGGGCAGCCGGCGATAACCAGCACCCCCTCAACATCCGGGTCCTCATACGAAACCAGCTCTATCCTGTCCTTCAACCGTTCCCGCAGATACCCTACCGCCTGTACCCGGTCATACCGGGGGGTACACCCCCCGCAGTACTTGAGCCCGATACGGAGCTTCTTACTCATCCTTCGTGACACCGCTGAGCTTCTTGGCGACCTTCTTCTTCTCCTCTAGATTCACCTGCCGTGAGATCATGATCCGCTGCGCCTGCGGCGAGCCCGCACCGTGCATCGACTCGGT
>Ga0272444_10000960_pt1 | contig 29095 bp, 20 predicted proteins | sample SSMForm13_FD_201033 | JGI IMG/M metagenome (GOLD analysis project Ga0272444, IMG submission 201033) | Marine sediment archaeal communities from Little Sippewissett salt marsh, Falmouth, MA, United States - SSM-Form-13 | ecosystem: Environmental > Aquatic > Marine > Wetlands > Sediment ...
GTGGTCACCGCGCGCGAGGACGGCTTCGTGGACCTCAATGTCCTCGGGCCGACCAGTCCGGAGGTGGCGCTGGCCCACATCTACGTTCTCAGCGACGCTCCTCGGTCCTACCGGCTGCTGGTCGGCAGCGACAACCGGGCCCACGTGGCCCTTAACGGCCGGCGGATTCACACCTCCACCAAGAAGGGCGGCTGGAAACCTGACCAGGAGACCATCGAGTTGCGGCTCGCCAAGGGCTGGAACCGCCTGCTGTTCCGCGTTGAGAGTGAGGGCGGGGCGTTCGGGCTTTCGGCTCGTTTTGCCTTGCCCGACGGCCGACCTGTCAGGCTGACCACCCGCACGGCGGTGCCGGACGACTGGCTCGACCGCCCGCAGCTCAAGCGCCCCTTGAGCCCGGAAGGCGTCGGCGAACTCCTGGAGTTGTTGGACACGCGGATCGCCTCGGTGGCCCGCCGCGCGGCCCGGATGGTCCGTGACTGGAACGCCGAGGGCGACAGCCTGGATCCCTCCTATGCCCGAGCCCGCGACAACGCCAGCGCCTACGTCCAGACGCTTCAGAGGGTGCTCGAGACGCTGCCGGCCGCCGAGGGCGAGGCCGAGGAGGCCGAACGCCGGCGTGCGGCCGAGCAGGCCCGCATACGCCTGGGGGATGAGTCGCTGCGCGGCCCGTACCAACTGGCCGAGAGGACGTGGGCCTTCCTGGACCGGGCCCGCCGGGGCGCCCGGCTGTGGGAGATGGTTCGCTTTGCGGCCAGCACGGTGCACGAGGCGGGCCGGCAGGCCGCCGAGGTCGACCGGGCACTTGTCGAGGCACGCGCCCTGATGGCCGGGGTGACCGGCGAGTACCTGCGGCCTTACCTGCTTCGGGAGAACACGCTCAAGCATCGCACGGCCGCGGTGACGTTGCGGCTGGCCGACCGCGAGCAGAGTCCCCTGGCCGGAGCCGAGATCTCGGTCGAGCAGTTGAGCCACGCGTTTCCCTTCGGCTGCAACCTGTTCGCCTACGGATCGTTCGACGCCGACGCCGACCAGCAGCGGTACCTCGAGAGCTTCACGCGGCTGTTCAATCTGGCGGTGGTGCCGTTCTACTGGTCGCTCACCGAGCCGCTTGAGGGCTCACCCGATTACTCGAAAGACGTTCGCGGGCTGCCCGGCCCCGAGCCGATGGTGCGGTGGTGTCGCGGCCAGGGCCTGAAGGTGATGGGCGTGCCGCTGGTGTCGCCCACGGCGCGGCCGCCGTGGCTCCGGCCGAAGTCGCCCGAGGACACGGCCCGCATCGTCGAGGCCCATGTCCGCGACGTGGCCGGCCGGTTCAAAGGGCAGGTGGACTACTGGGACGTGACGCCCGGCGTCTGGCCCACGCTAACTTTCAGCCGCCTCAGGATGCCCGCCACCTACGCCTTCGGCTGGGCCTCCGAGGCCGATCCCGAGGCGCAGCTCCTGATAAGTCACCCTGCCGTCTGGCCGTTGTGCGCGGCCACGCGGCGGAATGCGCGGCAGCCGTTCGCCCTGGCCGGGGTCATCCTCGACGCCCGCCAGGCCGACGGGGCGTGGTCGCCCGCCGAGTTCGAGGCCCACCTGGACCGCTTGACCCGGTACGACGCTGTGGTCCATGTCGGCCGGGTGATGATTCCCGGCGCGCCGAAGGACGAGGCGCGTCAGGCGGAGCAGGTCGAGGCATTCTATCGGACGGCGTTCGCCGCGCCGGCTGTTGGCAGCATCACCTGGTGGGATCTCTCAGACCGTTTCGCCCGCCGCGGCGCGCCGGGCGGCCTGCTGCGGCGCGACCTGGCGCCGAAGCCCGCCTACCAGGCCCTGGCCAAGCTGATCCGCGACGAATGGTGGACCTCGGCGGGGGGCCAATGCGGGCCCGACGGCAAGTTCACGTTCCGCGGCTTCCTCGGCCGATATCGCGTCAGGGCCACGCTCGACGACGGATCGGTCGGCGTCTGGGACATCCGCATCACCGCCGACGGGCCCGACCGGATCGATCTGGTGTACCCGCCCGAGGCGCCTGCCGCGCCGCAGGATCCGTGACGCCTGCCCGCTCTGCGCGACCGCGTGTCCTCCGGTCGCACCTCAGGCATTGCCTTGTAGCAGGTGTTCGATCTTCCCGCGCAGTGCCCGCAGTGCGGCTCCCCGATGGCTGATGGCGTGCTTCTCCTGGGGCCGGAGCTGGGCCATCGTGCAACCGCGGTCCGGCAGGTGGAAGTGAGGATCATATCCGAAGCCGCCGGCGCCCGCAGGCCTCTCGACGACGACCCCCTCGCAGGTTCCATGTGCCGTGAGGAGCACGCGGCCGTCGGGCGACGCCAGGACGGCTGCGCAGACGTATCGGGCCTGCCGCCGATCGGGCGGTACGCCCTTGAGTTCCTCGACCAGGCGCTGGTTGTTCAGGCGGTCGTTGCCCTGCTCGCCGCCCCAGCGGGCCGAGTAGACACCGGGCCGGTCGCCCAGGGCGGGGACCTCCAGGCCGCTGTCGTCGGCGACGCACCAGTGGCCGGTGGCTCGGGCGTAGGCCAGGGCCTTGGCCGCGGCGTTGGCCTCGAACGTCGCGCCGGTCTCCTCGGCCTCCGGCACCGGATCGAAGTCCGCCAGGGGGCGGACCTCCAGGGGCAGCCCGTTGAGGACGTCCTGCATCTCGCGGCACTTCTTGCGGTTGTGGGTGCCGACCACCAGGATTCTCGGCTGCTGTGCCATGGGCATTTCCCGCAGGGGCTCGCGGCGCGGGTCGACTGCGGCGCGGTCTGGACTGCGGCGTCAGCGCAGGCCGCCGCCGCGCGGGCTGGGAATGGGCCCCGGCGCCGGCATCCGCGGCATCGTCGGCTGCCGCGTCCGCACCGGAATCCGCACCAACTTGCTGCGGAACATCGACTCGCTGACGTCGGTGACGATCTCCCGGCTGGGTGAAGACGTCTTCGGCAGCAGCACCGAGGTCCGCCGCGTGACCTTGATCTCGGCCACCTCCTCGGCGGTGAACTGGTGGCCGTTCCAGTTCAGATAGGGGAACGCCGCCAGGATCCGTTTGACGTCGGGCGAGATGACCTTCGCCGGGTCCCACGGGTTGTCGGCCCGTGCCCAGTTGTCGAAGATTTCGCGGCCGAAGGCGTCGATGGTCACCACGCTCTGGCTGGCACCATGGTAGACATAGGCCTTCCAGGCCTGCCTGCGGAGCTGCCCGGCGTAGTCGGTCGCCATCTGCTTGCGGCCATACAGGTCGAACACCCCGACCTGGACGGTGTACTGGCCGCGCGCCTCCAGCAGGTCGTACCGGTTCGGCGGGGTCGGCTCCGGCAGGGGGGAGGCCCAGGGCCGACCGAACGCCGTGCGACCCGACGTGTCGCGCATGGCGGCGAACTTCTCCTTGTCGGGGAAGTACTTCGGGTCGTCGAAGCCCTTGTACAGGCTGTGGCACAGGAACGCCTCGTCGTCGTCGGCGATGACGAACGCCCGCTTGAAGCCCTCCTGGTGCAACTCGTCGCGGACCCGCTCGGCGGTCGCCCGGGCATCCGGGCCGATGTACTCGGCCAGCAGCAGCGTCATCGGCGCTTCCTGGCCCAGGTACTCCTGGGGATCGATCCCCGTCCAGATCCCGTTGCACCCCGCGAGCGCCAGCAGGGCCCCGACGGCGAGGACGATTCGAATGCCGCAACGATGATGACCCATCTCCGTGCCTCCTTGACGCCCTGCTGCGGCTGCCTTGCCGCGCCTGCGCCGCTATGCGGGCCAGGGGACCGATGCCGGCAGGGCCTTCCGCTGTGCGGCGACCAGTTGTCTGCATCCCCTCCGGGCTAGGGCGAGCAGCCGCTCCAGGTCCGCCGCGCTGAAGGTGTGCTCCTCGCCCGAGGCCTGGACTTCGATGAACCGGGCGGAGGCGGTCATCACGACGTTCATGTCCACCTCGGCCCGCGAGTCTTCAGCGTACTCCAGATCCAGGAGGGCCCGCCCGTCGACAAGGCCGACGCTGACGGCCGCCGCCACGTCCGCGAGCGGCCAGGCATCGGCCAGTGGCGCGCCCGCCGCCCGGCCCGGCAGCCGCTTCCTCCGGCGCCACAGGGCCCGGGCCAGGGCGACGTAGCCCCCGGTGATGGCCGCGGTCCGCGTGCCGCCGTCGGCCTGCAAGACGTCGCAGTCGATGGCGCACGTGAGGCCGTCCAGGCGCTCCAGCCGGGCGACCGCGCGGAGCGAGCGGCCGATCAGGCGCTGAATCTCGATCTCGCGTCCACCCGTGCGGCGCGGTTTGCGCCGGCCCGTCGAGGCCGGGAGCATGCCGTACTCGGCGGTGATCCAGCCGCGCCCGGTGCCCTCCAGGAACGGCGGCACGCCGTCGACCAGGCTCGCCGTGCAGATGACCCGCGTCTCACCCAGCTCCACCAGGCACGACCCATCGGCCGTCCGGACAAAGCCCGGGCGCAATCTCACCGGTCGAAGCTCACTCGCCCGTCGTCCTCCCGGTCGCGGCATTCCGGTCCACCTCCGTTGACAGCGGGGGCCAGCCGTGCCACGGGCGCACCACAGTTCGCCCCCTTGCGCCTCGCGGCGCCCGGGAAGCCATTATAGCAGACCGTTTTCGTCCCGGCCTAATCTTTGCGCGGTTTCTGGAGCAGCAGGTGGAGGACGGCTTTCTGGGCGTGACAGCGGTTCTCTGCTTCCTGGAAGACGCGGGATTGCGGCCCGTCGAGCACGTCGTCGGTGATTTCCTCGCCGCGGTAGGCCGGCAGGCAGTGCATGACGACGGTCTGGGTGCCCGCCGCGGCCAGCAGCCGGGCGTTGACCTGGTACGGGGCGAAGACCTTCCGGCGCGCGGCCTTCTCGTCCTCCTGCCCCATGCTGGTCCAGGTGTCGGTGCAGACGACATCGGCGCCGCGGACGGCCTCTGTCGGGTCGCGGACGAGCTGGTAGTCGAGGTCGGGCGCCGCATTGCGGGCTTGGGCCAGGAAGTCGTCCGTGAGTTCGTAACCCTCGGGGGCGGCCAGGCGGAAGCGCACGCCCATCCGCCCGCAGAGGATGCAGAGGCTTCGTGCGACGTTGTTGCCGTCGCCGACGAAGGCCCACGTCCGACCGCGCACCTCGCCGAACTCCTCGATGGCCGTCAGCATGTCGGCCAGGGCCTGGCAGGGGTGCGAGAAGTCCGACAGCCCGTTGACTACGGGCACGCGGCTGTGGGCGGCGAGTTCCTCGATGGTCGCGTGGGCGAACGTGCGGGCCATGATGCCGTCAACGAAGCCCGATAGGACCCGGGCGACGTCCTTGACGGCCTCGCGCTGGCCGAGCCCGATCTCCGACGGGGCGAGGTAGAGCGCCTGTCCGCCGAGCTGGTTCATGCCGACCTCGAAGCTCACGCGGGTCCGCAGGCTGGGCTTCTCGAAGATCATGCCGAGGGTCTTGCCCTGGAGCGACTCGAGGCGCTCGCTGCGCGCCCAACGGGCCTTCAGGTCACGGGCCACGTCGAACAGTTCGGCCAGATCGTCGTCGGACAGTGCGTCGATGGTGATCAGGTGGAAGGCGTCCATGGTCACTGGGTCTCCTCGAGGGCGGCGGCCAGGATGGCGACGCCGGCGTCGATTTCCTCGCGCGAGACCGTCAGGGGCGGCATGAACCGCAGGACGGTGTCGTGCGTGCAGTTGATCAGGAGCCCCTTGTCGAGGCACGCCTTGAAGACGTCGGCCCCGCTTTCGGCCAGCACGATGCCGATCATCAGCCCGAGTCCGCGCACCTCGCGGATCTTCGGCTGCCGCTGCTGGAGTTCGCGGAGCTTCGAGACGGCGTAGCTGCCGACCTCGTTGGCGTTGTCCAGCAGGTGGTCTTCGAGGATGGTCTCGATGACGGCGCATCCTGCGGCCGCGGCGACGCAGTTGCCGCCGAACGTCGAGGCGTGGGTGCCGGGCTTCATGCTGGCGGCCACCTCGGGCTTGGCCACCAGGGCCCCGATAGGCACGCCGCCGCCCAGGTGCTTGGCCAGGGCCATCACGTCGGGCACGACGCCCGAGTGCTGGTAGGCGAACATCTTGCCCGTTCGTCCGACGCCGGTCTGGACCTCGTCGAACATCAGGACCATGCCGCGCTCGTCGCACAGGTCGCGCAGGCCCCGCAGGAACTCCTCGGAGCAGACGTTGACGCCGCCCTCGCCCTGGATGGGCTCGACCAGGATGCCGCACGTCTCGTCGTCGACGGCGCTGCGCACCGCGTCGAGGTCATTCAGGGGCAGGTACTCGAATCCCGCCAGCAGGGGCTGGAATCCCTGGTGGTACTTGCTTTGTGCGGTGGCGGAGATGGCCCCAAACGTGCGTCCGTGGAACGAGTCCTCGAAGGTGATGACCTTGTATTTCTCCTTGGGCGTATGAAGGCGTGCGAGCTTCAGTGCGGCCTCGATGGCCTCGGCCCCGGAGTTGCAGAAGAAGCACTGGCCGCCGAACGAAGTCTCGCTCAGGAGTTTGGCCAGACGTCCCTGCGGCTGGGTGTACATGTGGTTGGCCATGTAGATGAGCGTGCCGACCTGCTCGCGGACCGCGGCCACCAGCTTCGGATGGCAGTGGCCGAGCGACGTGACAGCCCACCCGCTGAACAGGTCCAGGTATCGCTTGCCGTCGGCGTCCCAGACGTAGGTGCCTTCGCCGCGCACCAGGACCACCGGCAGTCGCCCGTAGTTGGCCACGACGTACTTGTCGAACATCTCGATTGTTTCCTGCGTGGAAAGCATCTCTGGCATCTCGTCAGTCTCCCTCCGCCTGATAATGGGTGGCATGGCGACAGGCGCCGCTCGATGAAACTCACGGCACGATCTCGGTCCCGATGCCCTGGTCGGTGTAGATCTCCAGCAGGAGCGAATGCTTGATCCGGCCGTCGATAATGTGGGCCTTCCGCACGCCGCCTTGGACCGCCGCGAGGCAGCACCGGACCTTGGGGATCATGCCGCCTGAGATCTTCTCCGAGGCGATCATGGCCTCGATCTCGGACCGTCTCAGCGACGAGGCCAGGCTCTCCGGATCGTCCGGGTCGGTGCGGATGCCGTGGGTGTCGGACACGTTGACGATTTTCTCGGCCTTCATGGCCACGGCGACGCGCGAGGCCACGGTGTCGGCGTTGACGTTGTAGATCTGCCCGTCCTCGCCAAGGCCCAGCGGGGCGATGACCGGAACGACGCCCTCGGAGGTCAGACGCGACAGGATCCAGGTGTCGACCTCGGTGACCGATCCGACGAAGCCGAGGTCCACCGGGTGTCCCTTGGCGTCGGTGGCCGTCTCGCGTTCGGCCTTCAGCACGGGCCGGCTCCGCGTGTGAATCGGCTCGACCTGGGGGTAGACGGCCCGCAGCTCGCCGACCAGACCGCGGTTGATGGTGTTGATGAGCACGTCCTGGACGATCGAGAGGGTGTCGGCGTCGGTGACGCGGAGGCCGTGCACGAACACCGGCTCCACGTTGGCCTGCTTCATGGCCTGGCTGATGGCCGGGCCGCCGCCGTGCACCAGGACGGGCCGGATGCCGACGATCCGCATGAAGGCGATGTCCGTCAGGACGCTGCGCCGGGCCTCGTCGTCGTTGAGGAAGCTGCCGCCGACCTTGACGACAATCGTCTTGTCGCGGAACTGGCGAATGTAGCTGAGGGCCTCGATGAGGGTGGCCGCCTTCTGAATGGCGACGTTCATAGGACTCCTCCCCGTGTTCCAGGCAAGCCGCGCTCCCTGTGCCCGCTTCCCGCATCGGCAAAAGAGCCCAAACTACCCAATCCATGGCGAGAATTCAAACGAAAAAGCCCCTCATGACGGCGGCCGGTACATCTGAGGAAGGTGTCACCTGTCGAAGGCCCGCAACAGTCCGGCCGCTGCGGAGTTTACAACCTGTCCAGTTCACCTGGCAAGCCGGACAGGCCCTAGGGGGTTGTCTTGGGGCCGAGAGTTCATACCATTGAAGCGAGTAACAGGCCCGCAGGGTCCCTTCAATCCCGTTAGGAGCACATGCTATGCATCGAAGCCCGGTAACCATCACGTTGGTCTTGGCAGTATGCGTGTTGTGGACCACTGGCTGTCAGGCGACGGTCGCGCAACGTGTCGAGGCGGCCAGGCAACTGGCCCTGGCGAAGGATCCCACCAAGGTGCCCGAGATGAAGGCGGCGCTGGCCGACCCGGCCCCGGTCGTCCGGCGGCTGGCCATCTATGCCCTGGAGCGCGTCGGCGACCCAGCGAACGCCCAGGCCATACTGCCTCTGCTCGCCGACGGCGACGCGTGGGTCCGCCGGACGGCCATCACGGCGCTGGGCAAACTGGGCAATCGCGCGGCCGTGCCGGCGCTGATCGGGTGCCTCGACGACGACAGTGTGCATGTGCGGCTGGAGGCGTTCGTCGCCCTGGGCCGCATCGGCGACCCGGCGTGCCAGAAGGCTGTTGCCAAGGCGATGAAGGACACGCGCCTGTGGGGTGAGTTGGCCCTGTGGGACGAGATGGCGATCCTCCAGGCGGTGGACCGCCCTTTCTTCACCGACCGCGACGTCGTCCCGGTGCTGAAGTGGATTCTGACGTACGGCGAGTGGGAGCACCCCGAGTTCAAGGATTTGGAGGCCTCGCGGCGCGAGCGGTACGGCGTCATCGTGGGCAACCGTGCGGCGGAGATCCTGGCGACGAAGTTCGGCGACGCCTCGGGCGAGGCGCTCATCATCAAGGGCCTAGCCCCGGGCGACGACTACATGCAGCAGTCGTCGGCCCGCGCGGCGGCGGCCATCAAGTCCAAGAAGGCCGTGCCCGCCCTCGTCAAGATGCTCCAGGAGACCGAATGGATCAACAACAAGCAGTACGCCCTCGACGCCCTGGGCGAGATCGGCGACAAGTCGGCCCTGCCGGCCTTGGACAAGTTCGTCTCGCACGACGACGTCGGCCTGCGCGCGGCGGCGGCCAAGGCGTGGGAGAAGATTACCGGCAAGACGTTCTCGGGGCTTGACCTGTCAGCTCCTGCGGCAGCGATCCCCGAGGTCGCACAGAAGGATCTGGGCACGCCCGGCAACAAGCGCCCGCCGATGCTCATCTGTCTCGGCGTCGACGACTGCGCCAACATCGAGGGCCTGGAGGCCATGCTCGACATCTGCGAGACGCTCAAGGCCCAGGGCTCCAAGGCCGTCTTCACCATGTGGGTGGCCCCCCTGGCCGGCGACTGGAAGAGCCGCGACAACGTCAAGCACACGTTGCTGCTGCAGCGGCTGTTCGACCTGGGCTGCGAGTTCGCCCACCACACGTTGCACCACAACCCGGGCGGCAAGTGGTGGGGCTCGCTCCCCAAGGAGCAGCAGAGGGAGGAGATCCTCGGACTGGTCGATTGGTTCCATGAGAACATCGACGGGTACACGCGGCCGTTCAGCTACAAGGGCGGAGGCGGGGCCAGCGGCGGATGGATCGACCGCCAGTACAGCCAGAGTCTGTTGAAGCAGTTGAATCTGCTCTACCGAGGACGCCGCGGCCAGCATCCCAACGACCAACTGTGGCCGCAGAAGACCGACGGCGCCTACGCCATCCCGACCGGCATGCAGGACGGCAACGCCCCGCCGGTCCACGCCAAGGTTACGCGGCCCATCCGCTCGGACTACCCCGGGCAGTTCGACTATCCGCTGGCCAGCGGGGTGGCGATGATGAAGGCCAACTTCGACTACCGCTACCGCCATCCGCGGCGACCCATCTTCGCCATCAACGCGTGCCACGACTGGGGGTTCAAGACGCCGCACGACTCGACCTCGAAGGGCAGTCACCGCAACGAGGCGGCCATCATCAAGGAATTTCTCCTGGAGGTTCTGGTGCGCGACAAGGCGAAGTACCCCGACACGCATTGCGTGACGTTCCGGCAGGTGGTCGAGTACGTCCACACCGACGGGAACCTGGAGCACACGCTGGCGGCCGGCAACTGCCAGGACAGCCGCAACCCCGTCAAGCCGAGCATTGAATAGCCGGGGTCGGCGCTGTGATCGCCCGCCGGGAGGAGCCGGGACGTGTCAGGTTTATTTGCGGAGGTGACCAGGATGAGAACCGTGTGCATCGGATTGGCTGTGTTGCTTCTGGCATCGGCGTGGTCGACGGCGGCCGAGCCGAAGAAGGATGATCGGGCCAATGTGCCTCTCGAGGGCCGCCGGCCCGGCGAGGTCCTGAAGTTCTACCGCCGCACGGCCACGGTCAAGGTGATGGACGTCACGCCCTGCGAGAAGACCCAGTTCACCGACCTGTTCAAGTTCGATTGCCACGGCGATGAGCACCTGACCAAGCTCCGCTCACAGGAGAAGCTCGACGACGTGCTCGCCAAGGGCAAGACCGAGTTTGCCCGCCAGGTGCTCCTGATGGACTGGGCCCACAAGCGGATCAAGTTGTTCGGCGCGCCCACCAAGCCCGGGGCGAAGAAACCGCTCGACATCCTCAAGGCCGTCGACGAGGGCCACGCGTTCAACTGCGGCTACTATGAACGGCTCCTGCGCGAGGCGCTCCGGAGCGTCGGCTACGTGGCTCGCAGCGTGGGTATCAAGGGCGCCAAGAGCGACGGCAACGGCACCGAGCACGGTATCGTCGAGGTCTGGTCCAACCAGCACAACAAGTGGGTCGTCCTGGACCCGACCCTCAACGTCTACTTCACCAAGCGCAAGATCCCGCTCAATGCTTGGGAGATCCGCAAGGCGTGGTTCCGTGGCAAGGGAGTCGGACTCAAGATCGTTGTCGGACCCGAGGGGAAAACCTACTCGACGGGAGACATGCCTATCGAGCGCGGCACGCACAAGGGGTTCGGCACGCTGAAACTGAAGCCCGAGTCGCTCGGGAAGTTCCTCTACCTGGCCTACACGCCGACCACGGCCGACGGCAGCCCCGACTACGGCAAGATGTTCATCACCAAGGACGAACTCTGCGAAGGCGTGACGTACCACGCGCGGAAGAACCCGGCCGACCCGGAGCTGGAGCCCTACTGGCCGATGCAGCAGGCGGCCATTCACCTCGAGCGCCGCGGAGGGGTCAACCTGGAGTTCACCTTGAAGACCCTGACCCCCGACTTCGAGACCTTCCGCTACCGGATCGACGGCAAGGCGTGGGCCGATTGCGGGGAAGGAACCGACCTGGAGCCGAACGGGTGGCGGCTGCACGGGGGGACGAATTCACTGGAGGTCAAGGCGGTCAACATGTTCGGCATCGAGGGCCGGCCGAGCAAGGTTGTCCTTGAGGTCGAGTAGCCGGTGCGCTCCCGGCCCTGCGCCCCGGGGGCCGTGCCGCGTCAATGTCGCTGCGCACAAGGAGGCCGTCTCATGTCCCGCCGCTTCGTTCCGATGACGCTGGCTGTCGTCCTGATGTCGCTCTCTGCGGCGGCTGTGGCGGGCAACGAGGCGCAGAATCCGGGGGCGGTCCTGCTCGTCGAGGGCGGCCGCCCGGCCGGTGCCATCGTCGCCGGCCTGGGCCTCAGCCCGTCGGAGAAGTTCGCCGTCGAGGAACTGCAGCGATTCATTCACGAGATGAGCGGCGCGCGGCTGACGGCCTACGGCACCGGCGAGGACCGCCCCGCCGTCGGGGCGACGATCCTGGTTGGCAACCGCACCGTGCGGGCACTGTGTCCGGAGGTCAAGCTCGACGGTCTCGGCGACGAAGGGTTCGTCATCAAGACGGTCGGCAACCGGCTGATCATCGCGGGCGGCCAGGAGCGAGGCACGCTGTACGGCGTCTACACGTTCCTCGAAAGCCTGGGCTGCCGCTGGTGGTACCCGGGCGAAAGCACCATCCCGACGATGAGGACCATTCGCGTTGAGCCCGTCGACCGATGCGACGTGCCGCGACTGGAGTATCGCGACCTGCTGTACGGCGAAATCTGGAACGACGCGGGGCGACTCTGGGCCGCGCGCAACAAGCTCAACGGCATGGGCGGCGACGCGGCGCCCGATACCCTGGGCGGGCACTACGTCATCGCCGGCAGCCACGGGCATAACAGCATCGACCTGGTCGAGGCGTCAGTGGACGAGATGAAGCCCGACATGTGGGCCCTCGTCAACGGCAAACGATCCAAAAGCGAAATCTGCCAGACGAACCCCGAGGTCATCAAGGCGACCGTTCGGAGCCTCGTGAAGCTCTACAAGGCCCACCCCGACACGAAGTGCCTCATCGACTCGCACGAGGACAACCGGGCCTACTGCCGGTGCCCGGCGTGCGCGGCCATCGCGGAGCGCGAAGGCTCGCCCGCGGGCCAGTGGTTCCACTTCATCAACGCCGTGGCGGAAGGTCTTGAGAACGAGGTCCCCGGCGCGCGGCTGATGTCGAGCGCGTACGGCTGGACGCAGACACCGCCCAGGACCATCAAGCCGCGCGCAAACGTCATCGTCCGCTTCGCCCCCATTGCCAGCGACTGGGCGCACCCGCTGGCCCTGGCGAGCAACGAGCACAATCGCAAGACGCGGGATGACATCACCTTCTGGGGCCGCGCGGCCAGCAAGCTCTTCATCTGGACCTACATCGGCAACCGGGCCCACTACCTGATGCCGAACCCCGACCTCGACGCGGTGGTGCCCAACATCAAGTTCTATGCCGACCACAACGCCGTCGGCATCATGGAACAAGGCACGCACGCCGGCCGAGCGACCGAGTTCATCGCCCTCAGGATGTGGGTCCAGGCCAAGGCCCTGTGGAACCCCGACGCCGACGGCAAGGCCCTGTTGGGCGAGTTCCTCGACGGCTACTACGGCCGCGCCGCACCCGCCGTGCGAAAGTACATCGACGTGATGCACCGCTACGGGCGCGAGCACGACTACCAGCTCAAGCGCGTCATGCGGATGAACGCGCCGTTCCTTCAGCCGGAGATTATCGCCGAGGCCGAGCAGGTCATGCGCGAGGCCGACCACCTGGCCGCCGGAGACGCGACGCTCGAGCGGCGCGTCCGCCACGCCCACATGCCCGTGTGGTACGTCCTGGCGAAGCGCGGCCCCTTGAGCCCGACGTGGCAGGCCACTGAGAAGCGCGTCGGCAAACTCGACTTCGCGGCGATTGCCGCCAAGCTCAACCAGGTCGCCAAAGACTATCGCATCACGGCCGTGGCCGACCCCGAGCGGGCCGGGCCGTTCTTCCAGTGGCTCACCGAGTACGGCAAGCTGGTCGCCGAGCGCGGGGCGGTGCTGCCGCCCGAACTCAAGGCCGCGGACCTCGGGACGTGCCGGCTCATCCAGGCCCGGCAGATTGACTCCGGCTGGCTCGGCCGCGAAGGATGGTGGGTCCGCGACGCCGGCGCGAGCGACGGCTGGGTGCTCAAGGTGCCCACGCCGCGCTGGCTCATTCAGCACCACTTCAGCCCGTACGACGAGTACGCCGTCGGCAAGCGGTACAAGCTGTTCGTCCGCGTCAAGGGTGGCGAGCGCGCCGGCGACGACGGCAACGCGTTCGTCTGCGGCGCGGGCGGCACGAAGGTCGAGGTGCCGGCCACGGACCTGGCCGACGGCAAGTTCCACGTGGTCGAGGTCGGCGAGTTCACCGCGAAAGAGGGCCTGATGATGTACATCGCCCTGACGCGCCCGGCGGCGATGAAGGAAGTGTACCTCGATTGCCTGTGGCTGAAGCGCTTGGAATGACGCTCCGCCGAGGGTGCCATGGCTGCTCCGCAGCCATGCGAGCGAGAAGACACTCTTGCCTGCGGGCAGGCACGGCACCGCCAACAGACACCCCAGAAGACTTACGCAATACCGCTTAGGCGCAGGTCGGGCCACCAGGCCCGACGATGCCAGCGCCCTGCCTCTGCCGGGTCTGTTGACCCGACCTACTTGGCCTGCGTGTTCTCCGGCTCCGGCGATTGGGGTGGTTCGGGGGGCGGCTGCGCGCCCTTGTCGGCGTCGCCGGCAAACAGCACGTGCTGCCGCTTGCTGTAGAGGGCGGCACCCAGCAGCAGCAGGAGCGCCAGGGCGATGAAGCTGGCCACCCGGTACAGGCCGCGCAGCTCCGCCACGTCGTACGTGAAAATCTTCAGGATGGCCACGCCGAAGAGCACCAGCCCGCTGACGCGGAGGTAGAGTCGGCGCAGGCCGAGACCCGCGGCCAGCAGGCCCGCGGCGTACAGGGCGTAGCCGGCCGAGTACACGACCTGTTGGCCGAAGTGGCTCGTTGCCGTGTCGCCCTGGTGTGCGAACCAGCTCTGCGTTTCCAGCGTGAACGCCGTGAGCATCAGCGCGTGGGCAAAGAGCGCCGGGACGCCGGCGTACCCGGGCGGCACAATCTTCGGATGCTTCAGCCGGCTGCGGCGGATCACGGCCGCCGCCAGCGCCAGCGACGCCGCGCACGCCCCCAGGGTCATGCAGCGCCGGTTCAGCACGGCCACGTCCACGTCGTCGAGGAGCGCTGGCACGTTGACCACCAGCCCCAGGCCCATGGCCAGAAAGACCAGGAAGCCGGCCACACGCAGCCGCCACTCGCGCGAGACTTCCGACGCCACGTAGAGCGCCAGGGCCAGCAGGGCCAGCAGCATGGGAACCGCCAGCCCGTCGAAGCGGATGGGCACGGCAAGGGTGAGGAATCCGACCCCGAGCGTGATGGCCAGGGAGCGGAATCCTTCGGCCGTGGGCACCCGGGCCCGCGCGGCGGCGGCGACCGCCAGGTGGAGCACACCCATGCCTGCGGCCAGCGTAGCCATCGCGTGGACATGGTCTCCGCCGAACAAGCGGTGCAGCACCAGGAACGTCCACGCAGGATTGAGGACGAACACCCAGAGGTCGGCCGGCCGCCCGTCGCGCCGCAGGAGGTGGCAGACGAGCGACGCGCCGAGGAACAGGGCGAAGAAACCGCCCACGACCATGACGGCCGCGGCCGGATCCACGCCGCGCGGTGACGAGGCCGTGGCCACGACGAACCCGTAGTCGCGCCAGAGCCAGAAGACGACGTTCAGCGCCGTGCCGATGAAGGCGACGAGGTTGACGGCTCGCCAGCGGCGCAGAACCGCCACGACAACTGCGCTGAGGTTCACCGCGGCCAGAAAGACGAACACGGCGCGGAAGTCCGGCCGGGTGACCCAGAGCATGATGGGCACCGCCACGCCGGCCAGCGTCGCGATGATGGAGATGGTCTGACTCTCGTAGCGCAGGGCCAAGAGGATGGCCAGGGCGACCACGACGGCCATCAGGGCCAGGAAGACCTCCCAGGCGATGAGGTCGTAGAGGGCCAGGGCGCTGAAGTTGGCGAACAGCAGCTCGGCGATGCCGCCGCCCGTCAGGGTCAGCGCCAGTGGGGTCCACCCCTTGCGGCTGGCCCACTCGCCGCACACGAGCAGGCCGAGACCCACGGTGACGTGAATGAGCGACTTGGCCACCTCGGGCAGCAGCTGCCGTTGGGCCCAGATGATGAACAGGACCGACCCGACCAGCAGGGCGAGCATGCCGAGCCATGCCAGGAGCTTGCGGCCGATGAACAGCTCGATGTCCTGCGAGGTGGCCCCGTCTGCGCCTTTCATGGGCACCGGCGGGATGCCGGCGGGCCGTCCGGTCATGTCCCGGAGCAGCACCTTCTTCGCATCGACCGACAGGGGCGACAGCAGCTCGTCGCGCTCGGCCGCCTCGTGCTCAAGCACCTCGACCACAGCGCCGGCCGGCGGTGCCGGGGTCGGCGCGGGCGGCTGCGCCGGGTCGGGCGGGACAGGCGGCACGGGCTCGGCCGGGGGCCATTCGACTTCCGGCGGCGTCTCGGCGCCGCCGGGCGTCTCGCGCCGGCTGACCAGGCGCGACAGCCATTTCAACTGGCTCCCCAGGCCCGCTAGGTCGCGCCGCATGTCGGTCAGGCTGCTCATGGCCCGGGCCAGGATCACCAAGGCGGCAATCAGCCCGATGCCCAACAAGACTTGCACCAGGACCATGACCTCGTCGCACATGGCGCTGTCCTCCGGCGGATGCGAGGGGTCGCATCAGCAGTCCGGGCGACGGCGGTTTCGGCAGGTTACTCACATCGCCGCTTCGATCTCGGCCTTGCGGGCCTCCATCAGGCGGCGCTTGTCGGCGGGCAGGTCCGCCTCGGCCAGGACGCGGTCGGCCCCGTCCTGAAACATCGGCAGGGCGAACTCCGTCGTGAACGTCCGGTCGGGCCGCGTTTCGACGCTGCGCAGAAACCCCTCGAACTCCGCGAAATACGAGCCGTAGATGTGGAAACTGTCGGCCACGTGGACGTACTCGCCCGGCTCGACGCCCAGCTGCGCGGCCACCACTTTCTGGAGTTCGGTGAAGGCGTACATGTTCATGAAGGCGGCCTTGTAGGCGTCGTTGGACCGGATGTGGATGACCAGGTTCAGTCGGCCCTCCTCGATGCGGAACCACAGCCGCTGGAGGCACGCCGGGTCGTGGATGCCGACGTCCTGCCAGGCCTGCCAGGTGACGGCCTGGGCGCGGCGGGTGTGCGGCACCTCGCGGAGCTTGTCGATCAGGCGGGCGACCTGGTCGATCGGCTCGGCGACGCCCGGCACGCGGTAGGCGAACAGCCGCTCGTGGTAGGTGTATTCCCACTTGCCCTCTTCCGGGGCGATCCAGTGGTCGTGCACGCCGTACAGCACCTCGGCCCGGTAGACCTCCAGGTCGTCGAGGCCGCCGGGGAACGCCTTGTGGATGCGCGGTTCGCTGAACGGCTGGGTGACGTGGATCATCGCGCAGGCGTCGCGCGACTGGGGGTCGTCCGGTTTGTCGTATTCGGTGCGGAAGCGCGCCCCGCGCTCCCAGGTTTCGACGACGGCCCGCTCCCAGGCCGCCGGCAGGGACGTCTCCTTGATGTAGAGCGTATGCATGGAGGCTGCGCTCCCGACGTCTCGTGCCAAACGCACTCGCCGCTCTGTAACGGTGGTGTAAATTCTAGGGCCCGGTTCCGCAACTGTCACGTAAAAACGCCGGTCGGTATCGGTGCGCGCGCAGAGGTGTGCAACCGCCCGCCGACCGGGCGCATCGAAGCTTCCGGAGCGCAAAGGCTGCTCTGAAAGGAGGTCGGTGATGAGCGAGAGACGAAGAATCCGGTGGCTTGTGGGCGTGGCGGCTGCGGCCAGCCTGCTGGCCGGTGCGGTGCCGGCCTGGGGCCGCGTCAGGCTGGTCACGCTCCCCGTGCGGGAGCGCGTGGAAATCCAGCTCGACAACCTCAACGCGACGCTGGTGGAAGAGGAGCGGATCGTCACGCTCCTCAAGGGAACCAACCACATTGACTTCTCGTGGTCCACCGTGGGCATCGACAAGGGGATGATTCAGTTCCGCGTCGTCAACATGCCCCTGAGGCGCAAACGGGGCGACGATCCGCCCTCGGCCGTGCGGCCCGACGGCAAGGTGGAGCAGATCCGCATCGTCCACGTGGCCTACCCGCCGGGCGAGAACGCCCTGGTGTGGCAGGTCTGGACCGAGAAGCCCTACGCCGCGCGCGTCAGGGTGAGCTACCTGGTGGCCAACCTGCGGCCGTCGTTCCACTACCGGGCGCTGGCCGACCACGACGAGCGCGAGCTGGTGCTGCGCAAGTACATTCGCGTGGACAACCTGTCGGGCGAGGCGTTCGGCTCTTCGGGCATCTGGGCGGGGTTTGGCAACTACTTCCACCGCGAGGTGGGGCTGAACGAGGCCAAGCAGATGCTCATCTGGAAATTCACCGGCGTGCCCATCACCAAGACCTATACCTTCGACTGGTACGGCGGGCAGGCCGTGTCGGACGAGCCGGAGCAGCGATACGTCGCCATGCACTACGTGCTCACCAACAGTGCCAAACACCACATGGGCCTCTTTCCGCTCCAGCCGGGTAAGGTCCGCATTTTCCAGGACGACGGCCGCGGCGGCGAGGCGTTCATCGGCGAGGACTGGGGCGGCTTCACGCCCATTGACGACAAGATGAAGCTCTACCTGGGGCTGGCCCGCGACGTGGTGGTGCGCCGCCGGGTGATGAAGACGACCCGCCACGGCGTCAAGGGCAACCTGTTCGACCAGGAGTTGCGCATCGAGTACACCATCGAGAACTTCAAGAACCGGCCCGTACTCCTGGACATCCCCGTAAACATGGACAACCTGCGGAATGAGTTCGCCACCCAGCGCGGCGAGTTCGACTGCGAGTGGGAAATCCTGGACGACGGCACGAGCCTGACCAAGCAGCAGATCGAGCGCAAGGACGTCACGAACGTGGTGTACCACGTGCCGCTGCCGGCGGCCCCGAAGGACCCCGGCGCCAAGGTCGAGCCGGTCACCGTGACCGTGCACCTGATGCTCCGGAACGTCTGGTGAGGAGGACCAACCCATGACACGGAGAAGAGCAGCTATCACGGCAGTGTGTGCCCTGTGCCTGGCGCTGGCCCTGGCTCCGGAAGCCGGCGCGCGGAACGTGGACATCTCGACCCTGCCCGGCCGCGACTGGGCGCAGCTCACCATCTACAACGGCGAGGACCTGACGCTGGTGCGCGAGATGAGGAGCCTGACGCTGAAGAAGGGTCTCAACCGCATCCAATACGCCTGGGCCGGAACGCTCATCGACCCGACGAGCCTCGACCTGCGGGCCACCGAGCGCCAGGAGGAGATCGAGATTCTCGACACGACGTTCCTGGGCGACAAGCCGCAGCACTGCATCTGGAACATCGACTCGGCCTTCGAGGGCCAGGTGCAGTTCGTGGTCACCTACTTCACGAGCGGCATCCGGTGGTCGGCCGACTACGTGGCCATCAGCGACCCCGGCGAGACCGAGATGAGCTTCGACGGCTACGTGCAGGTCTACAACTTTTCGGGCGAGGAGTACGACAACGCCGAGGTGCGGCTCGTGGTGGGCGTGGTGAACCTGGTGGAGAAGATCGCCGAGCTGGCCCGGCAGGGCCTGCCGCCCAGGCCGGGCACGCCGAAGTATGACAAGCTCCGGGCCCAGGCCATGCACAAGGCCATCACGACGGCCGAACGGGCAGAAGCCGACCAGAAGCGGGCGCCCGAGATCATCAAGGAAGGCCTCAGCGAGTACTTCCTCTACACGGTCAAGGGGCGCCAGACCGTGCCCGACGGCTGGTCGAAGCGGATGCTCAGTTTCCGGGCCCGCCAGGTGCCGTTCGACATCCTTTACCGCATGCGGGCGCACCAGTACGGGCCGCGGCCCATCCGGTTCTTCATGATGCTCAACGACGCCGAGCACAAGATGGGCACCACCCCGCTGCCGAACGGCCTGGTCCGGGTCTTCCGCGACAACGGGCGCGACGGGCTCAGCTACCTGTGCGAGCAGTCGATCCCCTACGTTCCCATCAAGGAGGACATCGAACTCAGGGTCGGCACCGACGACGAGGTGGTCTACGAGCGGGCGTGCATGGACGTCATGCGCAACAACTGGGCCTTCGGCCCCCATGGCGCCGTGGTCGGCTACGACGAGTGGCGCGACATGACCGAGCGCATCCGCAACTACAAGGGGAAGCCCATCCGCATGGAGATCCGGCACATCCTCGACGGCGACTTCGAGCTGGACCTCAAGGGGGCACGCGTGCACGACTACCACACCGTCGAGGTGACGCTCGACGTGAAGGCCCGCGCGACCCTGGACTGGCAGTACAAGCAGCTCCAGCACGTGGGGGCGAACCAGCGACAGAAGCACTGGATTCAACTGAAGGAGAAACTGACGGTGCGGTAGGAGAGGCAGGACACGCGCGTTCCATCGACACCCTGCCCGGTGCCACAGCGGGCCGCGACCCGGTCGCCGCCCTGCCGTGGCACCCCCCATTTGTGCCCCGACAGGTCGCGCGGCTCAACCGGGGTACCGGCCGTGCTCCAGGCAGGTCTCGTAGACGGCCCGTAGATTCTCCAGCGGACAGCCCGGCGGCAGGTTGTTGGCCTCGCGCAGGACGAACCGCCCGCCGTCCATGATCCCGGACTGAAGAATCTCGCGTGAGGTCTCGGCGCACTCGTCGGGCGTGCCCTGGAGCAGGACGTCCACGCGCGGTCCGCCCAGGATCTCCACCTCGGGTCCCAACTCTTTCCGCAGCGCGCCGTGATCCACCGGGAACCCCGTGTCGAACGAATCGACGCCCAACTCGTCGCGGAGGGTCACGAAGTGCCGCGTGGCGTCGCCGCACAGGTGCATGCTGCGCCGCCGGTCCTCGCGGCGGGTGGCCGACATCTCGTCGTACCACAGGGCGTGGGCCGGCATGACAAGCCGGCGGTACTGCTCGGTGCCGATGAGCTGGATGGAGTCGTCGGCCAGGCCGCCGCGCTCCGCCGGCCGCCACCCGCCCGACAGGTCGCCCAGCGCGCGGTTCCGCACGATGCACGCCCGGGTGATGGTCTCCATCAACCGGCGGGCCTTAGGCGGATCGGCGCGCATCAGCACAAGTCCGTCCATCCCGAACAGGCTGGCGGCGCACGTCAGCGGACCGTCGAACCCCAGCGCGAAGGGCGCGATGCGCACCGGGCGGCCCAGGTGCTCGAACCCCTCGGCCTCGCGCGCCATCTGCGTCTGGAACTCCAGGCGGCCCTTGAGCCACGGGTTCTCCAGCGGCCGCGAGAAGTCGCGATCGAGGAACGCGTCCACGTCGTCCATGGTGTACGGCTGGCGGGTGATGGGCACCTGGTCGTCGCGGCAGACCACCTGGGCCCCGAAGTACGCGGCGTCGTAGACGTTCTGGTTGTCCACACCGAGGGTCCAGACCTCGGGCAGCGCGGACGGGATGTCGCCGGCCTGCGACAGCGTCGCGGCGCGGTACTCGTGGAACCGGGCCTGCACGGCGAGCATGGTCCGCGCGTCGTTGAAGTACCGCTCGAACGTCCAGCCGTCGGCGTTCAGCGCCGGATCCAGGAGAACCACTCGCGCGTTGACGCCCCAGGTGAGCGGTACGCGCGTCGGCCGGCCTGCGCGGTAGGCGTCCCAGACGGCCTGCTTCTCGGCGTCGGTCGGCACTCGGCACATCTCGGCGCTCCTTGCCGGGCCGTCAGAGGTCTCGGCGACCGGGGTTCTAGTGGTACCGCCACGGACTGTCAACGGGAAAAGCGGCTACGGTTCTCCGAGAGGCACCAGGACGAAAACGTTGAACAGGGGGCCCGTGACGGGCGGCGCCGACGGCGATCCGCCCACCGGGGGCGCGGCCTTGCGGCCGGCCGTCGGTATCGAGAGCGGCTTGCCGTCGAACATGTCATTGAGCACCGGCTTACCGAACGGGTCCTGGGCGCTGAGGACGACGTACTCGGTGCCGACCGGGAGCACGCTCTTCAGGTCGACCTCGACCTGCTTGTCGCCGCCCCAGTTGTAGACGATGATGTTGGCCCGGCCGCTGGTGTGCCGGCTGGGCCGGACGGCCACCTGCGTTATCTTCGGCCATGCGGCGTGGAACGTGCTGCCGGCGTCGAAACCCGACTGCCGTTGCCAGCCGGCGAAGTCCAGCCCTCCGCCCGAGGTCGCGGTGTACAGGGCGAAGGGCGACCAGTCGCTCCGGCGGCAGTAGTACCGGTTCTTGTCCCACGAGTGCTCGGCCACCTTGGTCGCCTTGGGCAGATGGAACTCCATGGCCGTGGCGGCGCTGATGAACGTGTTGCTGTGCAACACGATGTCCTTCCAGCCCATGACGCGGGTCAGGCCGACCAGGATGTTGTCGGTGGCCACCAGGTCGCGATTCGCCAGCCCCATGCCCAGTTGGGCGGTGGTGGCCGTCTGGTGATCGTGCCAGGCGTGGTTGTTGGTGAAGACCATGCCCCGCGCCGGCTGCTCGGGCGACCCGATGAACAGGTTGGCCGCACGCTGGTCGAGCTTGGCCAGGCACCCGTTGTTGAAGGCCACGTTGCCGTCGACGGTGAGCGAGCGGATGTGGCTGATGTCGGTGTAGACGTGGAGACCGTAGGCGAAGTTGTTGAAGATGATGTTGTCGGCAATGTGCTTGATGCCGCTGCGGTTCTGGGCGCGGATGCCCCGGCCGTGCCCCGTGAGCGGTCCCTGCCAGCCGTTGTTGTAGACAATGCAGCCGTAGATCTCCGCTCCGCGGGACTCGGTCCAGGAATTGATGCCGTGTCCGCAATCGTGAACCACGCAATGGACCAACCTGAGGTCCATGCCGCGAACGAGGATGCCGGTCGGCCTCTGGAACGCCTCCCCCAGCGGGCCACGAATCCTGCTGGTCCGCTTGGGGTCCGAGCAGGTCACCTCGATGCCCCGCCACTCGGTCCAGGCGCCGCGGATGCTGAGGCCGCTGCCCTTCTGCCCGACGGCGTCGATGGTCGCGCGCTTGTTGCCGATGGGTCGCACGGTGATGGGCTTGTCGGCGGTGCCTTCGAGGTGGCTGACGAACCCTCCGCGGTAGGTCCCGGCCGCCAGGAGGATCGTGTCACCGGGTTCGGCAGGGCTCTTCGTGGACAGGGCGGTGGCCAGGTCGAGCGGCTTGGCGCGCGATCCGTCGCCCTCGGGCGACCCGCCGGGCGCCACGTGAATCTCGGCGGCGCTGAGCACCGTCGGTGCGACAAGGAGCACGAGCGCCACGCCCCAAGCCGCCCGCTGCATGTCAGTCTGTGCCTGCTTCATCTTTGCCAACGCACCGAACGCCTATTGAGAGACGCCAGTCCGAATTCGCCAACTCGCCCGGCGGCGGGTTCACGCGGTAAGCCGCGAGTTCGAAGACAGTATAGGCTTGACTTGAACCCTTGAATCTGTGGTGGACCGTGCCATACTCACCGATGGCAAGTCCTTCGGGCAACTCGGTCCTGAACTCGCCCGTGGTCCTGGACCCGCCGACCTGCTTGCTGACGAGCACGCGCAGTTGTCGGCTCTTGTCCACGCGAAAATGGTCGTCCAAGGGATTGTACACGACGATGGCGAGGTGACGAGGCCAAGGTTCCTTTTGTCCCTCGATCAGTCCGAAGTGGTAGGCGCTCAGCAGCTTCTCGCGCTTGGTTTCCCCCCGGTGGTCGAGCGCGGCCCAGACTTCGACGTCCCGCTCGGGATCCCCCAAGTCCACTTCCATGGCGCGCAGCGTGCAGCCCTGCTCATTTAGCAGGAACATCATGGCGTCGTCCGCATCACCCCCGCGCACATGAAACTCGTCCTTTCCCAAGCCGTCGTCGCCGCACCCTCCGGTGCCAAGCAGGAGCAAGAGCAAGAAAAGCAGGGCTCCAGGTGAAGAACGCATAACCGGCTCCTTTCCAACGCTGACAAAGATGACCGGCAGTCTTCCGCTTGGATGACGCCCTCACGCCAGCAGTTCGTCCATCATGGCCAGGTAGTTGTCAACCTTGCAGTAGTCGGCCACCGTGTTGGCCGAACTGAGGATAATCCCGCCCGCGGGCTCAGCCGCCTGGACCTCCTTGACGGCCCGCACGGCCGCGCGGGTGTCGTCCGCCGTGCCCAGGCCCAGGATATTCAGGTCGATGTTGCCCGCGAACGACAGCCGGTCGCCCCACGTGGCCTTCAGCTCCGCCAGGTCGTAGATGTTCGGCGGCAGCGAGTGCAGGCAGTTGACGCCGCACTGGATAAGGTCGTCCATGATGATGTGCAGGCGGCCGCACGAATGGAGGATGAAGGGGATGTTCCGCGCGCGGCACATGCGGCCGAGCTCGGCATAGACCGGGAAAATGAACTCGCGGTTGTCCTCGGGCGACATGAACGGCCCGGAGTTGAACCCCAGGTCGTCCGAGAGCCAGTAGGCGGCCACGTCGGGCTTGTCCATGGCGGCGCGGCTGGCCTCGATGGCATACTGCCCCCACTTCTCGAACAGCCGCGCGACGAGCGGCCGATCGTCGATGAGCTTGTAGCAGAACGTCTCGATGCCCATGCTCCACGAGACGTTCTCGAAGTACCCCCCGAGCCATGCGATGAGCTTCATTCCCTTGGGCAGGTGCTGGCGGTAGAAATCGAACTCCGAGAAGTCGCTCGTCTCGACCGTCGGCCACCGGAAGGCCTCGAACTGCGCCATGGTCTGGATCGGCCCGTTGTGCTCATCCTGGAAATGGCGCGTGGTGGCCAGCGACTCGGGGTTCGCCTCGTCGACTTCGTGGCGCATGAACACCGCTTCGGGCATGTGGACCTGGGCGTTCAGGTAGTCGTAGCCCATCATCTGCTGAAAGGCGACGTAGTCTAGGCGCGTGAACTCGCCCTCGGGCTTGCCCATGACCGCCCGCATGATGGGCTGGTCGCAAAACAGTTCCATGGCCGGCATCCGGTCCGGCGCGCCGGCGAGCGTCAGCGACGCCAGCAGGCGGTTGAAGTCCGGGGCCGGGTGTTCCAGGGGTACTCGCATGAGAAACCTCCGACACATTCCTGTTGCGGGCGCAGCAGGCTGCGCCCTTACGTCCGCGCTTCGTCCATCATAGCAAAGTAGTTCTCGACCCGACAGTAGTTGGTGATGCTGTTGGAGCTGGACAGGATGACGCCGCCCGCCGGGTCGGCCGCCCAGACCTCTTTCACACACCGCACTGCGCGCCGCACGTCGTCCGGCGTGCCGCGCGCCAGCAGGTCCACGTCCACGTTGCCCAGCAGGCACAGCCGGTCGCCCACCTCACGCTTCAGCGCCCCCAGGTCGTACAGATTCGGCGGCAGCGAGTGCAGGGCGTGGATGCCGCACGCCATGAGCCGATCCAGAATCGCCCACAGGTTCCCGCACGAATGGAGGATGACCGGCAGGTCGCGCTGGCGTGCCATGCGGCAGATGGCCGTGTAGGTCGGCAGAACCAGGGCATCCAGGTCCTCGGGCGAGATGAACGGGCCGGAGTTGAACCCCAGGTCGTCCGAGATCCAGACCGCCCCGACGCCCTCCTGGCGGACCATGCCCGCGACCTCAGCCAGAATGAGCTCGCTGACGCGCGCGAAGACCTTCTCCACCAGCGGCCGCTCCAGCACCAGGGCCATGCAGAACCGCTGAATGCCCATCAGCCAGGTGCCCCACTCGAACGGCCCGTGGCACCGCGCGATCAGGGCCATGCCCTCGGGCAGCAGCGGCCGTACCGCCGAGAACTGACCGTACGTGATGCCCGACGGGTCCGGCCAGGGGTACGCCTCGAACTCCGCCTCGGTGGTGATGGGGCCGTCCTGCTCGTTGACGAACGATCGTTCGGCGGCTAGGCCGCCGGCGTCCGCGCCGGCGACCACGGCGCGGTTGAACTCCAGCCGCAGGTCGCTGTAGACGTTGAGGTAGTCGTAGCCCATCTTCCGCTGGAACGGCAGGAGGCTGAGGGCATCCTTGCGGGTCACCGGCTGGCCCATGATGGCGGTCATCACCTCATCGTCGACGAAAAGTTCCATGACGGGCATCGCCCGGGGCGGGCCTTCGAGCAGCAGGCTCTGGCGGATGGGCGCGAAGTCAGGCGGGCGTTCTCTCATTGCGGCGGCGTCCCTCGGCGGATAGGATACGGCGTCGGCGCCTCGCAAGAATAGGCCGCCCGGCGGTGGTGTCAAGGTCAATCGCGGGCTGCGCGTACCGAGGGCATGGCCGAGGGTGCCGGTGCGCGGTAGAATGTCCCGACCGTGGCCGCAATGAAGGCTGGGAGCATGCGGTGACACTCGAGGAGATCACGAGCGAGCTTCTGTCGACGGCCGTTGCGGCGTACTTGTCGATAGCCTACGGCGACGGCGAGCCGTCGGAGGCCGTCCGCCTGCGGGCCGACCTGCCGGGTGGTCTCCGGGGCGCGGACCTGCTCGCGGACGAGCGGTTCGAACGCGTGCCCCCGGACGTCCCGGTCGACCAGGCCGAGCGGATCAATCTCCGCCTGGGCAACGACCGGTACCCGCACATGAAACTGGGCATCGACCGCGTGTCCAACTCCAGCCGGTACGTCCTCGTGGTGGACACGCACGACAAGCACTTCGCGGCCATGGTGCAGGACGGCGAACGCTCCCAGTACCGCGACCTTCTGGCCCACAACGCCCGGGTCCAGCAACAGATTGAGCGGGCCTGGACCGAGGCGGAGCTGCCGACGTTCGAACGCTACCTTCGGTCGCGGCTGAAGGACCTGGGCGGGCGCGAAGCCCCCAGGGAGGGCCGATGAGGGCAAAACGCCAGATTCGGCTGGTCCACAAGCTGATCCTGCTGGTGGTTCTGACCGCAGGGGTCACGACGGTCCTGCCCAGCATCCTGATTATCCGCAGCGTCACGCGGTCGATGGAAGAGAAGGTGGCCGAGGTCACCCAGACCGAGGCCCGCCTGGGCGTGGCGGAGGTCGGCCGGTCGCTCCGCGAGGACAGCCGGCGACTGCTTGCCCTGGCGACGGAGCTGGAAGGCATCGCCGACCAGCCCGGGGCGCGAGGCCTTGCGGTGCGGCGATGGTTCGAGCTGAACGAGGACGCCCTCGAGGTCGGCTGGATTCCCTCGGACGGCCGCGCGGCCTGGCGCGCCACGCGCGACGGGCCGGCGGTTAACGAGCGGATCCAGACGGCCGCGCCGCTTGATGAGCTGACCTTCTACGGGCGCGTCGCCATTGGCGCCGAATACGCTGAGGGCGGCGGCACGCTGGTACTGGCTACCCGGCCGTTGGATCCGCTGCCCGGGCGGTTGGTGGCCCGGTGGCGTCTGGCCGGTTTCAGCGACCTGCTCAGGCAGCTTCCGGTCGGCCTGACGGGATACCTGGTCGCGATTGACCGCCGGGGCTTCCTGTTGGCCCATCCGCACTACCACGAGGGGGACGCCCCGGAGGAGGTGCCCGAGTACGCCCGGCTCGGGACCAGCCTGCGTCACCTGGGCATCGTTCGCGATGTCTTCGATGCGGCACCGGAGCGGCGCATGTGCTACACCAATGAGGCCGGGCACCGCGTGGTGGCCTTCGGCCAGGAGATCCCCGGTCTGGGGTGGGCGGTGATCGCTCAACAGCCGGAACATGAGGCCCTCAGGGCCGTCAAGGAGATCGAGCAACAGGTGCTCATTGTTGGCACGACGGCGGGTGTGATGGCCATTCTGCTGGGCCTGGCCATCGTCCGGACCATCACGCGGCCGCTCGAGGAGTTGGCCGAGGCCGCCAACCGCGTCGGCGCAGGTGACCTCACGCACCCGGTCGGTGTGGCCACCCGCGACGAGGTCGGCCAGCTTGCCCTGGCGTTCAACGAGATGCAGGTCCGCCTGCGCGAGATGTACGACGAGCTGGAGCGCATGGTCGCCGAACGCACCCACGAGCTTCAGGAGACCACCGACTTCCTGAACAGCGTTCTGGATTCGAGCACGGAGTACAGCATCATCGCCACCGACCTGCACGGGACCATCCTGTCGTACAACGAAGGGGCTCGCCGCATCTACGGCTACGAGCCGGAAGAGATCATCGGCGCTCCCGTGACCATCCTGATTCCGCGCGATCCCGACCAGGAGACCCGGGCTCGCGAGATCCTAGCGCGCGTTCACCGCGAAGGGACCTTCAGCAGCGAGACCACCCGCGTCCGCAAGGGCGGCACGACGTTCCCGGCGCGGTTCGTCATGACCATGCGCTACGACGACGCGGGCAACCCGGTCGGCTACACGACCATCAGCCGCGACATCACCCAGCAGAAGGAGATGGAAGCCCGCCTCCGCGAATACACCGAGAACCTGGAGGCCCTGGTGGCGTCGAAGACCGGCGAACTCCAGGACGCCAACGCCCAACTGGAGCGGGCCAATCGTCTGAAAGCCGAGTTCCTGGCCAGCATGAGCCACGAGCTGCGCACCCCGCTGAATGCCATCATCGGCTTCGCGGGCGTCCTGCGCGACGAGATGGCCGGCCCGCTCAACGACGACCAGAAACAGTGCGTGGCCGACGTGCTGGCCTCGGGGCAGCAACTGCTGAACCTGATCAACGACATCCTGGACCTCTCGAAGGTCGACTCGGGGCGCATGGAACTCGCCGCCGAGGACGTCATCCTGTCGGGCATCTTCGACGAGGTGCAGACCATCGTTCAGGGCATGGCGGTCCGCAAAGGCCTCTCGTTGGCCTTCCACGAGGAGCCCCCCGGCATCGTCCTGTCGGCCGACCGCGTCAAGCTGCTCCAGATTCTCTACAACCTGCTCTCCAACGCGGTGAAGTTCACGCCCGACGGCGGCAGCGTCCGCGTGGAGGCTGAGCGGCGGCCCGATGACGTCTGTTTCCGCGTCGTCGACACCGGCGTCGGCATTCCCGGGGAATCCCTGGAGATGGTCTTCGAGGAGTTCCGCCAGGTGGACGCCCGCCTCAGCCGACAGTACGGGGGCACCGGCCTCGGGCTGGCCCTGACCCGGAAACTGGTCAATCTGCACGGAGGCGAGATCAGCGTCGAGAGCCGCGTCGACCAGGGAACGGTGTTCACCTTCACGATCCCGGCGCGCCTTCCGGGCGGCCAGGACGACGCCGGCATCTTCACCTCGCCGGGCGCTTGAGCACTCCAAAGGGGAGGTCGCCATGCAAGACACGGGCGAACCCGCCAGAATCCTGATCGTCGACGACAACGAGGCCAACGTCCGCCTCCTGGACCTCCACCTCAGGAACGCCGGCTACAGGACCGAGAAGGCCTACGACGGCGAACAGGCCCTGGAGAAGGTCCGGGCCACTGACCCCGACCTGATCCTTCTGGACGTCATGATGCCCAAGCTGGACGGCTACGAGGTCTGCCGCCGGGTCCGGGCCGACGACGCCACCAGCGTCATCCCCGTGGTGATGATCACTGCGCTGACGGGCGTTGAGGACCGCATCCGCGGACTGGACTGCGGGGCCGACGACTTCGTCAGCAAACCGTTCGACAAGGGCGAGCTGTTGGCCCGCGTCAAGAACCTGTTGCGGATCAAGTACTACCGCTCGATGATCGCGGAGCGCCAGAAGTTCGACGCCGTCATCGAGGACCTCTCCTACGGCATTATCGTCACCGACGGCGACCACAAGGCCACGGTCGTCAGCCGGCAGGCACAGGTCCTCCTGAACCGCGTCGGCGAGGAGCCGCGGGGCCTCGACCTCTTTGACCTTTTCGAGGGCTTCAAGGTCAGGCCCGAGGCGGCGGCGCTCAAAGCCACCAACGAGCGGGCCAGCACCGTCGAACTCGAACGGGAGAATACCAGTCCCGGGGTGTATCTGCGAGGCCGGCTGACGCGCATCTTCGACCCCGCCGGGGGGTTGACCAACGTGGCCTTCGTCTTCCGCGACGTCAGCGAAGAACGCCGCGCCGAAAAACTCCAACGGGACTTCCTCGCCCTGGTGAGTCACAAGCTGAAGACTCCGCTGACGATCGTGAGCGGGTACATGCAGCTCATCTCGGTAGGCAAGTAC